>ENA-OQIE01000985-OQIE01000985.1-human-gut-metagenome-genome-assembly--contig:-NODE-985-length-15032-cov-3.940956_pt1 | contig 15032 bp, 10 predicted proteins | sample MGYA00242569_ERZ504731 | MGnify/ENA primary metagenome ERZ504731 (study PRJEB26092, sample SAMD00036208) | human gut metagenome | host: Homo sapiens | study: EMG produced TPA metagenomics assembly of...
CCTATCTGGGCGGCGCCGCCGGCGGCGCGGGACATTCCCGCCAGAGCGCCTTGCGGCTGGACGCCGCCAAGGGCGGCAGGCTCATCTCGCTGGATCAGGACCCGGACGCGGTGCAGACCGCGCGTTCCCGTCTGGCCGGGCTGCCTGCCACCGTGGTACAGATCAATTTCCGCTATGCGGGACAGGCGCTGGAGCAGCTGGGCATTGAAAAGATCAACGGCGCACTGCTGGATCTTGGCGTTTCCAGCCACCAGCTAGACGATGCCGCCCGGGGCTTTTCCTACCGGGCAGACGCGCCGCTGGATATGCGCATGAGCCAGCAGGGCGAGACCGCCGCAGACCTTGTGAACACCGAAAGCCGCGAGGAACTGGCCCGCATCCTGCGGGATTACGGCGAGGAGCCCTATGCGTGGCAGATCGCAGGAAAGATCGTGGAGACGCGGGAAACCGCTCCCATCCTGACCACCCTGCAGCTGGCAGATATCGTAGCAAGCGCCATGCCCCCGGCAGAGCGCCGCAAGAACAAGAACCCCTCCCGCCGCACCTTTCAGGCACTGCGCATTGCAGTGAACCACGAGTTGGATGCGCTGGAGGAGGGCTTGGATACCATTTTCGATCACCTTGCACCGGGCGGCCGGTTGTGTGTGATCACCTTCCACTCTCTGGAGGACCGGCTGGTCAAGAACAAGTTCCGCCGCTGGTCCACAGCCTGTACCTGCCCGCCGGAGTTTCCGGTGTGTGTATGCGGCGGCAAGGCAAAGGCAAAGCTTATCACCCGCAAACCCATTGAAGCTGATACGCAGGAGCTGGAGGAGAACCGGCGCAGCCGTTCCGCCCACCTGCGTGTGCTGGAAAAATGCTGAGATGCCGGAAGCACCGGCATTGTGAGGAGGAGAGAAACCATGGGTCAGCCAGCATATGATCGTAACGCGGTGCGCCGCCGCAGGGCACCGCAGCCGCAGCGCAAAGCAAACCTGCGGGTAGCAAAGGGCGGCAAGCGGCGGTTGAACCCGCTGCAGGCCGCCGTACATAACGCCATGAATCTGGTGGCGGCAGCACTGCTGGTGGGCTTTGCCATCAGTCTGCTGTGGAGCGAGGCACAGCTGGTGGAGCTGAACGACCAGATCCAAGCCACTAAGGCGCAGCTGGTCAGCGAGCAGAGCCAGTATACCTACTACAACAGCACCCTGAACAGCAAGACCAACATTGCCAGCGTGGAGGAGACCGCAGGGCGGCTGGGTCTGATGAAAGTAGACCCCAGCCAGATCACCTACATCCGCCTGGGCGAAAGCGGCGCACTGGTGCGCCGGGAGTCCACCGTGCGGCAATGGACCGACTTTTTGTACACCGGTGCGGTGAACATTCTGGGCACCGTGAGATAACCGAAGAAAGCGTGCGGTAGCGCACGCTTTCTTCGGTTTATGGACACCGCAGTCTGAATAAATAACAGCGCAGGGCGCGCGGAATGCAGTGCACGCCCCGCAGGAGAGAACCAATGCAAGAACCTTTCCGTAACAAAAAAAACAGGGGCTCCCGCCTGCGTCCGGCCTCCGGCCGGGATCGGCTGGACAGCCGGGTGCGGCGGCTTTGCAGCCGTCTGGGCATCCTTGCGGTGGTGGTGGCAGCCGCCATCGTCATCCGCAGCCTGTATAATATCCAGATCATCCACGGGGCAGAGTACCGCCAGTACGCCGCCCAGCAGCAGCTGCTGGATACCACCATCAAGGCCACCCGCGGCGAGATCTACGATGCCTCCGGCATCACCCTTGCCTCCACCAGCGTGGTGTGGACTATCTGGGCAGACCCCAGTTACAGCAGCATCCTTTATACCAGCAAGACCAACGATGACGACACCGTGACCAAAACGCTGGACCCCGCCATGTGCGCCGAGGTGAGCCGGGAGCTGACGTTGCGTCTGCTCTCCGGGGACGGCGAGAGCTTGGACAGCGTGGACACCTCCTCGGCAGAGTATCAGCAGCAGTACCAGACCGTTTACGATGCACTATCCCGGCTGGATTCTGCCTACGTCACCCTTGCCACCAAGGTGAACAACGCGGTGAAGCTTTCCATTGAAAAATACGTCACCAGCTTCAACAAGGCGCACAAAAAGGCCACCGATACCTCCCGCAAGGGGCGCATCTCGGTGTCCTCGGAAAAAAGCTTCCAGCGCAACTACCCCTACGGTGCCTTTGCCGCAGCGGTGCTGGGCTTTACGGATGCGGACGGCGTCGGCACCTACGGACTGGAAAAATCCTACCAGTCCACCTTGGCCGGTGTGGATGGCCGCACCATCACCCAGCGCAACGCGGTGGGCAACGCCATTGCAGACGCCAACGCCACCACCTTTGCCGCCAAGGACGGCTCCAATCTGGTGCTGTCGCTGGACGTGAACGTGCAGGAGATCGCGGAGCGGTACCTGAACGAAGCCATTGCAGCCAATACGGTGGAAAACCGCGGCTGCGCCATTGTAATGAACGTCAAGACCGGTGCCATCCTTGCCATGGCCTCCAAGCCGGACTTTGACCCCAACGACCCGCTGAACTACACCGCCAACGAGGCTTATCTCAACGAGCTGGTGCACGCAGAGCCGGAGCTTTACGGCGTCTATAAAAAGGACGCCGACGGCAACTACATCACCGATGAACAGGGCAACAAAATTCTGGACGAGGAAGCAGACTATTCCGGCTACTACCGGGATATCCTGTGGAAAAACAAGACCATCACCGAGCTGTACTACCCCGGCTCTGTGTTCAAGGTCATTACCTCCGCCATGGGCATCGACTCCGGTGTGGCCACCATGAACACCACCTTTACCTGCTCTGGCGCTTACGGCGTAGCCAAGGAGACTTACCACTGCGCAGGGCGCAAGGCGCACGGCCTGCTCAATATGGCCGAGGCACTGCGCAAGAGCTGCAACATCTACTACATCCAGCTGGGGCAGCGCGTTGGCTCGCAGCAGTTCTATAACTACTTCGATGCCTTCGGCTTTACCGCCCGCACCGGGGTGGACCTGCCCAGCGAGACCAACTTTATGCAGTACTACCGCGCCGACCAGCTGGGCGAGGTGCAGCTGGCCTCCTCCTCCTTCGGTCAGGCCATGGCCATCACCCCGCTGCAGATGTGCACCGCCATTGCGGCCACCGTCAACGGCGGGTATCTGGTCACCCCCCATGTGGTGGATAAGATCACCGATGCCAACGGCAATGTCATTCAGGAGATCGGCGCAAATGTGCGCCGTCAGGTCATCAGCCAGAGTGCCAGCGAGGTCATCCGGCAGATGATGGAGTACGAGGTAGGCAACGGCACCGGCGGCGGCAAAAACGCCTATGTGTCCGGCTACCGCATCGGCGGCAAGTCCGGCACTTCCGAGCAGCTGAATATGCACCGCCGCGCCGACGGCGACTATAAAAAGGTGGCCTCCTTCGTGGCGGTGCTGCCCGCCAACGACCCGGAAATTCTGGTCTACGTCATGCTGGACGATCCCAACAACGCCCGGACGGACTATTCCTCCATCCTTGCAGCCCCTGTGGCGGGCAATATCATCAGCGAGGTAGCCCCTTATCTGGGCATCGCCACCGACGGCGAGGACCGCAGCGGCACCATCGTTACCGTGCCGAACCTTGTGGGCACCGAGTGGAGCAACGCGCAGGTGCAGCTGAACATTCAGGGCCTGAAGCATCAGCTGCAGGAGAGCCAGAGCAGCCAGTCCGCTGCCCCGGTCACCTACCAGTACCCCCACGCGGGGAGCAAGGTGCCCTACGGCACCACCATCTACCTGTATACCGATACCTACGAGGGCAGCCGCACCGAGGTGCCGGATGTGACCGGCAAGAGCCCGGACTTTGCCCGCCAGATGCTGAGCGCCGCCGGGCTGAACTGCGTGGTGGAGGGCAGCGGCACGGTGCAGGCGCAAAGCGCCGAGCCCGGCTCCAGCGTGCAGCGCGGCACCATCATCACCCTGACCTGTGGGTAAAACAGCTTTTTCGGCATCCTTGACCAGAGCTTTCAGCATAAAGCACTGCCGCAAGGTAGTGACGGATGAGGGTGCAGCATTCAATAGAACGAGAGGGGATAGAACAATGGAAAAGATCCATGCAAGCAAGCTTCTGGCAGGGCTGGTGCCTGCCGGAAAACTGACCAGTGACCCGGAGGTGGCACTGGTCACCACCGACAGCCGCGAGGTAAAGCCCGGCTGCATTTTTGTGGCCTTCCCCGGCGAGCGGTTCGACGGCCATGATTTCGCCGCCCGTGCGCTGGAGCAGGGCGCGGCGTATGTGGTGGTCAACCACCCCGTGCCCGGTGTGCCGGAGGAAAAGGCCATCCTTTGCCCGGACAGCTACCACGCTATGATGGTGATGGGCGCAAACTACCGCAGCCAGTACCACCCCAAGATGGTGGGCGTGACTGGCAGTGTGGGCAAGACCACCACCAAGCAGATGACCTACGCCGCCCTGAGCGGCTTTGGCGAGACCATCAAGACCGAGGGCAACCAGAACAATGAACTGGGCATGCCCCGCACCTTGATGCGGCTGGAAAGCAGCACCGAGTACGCGGTCATCGAGATGGGCATGAGCCACGCCGGTGAAATTGACCGTCTGGCGCGGGCAGCACGGCCGGATGTGGGCATCATTACCTGCATCGGCGTGTCTCACATCGGCAATCTGGGCAGTCAGGAGAACATCTGCAAGGCAAAGCTGGAGATCTGCAACGGTCTGCCGGAGGGCGCACCGCTGGTGCTGAACTACGACGACCCCTTCCTGCGCAAGGCAGCGCTGCCCGCCCATGTGCGCCCGGTGTGGTTCAGCCTGAGCGATGAAAACGCAGACGTCTGCGCCCTGTCCATCCGGCAGGAGACTGACGGCATGAGTTTTGTGCTGGAGGATCAGGAGCACGGCACCTTTGTGGTGAATATCCCCGCCATGGGACGCCACAATGTGGCGAACGCCTTGGCTGCCTACTGCGCCGCTACCCGTCTGGGCTGCGACGCCAAGAGGGTCATCCGGGGCCTTTCCAACTTTGAGCAGACCGGCCGCCGCCAGAAGGTGGTGGACAGCGAGGGCGTGACCGTCATCGAGGACTGCTACAACGCAAACCCGGACAGCATGAAGGCCGCGCTGGCGATGTTCAAGGATTTCCCCTGCAAGCGCCGCTTTGCCCTGCTGGGCGATATGCTGGAGCTGGGCGAACTGAGCCGCGAAGCACATGAGGAGCTGGGACGTCTTGCCGCCGAGAGCGGGCTGTATTGCCTGATCACCTACGGCGAGCAGGCCAAGCGCACCGCCGTGGTGGCTGCCGCCAAGGGGGTAGAGACCCTGCACGCAGAAAATTACCGCGAGGCCGCCGATGCCCTGCTGGACCGGGTGCAGCCCGGCGATGCTGTTCTGGTAAAGGCCAGCCACGGCATGGCACTGGAAAAAGTGCTGGATATCTTCTACGAAGAGCATAAAGAAGCGGAAGTATAACTATTTGGCGAAATGGAGTGTCTGAGTTATGGAGCGTTTCGCCTTGGCAGCGGCGGTGGTGCTGGGCTTTGCCCTTACGGCAGCCCTGTGCAGCCTGTTTGTGCCGCTGCGGCGGGTGCTGGAACGCCGCGAACAAAACCAGCAGCCGGTACAGTCTGAGCAGCCCCGGCCTGCACCCCTGCGCGCCCCGCTGTGGGGTGGGCTGTGTGCGGCGGCGGGCACGGTGGCTGCGGTGGGCGTGGGCTGGCTTGCCGCCTGCGTAGGCCAGCCGGAGCTGCTGGGCAGCGAGGGCCGGTTGATGACACGGCTGCTCACGGCACTGGCCGGAAGCCTTGCCTTTGGGGCAGTGGGTCTTGCAGAGGACCTTGCCCGGATGCGCAGCCCGGCGGCGCTGGGGCTGCGGCGGGACGTGCGGCTTTTGCTGGAAGCACTGGCCGCGGCATTCGTTCTTTTGCTGCTGCAGGCAGCGGGCTGTCTGCCCCGGGGACTGGACGTGCCTGGGGCGGGGTATGTGCTGCTGGGCAGCGCCGTGCCCTTTTTGTGGGCGGTGCTCATGGTGGCGCTGGCTGAGTGTGCCCGCATCGCCGAGCGGGACGAGGGTACGGTGTGCGGCGCGGCCTTTGTGGCTATGCTGGCGCTGATGATGGCAGAGGCCGGTCTGGGCGTGCCCGGGCTGGCGGTGCTGCCCGCCGCGCTTGCCGGGGCACTGGTGGCACTGCTGCTGTGGGCGTTCCCCCCGGCAAGGCTGGGGGTGGGCTGCTGCGGCAGCCTGCTGGCGGCGGGTGCCATCGGCTGCATCCCGCTCAGTCTGGATATGACCAGCCTGACCGTGCCGCTGGCGCTGCCCTTCTGGGCGGCGGGCGGTCTTTGGGCAGCGCAGCTGCTGGGTGCAAAACGCACCGGCAAGCCCTTGCGCTGCTGGGTAAAAAAGCATAAAATGAGCCCGGAGACGGTGTTTCTGTGCAGCTTTGCGCTGAGCGCTGTCGGCTATGTACTGGCGCTGGCGCTGCTGCGCTGGTGCTGACCGGGCACAGAGAGGGAAGGGAGCGCAGATGGCGACTAACCGCAAAAAACACAGAGCGCCGGTGCCGGTGTTCCAGCGAGACCCGGGCCCGTGGTCCCGGCTGCTGATCGACTGGCTGGCCACGCTGGCCGTTATTATGATCTTTGGGCTGGTGATGCTGTTCAGCGCCAGCTACACCACCGGTTACCTGCGCATGGGCGACAGCTTCCACTACATCAAGCAGCAGGCGCTGTGCATGATACTGGGGCTTGGCTGTATGTTCCTGATAAGCTATGTGGATCACCGTTTTCTGCGCAAGATGGTGGTGCCGGGGTACTTCATCGTGCTGGCCATGCTGGCCGTCACCCTGACCATGGCACCCCTGAACGGCTGCCGCCGCTGGATCCGCTTTGCAGGCCTTACGCTGCAATCCTCGGAGGTGGCAAAGTTTGAGATGATCCTGTTCAGTTCCCATCTTGCAGCCAAGGCACCGCAGGTGGAGCGGCTGGACCCGGAGCGCCGCATCCTGCTTACCCCCCGGGAGTGGCTGCGGGTGCGGGTATGGAAGCAGCTGGTGGTGCCGGTGCTGCCCCTTATACCGGTGGTCATCCTGCTGGCGATGGAGCCGCACATGTCCGGCATCGTGCTGACGGTGGCGGTGGTGGGCACCATCCTGCTGCTGTCCGGCAGCGGCGGTGTGCTGACATGGGCGGGTGCCATCACGGCGGGCGCCCTGCTGGAGACCCTGCTCTCCCATGTGGACTCTATCCCCTACCTGCAAAAGCGTCTGGACGGCTGGACGCAGGATCTGAGCCAGATGACCGACCAGACCGTGCAGAGCCTTTATGCTATCGGCTCCGGCGGACTGAAGGGGCTGGGGCTGGGCAACAGCGTGGAAAAGCAGCTCTGGCTGCCGGAAAGCACCAACGACTTCATTTTCAGCGTGGTGTGCGAGGAACTGGGCTTCATTGGTGCGGTGCTCATCATCGTGCTGTTCGTGCTGTTCATCGTGCAGGGGCTGCTCATCGCCTATAAAGCGGAAAATCTGTACTGCACCATGGTAGGCATCGGCATCATGGCGCAGATCGCGTGGCAGGTGTTCTGCAACATCGCCGTGGTCACCAATACCCTGCCCAACACCGGCATCAGCCTGCCCTTCTTCTCCTCCGGCGGTACCAGCCTGATCCTGCTGCTGGCAGAGATGGGCGTAATGGTGAACATTGGCCGCAACGGCGAGCGGGCGGCGCAGCAGCGGGAGCAGATGCGTGCCCAGCGGGAGGCCGCCCGCGCCGAGCGGGAAGCAGAACTTGCACGCAAGACCATTGATCTGGCCTCTGCCCGCGCAGCCCGTACAGAACAGTAAAACAAACCGCAAGCCCGCCCGGCCGCAGGCCGGGCGTTTATAAGGAGGAATCACCATGCGTGTTCTCATCGCAGCCGGCGGCACTGCCGGACATATCAATCCTGCACTGGCCATTGCCGGTGCTCTGAAAAAGGCCGACCCTACCGCCGAGATCCACTTTGCAGGCCGTAAGGAGGGCATGGAGTACCGTCTGGTCACACAGGCGGGCTACCCCTTCCACCACATCGAGATCACCGGTTTTCAACGCAAGCTCAGCCTGCACAACATCAAGCGCAACATCATTACCCTGTGGAATCTGGCGCTTTCCGGCCCCAAGGCCAAGGCCATGATGAAGGAAGTAAAGCCAGATCTCGTCATCGGCTGCGGCGGCTATGTGTCCGGCCCGGTGGTGCGCTGCGCCGCCAAAATGGGCATCCACACCGCCCTGCACGAGCAGAATGCCTTCCCCGGTGTGACCAATAAGCTGCTGGCTCCGGATGTGGATATCGTGTTTGCCGCCGTGCCCGCCGCCGTGGAAAAGCTGGGCGCACCGGACAAGACCCTTGTGGTGGGCAACCCCGTGCGGCCGGAGGTGTTTGCACAGGCCGCCAACCGCGAGGCCATCCGCGCACAGCTGGGTGCGGGCGACCGCACGGTCATCCTGTCCTTCGGCGGCAGCTTGGGCGCACGCCGGGTCAACGAGGTGGTGGCAGACCTGTGCGCTTGGGAGCAGCACGAGCACAAGCCGGTGCTGCACCTGCACGCCACCGGCCAGTACGGCGTGCAGCTGTTTGAGCAGCTGCAAAAGCAGAAGGATTTTGCCCCCGGCGACAGCCTTGTGGTAAAGGAATACATCAACAATATGCCGGAGCTGCTGGCTGCGGCAGACCTCGTTATCAGCCGCGCCGGTGCGCTGACGCTGGCCGAACTGGAGGCTGTGGGACGCGCCGCTGTGCTGATCCCCAGCCCCAACGTAGCGGAGAACCACCAGTACTACAACGCCATGGAACTGCAGAAGGCCGGGGCGGCTGTGGTCATTGAAGAAAAAGACCTGACCGGTGAAAAGCTGGTGCAGACTGTTTCTGCCATGCTGGCACAGCCCGGCAAGCTGGCCGAGATGGGCAAAAACGCCCGCAGCCTGTCTGTGGACGACAGTCTGGACCGCATCACTGCGGCGCTGCTCAAGCTGGTAAAGACCCCGTGATGCAGCCCCGGAATAAACAGGAAAGAAGGTGCGAACGATGCAGCAGAACCGTGACCGCAACGGCAGACCCCGGAACCCGAGACCCTATGACCTGAACCGGGATGTGGCGCGCACCTCTGCGCCTTCGCAGAATCATAATACACCCCGGAGCACCGGCAACAGCCGCTACGGCTACAACGGCGAGCCGCTCAGCCGCCCGCCCTCCCGCAGCGCCAACGGCAGTGTGCGCTCCTCCCGGGCAGATAACAGCATCCAGTTCCCCACCCAATCCCAGCCCCGCCGCCCGGCGCAGGGGCAGGGGAGCAATACCACCCAGTACCCCGCCGGTAACCGCCCGGCGGGCAGCAGACCAAAAAACGCGAAGTCTGGCGGCAAGCAGCGCCGCCCGGCAAACAATGCCCGCAGCGGGCAGAACAGCCGAAAAAACCAGAACGCGCAAAACCGCCCGAACCGGCAGCACCCGGCAGGCAGCCAGAGCGCCCCGCAGCAAAGCCCTGCCCGGCGGGAAATGCGCAAAAAGCGCAAGGTGACCCGCGCCACATTGCGGCGCCGCCGGATACTGCGCCGCCTGACCGCCTTTGCCATGCTGCTGTGCGTCATTGGTGCGGGCATCTACCTGACCATGACCATGCTGTTCCGCATCAACTCCATTCAGGTGCAGACCCCGGACGGCAAGCAGGTGACCGAAATCGCGGGCTACTCCGCAGACAGCATTTTGCAGCAGATGGGCGTGCAGCTGGAAGAGAACATCTTCAGCTTTGAACCCGGCGAAAAGGCCGCGGTGCTGGAGCAGAACTTCCCGCTGCTGGGCTCCATCAAGGTAATCCGGGACTACCCCAACACCGTGGTGGTGCAGGTGACCGAGGCCGTGCCCGCCTACGCGGTGCAAAACGGCAATAAATGGCTTGTGATCTCGGACAAATGGAAGATCCTGTCCGAGGAAAGCACCCAGCCTGAGGGGCTTTGCACCCTGTACGGCGGCAAGCTGCAGGACACCACCCCGGGACAGGGCTTCTGGTTCGTGGAGGACGCGGACGCGGCAAGCGCCTCCGGGTCGGAAACCGCCGAAAGTGAAAGCACGGTGAGCACAGAGAACGACCGTATGGAAGCGCTGCGCACACTGCGCAGCAAGCTGGAGGAATACGGCCTGTCGCAGGACGTGACACGGCTGGAAGTGGCAGACACCGAGCAGCTCGCATTTTTGTATCAGGACCGCATCAGCGTGCTGCTGGGCACGCTGAACGATCTGGATTATAAGCTGGACCGCGCCCGCTATGTACTGACCAACGCCGACGGCAAGGGCTGCGGCCCCACCGACACCGGGCGGCTGGATTTCAGCCATACCAGCGCCAGCAGCACACGCAAGATCTATTTTGCACAGGGCGAGCCCACCCTGCCCTCCGGCTATGTGGTGCCGCCCAAGGCTGAGGAACCCGCCCCGGCAGAGGACACCGCCGACAGCACCGACAGTGCAGAAAGCACGGATACTGCCGACACCACCGAACCGGCGGCTGACGCGGACACCGAGCAGCTGCCCCTGACCCACCCTGACCGCATGACGGCCAACGAAGAAGAAAACCCCATGTAAAGAAGCTCTTTGGAGGAGACTGTATGAAGCTGGAACAACTGATGGAAGGCGTGCCCTTTACCCTTGTGCAGGGCAGTCTGGATACTGAGATCGCAGATATCATCTACGACAGCCGCAAGGCTGCCCCGGGGCTTTTGTTCGTGTGTATCGTGGGCACCCAACGGGACAGCCACGCGTTTGCCGCTGACTGCGCCGCCAAGGGGGTCAGCGCGCTGGTCATCCAGCACGACATCGACCTTTCTACCCTGCCCGGGGTGACCGTGGTCAAGGTGGAGAGCAGCCGCTATGCCATGGCGCTGATGAGCGCCAACCTCTTCGGCAACCCTGCCCGCCAGATGACCATGATCGGCGTCACCGGCACCAAGGGCAAGACCACCACCACCCACATGATCAAAAGCGTGCTGGAGGCCGCAGGCCGCAAGGTGGGCATGATCGGCACCAACGGCATCTACTATATGGGACGCCACAAGGACACCGCCAACACCACCCCGGAAAGCTACGAGCTGCAAAAGACCTTCCGGGAGTTTCTGGATGCCGGCTGCGATACCGCGCTGATGGAGGTATCCAGTCAGGGCCTGATGATGGACCGCGTGGCGGGCGTGCACTACGATGTGGGTGTGTTCACCAACCTTTCGCCGGATCACATCGGCCCCGGCGAGCACAAGACCTTTGAGGAGTACCGCAGCTGGAAGGGACAGCTGTTCAAGCGTTGCGATGTGGGCGTGGTGAACATTGACGACGAGAACACCGCCGCCCTGCTGGAAGGCCATACCTGCAAGCTGGTCACCTATGGCCGCGATGAAAAGGCCGACTACCGCGAGACCGGCTACGAGCTGCTGCGCACCCACGATTTTCTGGGCGTTGCCTTCCACGTTACCGGCAAGGACGAGATGGACGTCAAGGTGAATATGCCCGGCGAGTTCAGCGTGTACAACGCGCTGGCAGCGCTGGCCGTGGGCAAGGTGCTGGGTCTGCCGGATGCCGCCATCCACGATGGTCTGGGCAAGTGCGTGGTGAAGGGCCGTGTGGAGCTGGTGCCCATCAGCAAAAAGTTCACCATCCTGCTGGATTACGCCCACAACGAGGTATCCACCGAGAGCCTGCTTACCACCCTGCGCGCCTACAAGCCCCACCGTCTGGTGGTGGTGTTTGGCTGCGGCGGCAACCGCTCCAAGCTGCGCCGCTACGGCATGGGCGAGATCTGCGCCAAGATGGCCGATTTCTCCATCCTCACCGAGGACAACAACCGCTTTGAGAAGATCGAGGACATCCTCGCCGACATCCGGGTGGGCATGAACAAGGGCAACCCGGATGCCAAGTTCGTGGAGATCCCCGACCGTCTGGACGCGCTCCACTACGCCGTGGATCACGCGCAGGAGGGTGACCTGATCGCCGTCATCGGCAAGGGCCACGAGACCTACCGCGACCGGATGGGCGTCAAGACCCCCTTCCTTGAGCGGGAGCTGCTGGAGGAATACGCCCAGCAGATCGGGTTGGAATAAGCGTTACAATAACAGCACAACGCCCCGCAGGGTTTTCCACTCTGCGGGGCGTTGTTGTTGAAAGCTTTAGTTCTCGGCCAGATTGCCGGTGTAGAGCTGGTAATACTTGCCTTTTTTGGCGATCAGTTCGTCGTGGCTGCCGCGCTCGATGATGCGGCCCTGCTCCAGAACCGCGATGCAGTCGGCATTGCGGACGGTGGACAGGCGGTGGGCGATGACGAAGGAGGTGCGGCCATACATCAGGCCGTCCATACCGCGCTGGACCAGCGCTTCGGTGCGGGTATCGATGGAGGAGGTGGCCTCGTCGAGGATCAGCACCGGCGGGTCAGCGACCGCCGCGCGGGCGATGGCAAGCAGCTGGCGCTGGCCCTGCGACAGGTTGGCGCCGTCGTTGGTCAGCATGGTATGGTAGCCGTCGGGCAGACGCTTGATGAAGCCATCGGCGTTGGCCAGACGGGCGGCGGCGATGCACTCCTCATCGGTGGCTTCGAGGCGGCCGTAGCGGATGTTCTCCATGACCGTGCCGGTGAACAGGTGCGTCTCCTGCAGCACGATGCCGAGGGAGCGGCGGAGGTCGTCCTTCTTGATCTTGGAGATGTTGATGCCATCGTAGCGGATCTTGCCGTCCGAGATGTCGTAGAAGCGGTTGATAAGGTTAGTGATGGTAGTCTTGCCCGCGCCGGTGGAGCCGACGAAGGCGATCTTCTGGCCGGGGCGGCCCTAGAGGTTGATGTCGTGGAGGACGGTCTTTTCCGGCACATAGCCGAAATCGACGCCGGTGAAGGTGATGTCGCCTTCCAGCTTGTGATAGGTGGTGGTGCCGTCGTGGTGGGGGTGCTTCCACGCCCAGATGCCGGTGCGGTCGGAAGTCTCCACGAGGTTGTCGTCCTTGTCATACTTGGCGTTGACGAGGGTGACGTAGCCTTCATCGGTCTCGCTGGGTTCGTCCATCAGCTTGAAGATGCGCTCCGCACCGGCCAGTGCCATGATGATGCTGTTGGCCTGCATGGACACCTGACTGATGGGCATGTTGAAGCTCTTGTTCAGGGCGAGGAAGGACATGACGGTGCCCAGAGTGGTGCCGCCGATGCCGCCGACGGCCATGGCTGCACCTGCCAGTGCGCAGACCGCGTAGCTGATATTGCCCAGCTGGGCGGTGACGGGCATGATGATGTTGGCGTAAGCGTTGGCCTGTTTTGCGCTGTCCTTGAGCTTATCGTTCAGCTCGCGGAAACCGGCCAGCGTTTTCTGCTCGTGGGTGAAGACTTTGACGACCTTCTGGCCCTCCATCATCTCTTCGATGTAGCCGTTCACCTTGCCGAGGTCCCGCTGCTGGGCGATGAAGTACTTGCCGCTCATGGAGGTGATCTTCTTGGAGCAGAACAGCATCAGGGCCACCATGCACATGGTCACGACGGTGAGCTGCCAGCTCAGCATCACCATGCTGGCGAAGACGGAGACGATGGTGATGGCGCTGGAGACCAGCTGCGGGATGCTCTGGCTGAGCATCTGGCGCAGGGTATCCACGTCGTTGGTGTACACGGACATGATGTCGCCGTGGGGGTGCTGGTCAAAGTACTTGATGGGGAGGCTTTCCATGTGGGTGAAAAGCTGGGTGCGCAGGTTGCGCAGGGTGCCCTGCGTCACGTTGACCATGATGCGGGCATTGAGCCAAGCGGCCAGCACGCCCACTGCGTAGATGCAGCCTACCCGGAGCAGAGCCGCCGTCAGGGGGCCGAAGTCGGGGGCGGCCTGTTGGGTCATGGGGACGATGTAGTCGTCGATGAGGCTCTTGAGGAAGAGGCTGGCCTGAACATTGGCCAGTGCGCTGACCACGATGCAGATCAGCACGATGATGCAGTGGGGCAGATAGTGCTGGAACACTTCGCCCATGATCCGCTTGAGCAGAAGGCCGGGGTTTTCCACCTTCGGGCGGGGCTGCCCTGCGCCGCGGGGGCCGGGGCCGCGTACTTCTTTTGCCTGTGCCATTACTGCTCACCTCCCTGCTTGTCGAAGTCGCCGCTGCCTTGGGTCTGGCTGTTATAAACTTCCTGATAAATGGTATTGCTCTTCAGCAGCTCCTCGTGGGTGCCAAGGCCGTTGATCTGGCCGTTGTCCAGCACCAGAATGCGGTCCGCATCCTGCACGGAGGAGATGCGCTGTGCGATGATGATCTTGGTGGTGCCGGGGATCTCTTCCCGGAACGCCTTGCGGATCTTGGCGTCCGTGGCGGTATCCACGGCGCTGGTGGAGTCGTCAAGGATCAGCACCTTGGGCTTGCGCAGCAAAGCGCGGGCGATGGTCAGGCGCTGTTTCTGGCCGCCGGACACATTGGAACCGCCCTGCTCGATCCATGTATTGTACTTGTCGGGGAAGCGCTCGATGAACTCATCGGCACAGGCGAGCTTTGCCACCCGGATGCACTCTTCCTCGCTGGCGCTCTCGTCGCCCCAGCGGAGGTTGTCGAGGATGGTGCCGGAGAACAGGACGTTCTTCTGCAGCACCATGGAGACTTCCCGGCGGAGGACGTCGAGGTTGTAATCCCGGACATCCACGCCGCCGACCTTGACGCTGCCGGTCTCCGGGTCGTACAGGCGGGGGATCAACTGCACAAGGCTGGATTTCGCGCTGCCGGTGCCGCCGATGATGCCCAAGGTCTCGCCGGGCTTGATGGTGAAGGTGATATCGTTCAAAACCGGCTGGCCGGAGCCGTGCTTATACTTGAAGGTGACGTGGTCAAACTCGATGCCGCCGTCGGCTACGGTGCTGACCGGAGCCTTGGGGGCGGGCAGGTCGGTGGTCTCGTCCAGCACTTCCACGATACGCTTGGCGGAAGCGGCAGACATGGAGATCATGACAAAGGCCATGCTGAGCATCATCAGAGCCATGAGGATGTTCATGATGTAGCCGAACAGAGCGTTCAGCTGGCCG
>ENA-OQIE01000992-OQIE01000992.1-human-gut-metagenome-genome-assembly--contig:-NODE-992-length-14953-cov-4.418123_pt1 | contig 14953 bp, 10 predicted proteins | sample MGYA00242569_ERZ504731 | MGnify/ENA primary metagenome ERZ504731 (study PRJEB26092, sample SAMD00036208) | human gut metagenome | host: Homo sapiens | study: EMG produced TPA metagenomics assembly of...
GGAGGCCGTTCCCGGCGCAGTGCTGGCGGCGGTGTCGGCGGTGATTTTGCGGGGCGGGCTGAACCGTGTGGCTGCGGGGGCAGAACGGCTTGTCCCCGCCATGGCGCTGCTGTACATCGTGGGTGCGCTCACCGTGGTGGGGGTGCACATCACTGCCGTCCCGGCGGCGCTTGCCGCCATCGTAAAGGGCGCACTCGGGCTGCGCGCCGCCGGTGGGGGCATGGTGGGCTACGGGCTGTCCCGGGCGGTCACTTGGGGCTTCAAGCGGGGTGCTTTTTCCAACGAAGCCGGGCTTGGTTCCTCGGTGATGGTGCACGCGGCTTCCAACGTAAAAGAGCCGGTACAGCAGGGCATGTGGGGCATTTTTGAGGTGTTTGCAGACACCATGGTGGTGTGCACCCTGACGGCGCTGGTGGTGCTGACCTCCGGCTTTGTGGATCTGGACACCGGGCGCATTGCCGCCGGGGCGGCGGGCAGTGCACTGGTGGGGCATGCCTTTGACGCCGTGTTTGGCGCGCTGGGGTCCAAGCTCATCGCAGTGTGCATCCTGCTGTTCGCCTACTCCACCGCGCTGGGCTGGAGCTGCTACGGCTGCAAAGCCGTGGAGTATCTCTTCGGCGCGGGGGCTGGGACATTTTACCGGGTGCTGTTCGTAGCGCTGATGCCGGCGGGCGCAGTGATGCGGCTGGACCTTGCATGGACGCTATCCGACACCTTCAACGGCCTGATGATGCTGCCGAACCTCATCGGCGTAGTGGCGCTGTCCGGCACGGTGGTGAAGATTACCCAAAACTACCTTGCCCGCAAGCTGCACGGCAGCGCCGCGCCGCCGCTGTTGTCTGCGGGTGAGACGATTTAGAATGGCTTCCGCTGCGCTCTAGCCATATTCAGCGGAAAATTATTTTTTATTTCGGGTTTCAGGAAAGTCTGCGGACTTTCCTGAAACCCTTTTTCACGGGAAGGGTTTGGAACGAACTCCCTCAGTCAAAACCTGACGGTTTTGACAGCTCCCTCTGGGAGGGAGCCTTTGGCATGACGGGAAAGTTTCCGGCTCAAGCACAAAGTTTGTGGGCGTGCCTGCTCCCCCTTGGGGGAGCTGTCGCGCAGCGACTGAGGGGCTTTGAATCGGCGGAGCCGGAAAAAACGGTTAAAAGATCTTCACGCCGAACAGGCGTGAATCTTCAGTTTTTTTCGGTGTAGCCCTCTTCTTTGGGGTTAAAAGGGGCGAGCAGCCCCTTTTTCGTGGCTCCAGCGCGTCGAAATCGCTGGCACTTTTCTGGTTCTCTTTTGGTGTCAAAAGAGAACATCCCTCGGCTAGCAGAATCTTTCCCTGCGGAGCGCACACTCTCAATCGTCAGCCCCGCCCCTTGTCCAAAGGCGTGGTTTGTGCTATGCTAGGGGGTACAAGCGATTTTTTGCGCTGAGAGGAGGAACCCCATGGCCGCCGTAAAAACACGGAATACCGCTACCCTTATGACCGAGGGCAGCATTGTAAAAAGCCTGCTGCTGTTTGCCCTGCCGCTGATCTTCGGCAACCTGCTGCAGCAGATGTACAACACCGCCGACAGCATCATCGTGGGCAATTTTGTGGGCAGCAATGCCCTTGCCGCCGTGGGCTCCAGCGGGTCGCCCATCTATCTGCTCATCGGCTTCAGTCAGGGGCTTGCCGTGGGCGCGGGCGTGGTGGTCTCGCAGTATCTGGGCGCGGGCGACCACAAGGAGACCCGCGAGGCGGTGCACACCTCCCTTGCCATTGCGGTGGTCATGGGGCTTTTGCTGACGGTGGGCGGCGTTGCCTGCGGGCGCGCTTTGCTGGTGGCCATGAACACCCCCGCCGAGGTGCTGGCCGATGCCGTGACCTATATCCGCATCTACTTTGGCGGGGTGCTGTTCAGCGTGGTGTATAACATGACCGCCGGCATCCTGAATGCCGCCGGCAACTCCCGGCGCTCGCTGGTGTATCTGGCATGGGCGTCGGTGACCAACATCGTGCTGGACTTTGTGTTCATCGTAGGGCTGCGGATGGGGGTGGCAGGCGCCGCCATCGCCACAGACCTGAGCCAGCTGGTGTCCTGCGTGCTGAGCCTGCGCTTTCTGATGAAAAGCGAGGACGCCTGCCGGGTGGAACTTTCCGCCATCCGGCTGCACCGCAAAATGGCAGGCCGCATCATCCGGGTGGGTCTGCCCACCGGCATCCAGAACATGGTCATCTCCTTTTCCAACGTGCTGGTGCAGGCCAGCGTGAACAGCTACGGTGCCGCCGCCATGGCAGGCTTTGCAGCCTACATGAAGATCGATGGCTTCAACATTCTGCCCGTCAGCAGCATCAGCATGGCCGCCACCACCTTTGTGGGGCAGAACTACGGCGCGGGGCGTCTGGACCGGGTAAAGCGCTCGGTGTGGGTCACCCTTGCCATCGGGGTCATCTACACCCTTTGCACCGGCGCAGCGCTATTGGCCGGACAGGACGCCATTCTGCACCTGTTCACCGCCGACGAGGCCGTGGTCACCTACGGCAAGCTGGCTATGCGGTGGTTCTGTCCGTTCTACTTCCTGCTCAGCATCCTGCACGGCCTTGCCGGTGCCGTGCGCGGCACGGGTGCCAGCATCCCGCCCATGGTGGTGCTGCTGGTCTCGCTGTGCCTGTTCCGGGTGGTGTGGATCCAGTTTCTGCTGCCCTTCTTCTCCGGCATCGAGGGCGTGTTCATCCTCTACCCCGTCAGCTGGGGTCTGGGCGCATTGCTCATGATTCTGTATGCGTGGAAGGGCAAGTGGATGGAGTATCATACATAACATTTTTACAAGCAACGACCCGCCGCGTCGAAAAAGACGCGGCGGGTCGTTGCTTTTTCAAGAACTTCTGTCGGGGCAGCTTACCATGCAAAGCCCACGGAGTCCATGTCGATCTTCTTTTCCATCAGCCCCAGACGGCTCTCGATGAAGTTGACAGCCATATCCGGCCACTGGGCGATCTGGGTATAGTAATCCACATAGCCCTTGGTGCCAGTGCCCAGACCCACACCGTGGGGCGCATCAGGTGCCAGATAGAAGCTGAAGTCCGTGAAGATCATAGCGCACTCCGGCAGAGCGGGCAGCATCATCGCACTCAGGCCATCTTTCTGACCCACAACACCAAAGACCGGGGGCAGGTTGGGGTTCTTCGCGAAGTCCAGACCGGTGACGAACAGGCCGTAGATGGGGATTGCCACATTCAGGTCGGCGCTCTCATGGTCCACAGCATCGCAGACGTAGCTGGGGTAGACCTTATCCGGGGTATTCGTAGTGCCGAACTGGTCGGCCACCACCTGCATCACATTCATGCCGCCGGCAGAGAAGCCCACAGCGATCATGATATCGGTCTTGCCGATGTGTTTTTCAGAGGCGTTGTGGCGGATGTAGCGGATAGCACGGGCCAGATCCAGCTGCTGATCCACAGCGGCGTAGGGGTTGACGCGGCGCTGCAGCACAAAGGCGTTGTAGCCGTTCTTGTTGAAGAACTCGGCCACCGGGTAGCCTTCCACCACGTTGTTGCGGTGGGTGCTGCCGCCGCCTGCAATAATGATCACGTTGCCCTTCACCTTGCCCTGATCTCGCAGCAAGTACGGGTTCAGGAAGGGACGGAAGCCCTCGTTATCGTAGCAATTTTCCCAGTTGGTGGGCAGCGGAGATTCCACGGCCATCTGATCTCCCCAAATTTCCCAAACGGTGCTCTTGGGGTCCTTGATCTGGCGCAGCGCCTTGCGGGCATTGGTCAGAGCAACACACATATCGTAGTGGGAGGCGTTGATACCGGGCACAGCTGCACCGTCCACCTTCTCGTACTGAGCACGGGACAGCTTGTGGAACAGCACATAGAACTTGTCAAAATCACCCCGGAAAGCAGCCGGATAAAAGGCCACCTCGCGGGAGAGACGGAGTTCCTCTGCCACCATGGCCTGCACCTCAGCATCGGTGTGCACGCCAGCGTTTTCAGCAAAGGATGCGGGCGCCATGCCAGCCACTGCGCCCATGGTCACAGCAGAAGCGGCAGAAAGCTTCATAAAGTCTCTTCTGTTCATCATCATTTCTCCTTTTAAATGCAGACGGCTCATTTGTGCAGAGCAAAGCCGCCCAAAGCTGTGCAGCAAACGCCCTGCTGCCGGGCCCGATAGACATTCCAGTTGTATCATGCCATCGAAATCTGCACAAATCGTACCACAATATAACTAGCTTGTAAATAGATTTTGTTGTTTTTGTGTGAAATTGATATATTAGTATGTCAGTTCTTGTGAAAATCAACAAGCATGAGAATAGGTACAAAAAAGGACTGCCATGCACTCTGCACGGCAGTCCTTTTTATCTTATTACAGCTTTTCAAACACCAGAAAGCGGAAGGCGATGGTGGTGGTGAGCTGCGGCAGAGCCGCAAGGCGGGCGGCACCGTCGCGGGGCGTTTTCCAGTAGTAGGGGGTCATGGCAAACAGGGCTTCCAGCTGGGCGGCGGGCACGGTGATGGTTCCCTGCACCTCACGCTCATCAATGGCGCGGAAGCCCGGGTACTCCACCTGCTGCACCGGGTTTTTGTAGGGCTTTTCGTAGAGCACGGCCTTCATCTGGTACAGATGCTCTGCCCCCGGCACGACGTAGATCATGTGCCCGCCCGGGCGCAGCACCCGGCTGAACTCCTCCTGCGCAAAGGGCGAAAAACAGTTCAGCAGCACATCTGCCCAGCCGGTGCGCACCGGCTGGCTGAAGCTGGACGCCACCGCATACTGCGCGGCGGGCAGCGCCTTTGCCGCCAACCGCACCGCGGGCTTTGCGATATCGAACCCGGCCAGCTGCAACGGCTTTTCTGCCGCCGCGAACTGCTGCGCGATGCAGCGGTCGTACCAGCCCTCGCCGCAGCCTGCGTCCAGCAGATGCAGCGGGGCGTCCTTCGCGGCGGGCACGCCGTGGGTAAGGCACAGCTCCCCCAGCGCCTGCCCGAAGATGCCGTAATATCCGGCGTTCAGGAAGGCGCGGCGGGCAGCTACCATCTCCTTGCTGTCCCCGGGGGCTTTGGTTCGCATACTCTGCACCGGCAAAAGATGCCAGTAGCCCTCCCGGGCGCGGTCAAAACAGTGGCCTTTTTCACATTTCAGGTCATTCTCCCCTTGCAGCGCGCCGCCGCACAGGGGGCACTGCCACGGGGCAAAGGCTTCGTTCCGGCTCATACTTCTTCGCTGTGATCCTCAATGGGTGCAGTGGCACCGCCGTGGGCGTCCATATACTCCTCAAAGCTGGTGTACTTCTGCTGGGGCGGGCGGCGGCTGATGAGCACCAGCCCCGGGTCCTCGTCCCGGGCGGCAGCATTGCGGCCGCGGCGGGCAGGCTCGGCCTTGGGAGCGCGGGGTGCGCTGCCGGTGCGGCTCTGATTCCCGGCATTGCCGCGCTCGTTGCGGGCAGGGCGGGCGTTATTATTCTGGGCAGCGGGGCGGGCATTGCGCTGTTCACCCCGGTCGCTGCGGTCGTTGCGGCGGCTGCCGCTGCGGTTTGCGTTCTGGATATTCTGGGGCTCCTGTGCGCTGCGGATGGCGGGTGCTGCCGGAGCAACAGGAGTCTTGCGTGCCGGGCGCAGCGGAGTAGCCTCCGGGGCGCTGACAAAATGGGGGTCAAATTTGGGCTGGACGTTGCTGCCTCGGGCGGGGGCGGCATTCTCGCGGCGGGCGCGGGGCGCTGCCGCTTCCTTGGGGGCGTTTGCGCCCCGGTTGTTGGCGCGGCGGTCGTTGCGGGCTCCGCGCTTTGTGTTGCTGTCTTGCATCAGTGTTTCCTCTTTTTTCGGTTTTGCAGGCACCGCGTTCTTTGCAGCCTTCGGCTCCTGCTTCGGCGCGGGCGCAGCTGTCTTTGCAGCTTTTGCGGGCGCAGTTTCGGCCTGTTTTTTCGGCGCTTCGGCCAAGTTTTCCGCTTCGGGGCGGGGCTTTTTGCCACGCACGGGCAGCACCGGGCGCACCGGGGCGGGCACGCCGTCCCACGGATGACCGGATACCACCGGGATCTTGCGGCGGTTCAGCTTTTCAATGCCTGCCAGATACTCCTGCTCCTCCGGGGCGCAGAAGCTGACGGCGGTGCCGTCCGCACCGGCGCGGGCGGTGCGCCCGATGCGGTGCACATAGGTCTCCGGCACCTCGGGCAGGTCGTAGTTGAACACATGGGAAAGCTCGCTGATATCAATGCCGCGTGCGGCGATATCGGTCGCCACCAGCACCCGGGTCTTGCCGGACTTGAAATCCTCCAGCGCGGTGACGCGGGCGGTCTGACTCTTGTTGCCGTGGATGGCGGCGGCGGGGATGCCCTGCTTTGTCAGATCCTTTGCGATCTTATCCGCGCCGTGCTTGGTGCGGCTGAACACCAGCGCATTGACCACCGGCGGCTGCAGATTTTTGATGAGCCACGGCAGCAAAAGCTTTTTGTTGCCCTTTTCCACATAGTACAGGCTCTGCTGGATGCGGTCCACGGTGCTGGACACCGGGTCTACCTTGACAAAGGCGGGGTCGCGCAGGATGCCGGCAGCCAGCTGCTCGATCTCGGCGGGCATGGTGGCACTGAACATCAGGTTCTGGCGCTGGGCGGGCAGCTTTGCAATGACCTTTTTCACGTCATGGACAAAGCCCATGTCCAGCATCCGGTCGGCCTCGTCCAGCACAAAGATCTCCAAAGCGGACAGGTCGATAAAGCCCTGTCCGATCAAATCGTTCAGCCGTCCCGGGCAGGCGATAAGGATGTCCACGCCCTTTTTCAGCGCTTCCACCTGCGGTGCCTGTCCCACACCGCCAAAGATGACGGTGCTGCGCAATTTCAGGTACTTGCCGTAGGCTTCAAAGCTTTCGCCGATCTGCAAAGCCAGCTCCCGGGTGGGGGTCAAAATCAGCGCACGGACAGCGCCCTTGCGGCGGGGCGCATTGGCGGTGAGCCGGTCCAGCATGGGCAGCGCAAAAGCCGCCGTCTTGCCGGTGCCGGTCTGGGCGCAGCCCATCAGATCCCGGCCTGCCAGCACCGGCGGGATGGCCGCTGCCTGAATGGGCGAGGGGGTCTCGTAGCCCGCTTCCTGCACAGCACGCAGCAGCGGGGCGGACAGATTCAGTTCTTTAAATGTCATGGTTCTCCTATTATTCTGTGATCTTCCGGCACTCGATGTAGTAGCGCTTTTCCTCCGCATGTCCCATGCTGAAGGTCTTGCGGGGCAGCACGCCGCCCATCACGACGCCGCGGAACAGGTCGCTCTTGGCGAAGGGCGGCATCAAAAACGCCACGGCGCCCTGCTTGCACAAAGCGCGCACAGCCGGCTCGTCATGCACATAGTCCACCTTTGCTTCCGGGTGGCGCTCGATATAATCCGAAATAAAATCATCGATGGTGCCCACGGTCAGCGGCTCGGTGGGGTCCTCAAAGCTGAGCACATTGGCCATGTGGGGGCCTGCCAGCGTAAAGGGCTGCTTTTTGCTGCCGCCAAAGCAGCAGCCTGCCATGTTGGAATCGCTCCATGTAATGAGGCTCAGCAGTACGGTGGCGCAGTCCACGTTGAACAGTACCCGGTGGATGGGCTCAATCTCAATAGCCGGGGAGTGCACGTTGCACACCTCTGCCAGACACCAGCGGGCGGGGTGATTTTCTGCCTGCTCCGGGGTCAGGGTCTTTTTCAGCTCCTCCCAGCAGGCCTTTGCGGTAGCCAGCGAGTGGTTGCCATCGCCCACGGCCAGCGTCAGCGGGTCGCGGCGGGTGGCATCGGGGTATTTCTTGTCAAATTCTTCCTGACTGCCCAGCACGGTCAGCGCATTTTCGATCTGTGCGATGATGGCGGGGTCCTCCACCGCCCAGCCTGCCACATGGCCGCCGCCCAGCATCAGCTCGCCCTCGTATACCTTGGGCAGGCTGTCCTTGTGGGCGGCAATGGGCTCGATGAGGGTGCAGTCCGGGTCATCCGCCAGCATCATGATATGGGGCGTTTCCAGCGCAGCGCCGGTACGCACCTTCATGCGGGGCGGGATGCGGCTTTCCACGGTGCACTCGCTGGGGCGCACGGTGCATTTTTCGCCCCGGCGGTAGCTGTATGCTTCCAAGTCCACACGCCCTACAAGACCCTGCCGCACCCGGCCGCTCTGCTCGGTGCGCTCTACATAGATAAAGCCGTCCACCGCCCGGGTGAGCACGTTCTGGGCATAGTCCTGCATGGTGGCGTGGATCTTTTCCACCCGCGCGTCGGCGTCTCCGTCCTCCAGATACACCTCCGGCAGGATCAGGTTCAGGGTGCTGGGCGCACCCGCAGCGGTCTCTTCTGCCCGCTGCCAGTAGCTGCGGTCACTGGTAAACTGGTCACAGGCAATGCAGCCCCACTGCTCCAGCGGCACCTGCTCCGAAGGCAGCAGGATGTGTGCGGGTGCAAAACAGGTAGTCGGTTTCATAGTCGTTTCCTCCCCTCTTTAAAAGCCGCTTCTCAGCGGAACGCTGCGGTATCGTGCACCACAACGTGCTTCACACCGGCGTCGGCAGCGGCCTGCTCCAGCGCAGCGCGGCTGTCCGCGTCCAGCGCGGTGCTGCTGGTGACCAGCAGATTTTCCATGCCAAGGGACGTACCGGTGGTGCCAAGGGCATCGGTGGCAGCGGTGCACAGTGCGTCCGGGTAGCTGACCCACAGGGTCACGCTGCCTGCAAAGCGGGTCTGCCATGCGGCGATATCCGCCGTCAGCTGGGCGGCGCGTCCTTCCCGGCTCTTGCCGCCGGAGGCACCGAAGTCCTGCTTGCGGGTGATGATATTGGGGAACTGCACCCCGGTAAGCACCACCTGCTCGTAGCCCATGCCCTGCACCTCCTCAATGAGGTCGCCGACATACTGCACCGCACTTGCGGCAAAGGGGTTCATCCATGCCTTGCCGCCCTTGGCTGCGCTGACGTTGTCCAGCCAGAGGCTGTTGCCATCGTAGTGCACGCCCATGCTGCGGTCGGTGTACACCGACACCGGGTCGGTAAAGGCGGCAAGCTGTGCCGCCGGGATGATGCCCTCCTCCCGCAGGATGGCGGCGATATTGGCCGCATCCACCGGGTTTTCGGTGATGCTCTGGGCAGCGGCTGCCACCCCGGAAGCATAATACACCGTGCCAGCGGCGTCCTTCAGAGTGACAAGGGCGTAGTCTGCGCCCTGCTGCTTCAGCTGCCGGGCGGCGGCGCGGATGGCGGCTTCATCGGTCAGGGTGGTCACGTCCAGCTCTGCCCAGCTGCCGCCGGTAATGGCCTTGCCGTCCAGCGGCTTTTCCTCCTCCGGCTCAGACGCTGCCTGCGAAGCAGCAGCGCTGCTTGCCGCCGCAGAGGAGGCTGCTGCCTCGGCGCGGGAAGCGCTTTCGGCCTCCAGATCCCGATCCTTGACCACGGTATACCAGGTATGGGTGGCCCAATCCAGCACATGGGGTGCGGCAAACCATGCGGCTGCCAGCACTGCCGCCACCAGCACCACGATGCCGATGCCGCGCTTTACGCGCGTTTCCCTGCTGTAAAAGCTGCGGTTATAATGCTTGACCTTCTGACGTTTATTCTTAGCCATGGTATCCTTTCCTCCCTGTCTGCATTACAGGATGACGGAATGTCCGGTAAAGCCATAGATCGCCAGCGCCAGCACGCCGATATACACCAGCGTGATGGGCAGGCCGCGGAATGCCTTGGGGATAGCTTTGCTGCGCAGGCGGTGGCGCGCCTCGGTGACCAGCAGCACCGCCAGCACATAGCCAAGGCCGCTGCCAAGGCCAAAGCCAAGGCTCTGGCCAAGGGTAAAGGACTGGGTGCGCTCCACCAGCACCGTGCCCAGCACGCCGCTGTTCAGCGCGGCCAGCGGCACGATGCGCAGCAGCTGGGCGCGGCGGGGCAGGCTGCGCAGCAGCCCCAACACCCGGCGGCCCCCCCCAACCCGCCGCGACCTGCTGGAGAAGAAAGCCGTACTGCACTCCCTGCTCCAGACCGTCATCGAGAAGGCCGGCGGCATGCCTATCGTCGCCCCGCTACACCCCTACGTGCAAAAGGCGGTGAAGTCGCTGGAAGTGAATGCTCCCAACCTGCACATCCTGCCTCCGCAGAGTTACCTGCACTTCGGATTCCTCATCAACCAGGCACGGGGCATCGTCACCGACTCGGGAAACATCGCCGAAGAAGCTACCTTCCTCGACGTCCCCTGCATCACCCTCAATACCTATGCCGAGCATCCCGAAACCTGGCGCATCGGTACCAACGAGCTGGTAGGCAAAAATTCCTTCGCTCTCTCCGCCTCGCTCGACAAGCTGCTGCACGGAGAATGGAAGCACACCACCCTGCCCGACCGCTGGGACGGACGAACGGCGGAACGCATCGTACAGACACTACTGAACGGCAACAATTCATAATCCTCCATAAATTCTATCCCAAGCTTGCAAACGTCTATCCCAAACCTACGGACGCTTATCCCAAGCTTGGGTCTTTCTATCCCAAGGCTTGGGATAGAACTTTCTCCATACGTTGTGCAACTTTATCCTTTATATCCGGCAACTTTTCTATAAGGATTCTGTACGTTTTTTATCTGTATCCGGCAAACAAGACATACGACTTTCACGTTCATTTAACCATATCTCCCGTTTCTTTAGTCTATATTTGCTTCTTGATTAACCTTAATTTGTTAACTTTGCGCCCGAATTATCTGTAACTTATGAAGCAAAGATATACAATTTACGCCCTTTTCCTGCTGTCACTGTTCGTCTCCATCAGCGCATCCGCCCAGATAAAGGGTGTCATCACAGACTCCCTCACGAACGAACCACTGATGTACATCACCGTACAGTATGAAGGGAAAGGTGTAGGCGGCATCTCCAACGCAAACGGTGAATACCAGGTGGAAACCCGCAAAGGCTGGGATGAGCTGACGTTCTCCGCCGTAGGCTATATCACCAAGAAAGTAAAACTGAAACCCGGCACCCGGGTGCTGAACGTCAAACTGCAATCGGATGACATCATGCTCTCCGAGGTCGTCGTGAAGCCCAAGAAGGAGAAATATTCCCGCAAGAACAACCCCGCCGTGGAGTTTATGAAGAAGGTCATCGAGAACAAGAAGGCCCTGAAACTGGAAGAGAACGACTACTACCAGTACCAGAAGTACGAAAAGATGAAGATGTCGCTCAACGACGTCACCCCTGACAAAATGGAGAAAGGCATCTACAAGAAATTCTCCTTCTTCAAAGACCAGGTGGAGGTATCGCCCAAGACCAACAAGATGATTCTACCCATCTCCATCAAGGAGACGGCGAGCAAGACCATTTTCCGTAAAAGCCCCAAGAGCGAAAAGACCATCATCGAAGGCATGAACTCCACTGGTATCGAAGAGTTCTTCAACACCGGAGACATGCTGGGGACCATCCTTACGGACGTATTCTCCGACATCAACATCTACGACGACGACATCCGCCTGCTGCAACGCCGCTTCGTCAGCCCCATCGGTCGCGGAGCCATCAGCTTCTACAAGTACTATCTGATGGACACACTCATGGTGGACAAGCAGGAGTGCGTGCATCTGACTTTCGTTCCGCAGAACCCGCAGGACTTCGGTTTCACGGGGCACCTCTACGTGGTGAAGGACTCCACCTATGCCGTGAAGAAATGTACCATGAACCTACCCAAGAAGACGGGTGTCAACTTCGTGGAAAACCTCGACATCGTGCAGCAGTTCGAACAACTGCCCGACGGAAACTGGGTGCTGACCGATGACGACATGACCGTGGAACTGCACTTTGTGAAAGGCATCCAAGGCCTGGAAGTGCAGCGGACCACCAAGTACAGCGACTATCAGTTCACGGAGATAGAACCCCGCCTCTTCCGCCTGAAAGGAAACGTCATCAAGGAGGCGAACATGCTTGCCAAGAGCGACGAGTATTGGGCGAAAGTGCGCCAAGTGCCCCTCACCAAGAAGGAGAGCACGATGGACGTATTCATGAACCGTATCGAACAGATTCCCGGCTTCAAGTACGTCATCTTCGGAGCGAAAGCCTTGATTGAGAACTTCGTGGAAACGGGCAGCAAGAACCATCCCAGCAAGTTCGACTTCGGTCCTATCAATACAATGATAACCAGCAACTACGTCAACGGCACGCGCTTCCGTCTGAGCGGTATGACAACCGGTAACCTCGACCCGCATTGGAGCCTGAGCGGTTACGGCGCCTACGGAACCAAGGACAAGAAATGGTTCTACTCCGGGCAGGTGGCCTACTCCTTCAACAAACGCGAATACGTATTGTGGGAGTTCCCGAAGCACTACATCGCCTTCAAGTACACCAACGACGTGATGTCTCCCATGGACAAGTACCTCGCCACGGACAAGGACAACTTGTTTGTCGGCTGGAAATGGACCACGGTAGACCAGATGTCCTACATGCGCGACGCCACGCTGACCTACGAGCTGGAGACCAATACCGGCTTCTCCGTCCAGGCCATGGCACGCCACCGCAGCGACCAGCCTGCCGGACAACTGCAATACTGGAAGAACAACGGAGAGACCCCCGGACAATGGGATGAAAAGAATACGCTGGTGCACGACATCACCACTACCGAGCTGGGTGTGACCCTGCGTTACGCTCCCGGCGAAACCTTCGTCAACACCAAACAGCGCCGCGTGCCCGTATCGTTGGATGCGCCCACCTTCACCCTCTCCCACACCGCCGGATTCAAGGGCGTGCTGGGTGGAGAGTACAACTTCAACCTGACGGAAGCCAGCATCCGGAAGCGCTTCTGGCTCGGCTCGTGGGGCAAGCTGGACGTAACGGCACGTGCCGGTGCGCAATGGAACACCGTTCCCTTCCCCCTGCTGAACCTACCGATGGCAAACCTCTCGTACATCACGCAGAACAACGAGTCCTTCAACCTCATCAACAACATGGAGTTCCTGAACGACCGTTACGCCTCCCTCAACCTAAGCTACGACATGAACGGAAAACTCTTCAACCGCATCCCGCTCATCAAGAAGCTGAAGTGGCGTGAGATGTTCCGCATCCGTGGTCTGTGGGGCACGCTGACGGACAAGAACAACCCATACAAGAGCAACAATCCCGACTTGTTCCTCTTCCCCATGCGCGACGGTGTACCCACCAGCCACGTCATGGGCAAGACTCCCTATGTGGAAGCCAGTGTAGGTATCTACAATATCTTCAAGCTGCTCCACATAGAATATGTACGTAGGCTGACCTATACGGACATACCGGGAGTGAAGAAGGGCGGTATACGCTTCATGATATTAATGATATTTTAAGAGTTACATACTATGCAACCATTAGCAGAACGGCTTAGACCAAGAACATTAGATGAATATATCGGTCAGAAACATTTAGTGGGACCGGGTGCAGTGCTGCGTAAGATGATTGATGCAGGACGTATCTCTTCGTTTATCCTATGGGGTCCTCCGGGAGTGGGAAAGACAACCTTGGCGCAGATTATCGCCAACAAGCTGGAAACTCCTTTCTATACGCTCAGTGCCGTGACCAGCGGCGTGAAGGACGTGCGCGACGTGATAGAGCGCGCCAAGAGCAACCGTTTCTTCTCGCAAGCCAGTCCCATCCTCTTCATTGACGAGATACACCGCTTCAGCAAATCGCAGCAAGACTCACTGCTGGGAGCCGTGGAGCAAGGCACCGTGACGCTGATAGGCGCCACCACGGAGAACCCTTCGTTCGAGGTCATCCGCCCGCTGCTGTCCCGCTGCCAGCTCTATACCTTGAAGTCACTGGAGAAGGACGACCTGCTGGAACTGCTGCAACGCGCCATCACCACAGACACCGTGCTGAAGGAACGGAAGATAGAACTGAAAGAGACCACTGCCATGCTCCGCTTCAGCGGAGGAGACGCCCGCAAGCTACTCAACATCCTCGAGCTGGTGGTAGACTCCGAAGCCGCAGACCCTGTCCTCATCACCGACGACATGGTGACCGAACGCCTGCAACAGAACCCTCTTGCCTACGATAAGGACGGCGAGATGCACTACGACATCATCTCCGCCTTCATCAAATCCATTCGCGGCAGCGACCCGGACGGTGCCATCTACTGGCTGGCGCGCATGGTCGAAGGAGGTGAAGACCCTGCCTTCATAGCCCGCCGCCTCGTCATCTCCGCCTCCGAAGACATCGGACTGGCCAACCCCAACGCACTGCTGCTTGCCAACGCCTGCTTCGACACGCTGATGAAAGTGGGATGGCCCGAAGGACGCATCCCCCTGGCAGAAGCCACCATATACCTTGCCACAAGCCCCAAGAGCAATTCAGCCTACATGGCCATCAACAATGCCCTGGAACTGGTACGCGAAACGGGCAACCTCCCCGTCCCCCTGCACCTGCGCAACGCCCCTACCAAGCTGATGAAGCAGTTGGGCTACGGCGAGAAGTACAAGTACGCTCACGACTACCCCGGCAACTTCGTCAAGCAGCAATTCCTGCCCGACGAATTGAAAGACCGCCGTATCTGGGAGCCACAACTCAACCCTGCCGAGCAGAAGCACAAGGAACGGATGCAGCAACTCTGGGGAGAGGAAAAGAAATGGTAAACTATCAATTAAAATTAAAAATTAGAGATTAAAAGTCGGATACAGAAAATCCCCACAACAAATAACTTATAACTCATAACTCCATGAATATAGTAGTATTAGACGGCTATGCCGCCAACCCCGGTGACCTTTGCTGGGACGAATTGCAAGCCTTGGGCGAGTGCACCATCTACGACCGCACCGCCCCTGCGGAAGTATTGGAACGCGCCGCTGGTGCAGAAATCCTGCTGACCAACAAAACCGTGCTCACCGCCGAGCACATGGCGGCACTGCCCGAACTGAAATACATCGGTGGACCATTTTTCCAGAGCATCTGTCATGCGAAAATCCCGGTCGAGTATATTCTCAGCAACCTTTCCTACCTCGCCCTTGTAGGAGTGATACTTTGCCTGTGTGCGCTTACTG
>ENA-OQIE01000995-OQIE01000995.1-human-gut-metagenome-genome-assembly--contig:-NODE-995-length-14909-cov-3.472424_pt1 | contig 14909 bp, 9 predicted proteins | sample MGYA00242569_ERZ504731 | MGnify/ENA primary metagenome ERZ504731 (study PRJEB26092, sample SAMD00036208) | human gut metagenome | host: Homo sapiens | study: EMG produced TPA metagenomics assembly of...
TTCCAATGCCGCCAGGCGCGCAATGTTGCCTCCTGCGCCCACGCCGTTGCCGCAAATTATCTGCTGCGGCACAACATTATATTTTTCCGTTACCGCTTTCAGCACCGCTGCGCCCAAAAGCTCTGCCGGCACGTGCCTGTATACGCCGCCCGTCAGCCCAATATAGCTGCGCAGCCCGCCAATTAAACAAACCTTATCCATCAGCGTCCGCCGCCAATCGCTCTTTGAATTGGCGCCGTAATATACGCCGCCGCTATGCACTTAACCACATCCATCGGAATAAACGGCAAAGCGCCTGTAACAACGGCTTCTTCCCAGCCGATGCCGGTAATGAATTTAAGCTGCGCCACACCCAGAAGGTAAATTACCGGTATGCCGATAACAACGCCCAGAAATGCGCAGCGCTTAAAGCCGTAGTTATTGCCGCGCAGCCAGCTGATGATAAGCGCTGCCACTAAAAAGCCGAAAATATATCCGCCGGTAGGCCCAAACAGTTTGCCGGGCCCTGCCGTGCCGCCCGTAAACACCGGCAGCCCCGCAAGCCCCATTAAAAGGTATGCGCACATGGTAATAAGCACCTGCCGCGGCGTAAGCAAAAAGCCCAAAAGATTTACAAACACCGTTTGCAGCGATATTGGCGACAGCGAAAACGGCAGCGGAATTATTACATACGCCGATACGCAGTTCATCGCCATTAAAAGCGCCATTTTTACCATCTCGCGGACACCGTCCGGCCTGTTTGTGCCATTCATTGTTTTAACTCTCCTTTATACCTACCGTAAACAGCTCGCGCCCGCCGCAGTAACCGTCAAGCAACGCGCCGTTTTTGTATATGTCTATCTGTTCTCCCGCAAAAGCAGGCATTTTAAATTTAACGTCCCAGTTCAGCGGCAGCGGCTTATTTAAAGCGCGCCACAAATGCTCAATCATGCACAGCCCCGGTACAACGGGGTTTTCGCCGCGGTGAATGGAATTAGTGTCGTCCACGGCTTCAAGATAAGCGTTGATTTCCGGCTTATCAATAACAAAGCTCAGCTGTTTTTCGCCCTGCGGCACCGTTTCCGGCATTTCACCGGCACGCACCAGCGGGCGCAGCAGCGTTACCGTCAGCGAAGCGGCGCCTTCTTTATAAGCCTCGATAATGCCCATGCGCGGCGGCGCCATTTTTACCGGGCGCGTTGAGTAATCTCCGTTTTCCAGCGCGGATGCTTTAATAACGGCTCTTGCCATTACCGCACCGTCATAAGTCGGGCCGTTGTATTCTGATAATGCCCTGATAAGTTTTAACATAGTTCACCACACCTTTACTTTTTAATTATAAGTTTTGCCGTTTTTATTGTCAACCTTTTATGTATTTATGGTTAACTTCATTTTTTTCAGACTTTTGCGAATTTATTTTTTGCTGTTTATTTTACACTTTTCTGCTTGTAAATACAATGCAAACTGCTATAATATAGTTATTTTCTCTGTTTAAAAACTTTTAAAAATAAGGAGCACAATCATGTCAGCAGTAAAAAACGCCGAAGGCACGCAAAAACTTTCCGTTTTTAAAATGACCTGGCCAATTTTTATTGAAATACTTTTGCAGATGATGGTCGGCAATGTTGACCAGTTCATGCTCAGCCATTACTCGCAGCACTCTGTTGCCGCCGTAGGCAACGCCAACCAGATTATCAATATCGTTATCCTCGCTTTAAGCGTAATCAGCATGGCAGCTACTATTTTAATTGCCCAGCACCGCGGCGCGGGCAACCGCGAAAAAGTTGCCGAAGTCTGCACCGTTGCCCTGCTTGCCAATATGGTTTTCGGCGTTATCATCAGCGCGGCGCTGTTTATTTTTGACGGTTTCTTTTTAAGCCTCCTGGATGTACCGGCAGACATCTGGGCCGAAGCCTCGCTCTTTTTGCGCTACATAGGTCTTTTTATTGTAGTACAGTCTGCCTATATCTCTTTTATTTCGTTCTTCCGCGGCTATTCCCTTTTAAAAATCACCATGATTACCTCCGTAGTGATGAACCTTATCAATATCGCTGGCAACTGCATTTTAATTCACGGCCTGGGGCCGATACCGTCACTCGGCGTTTTGGGCGTAACCATATCCACCAACACCAGCAAGGTACTGGGGCTGCTTTTAATTTTATACTTTTTCCGCAAATTTATTGATATCCGCCTTTCGCTTAAATACCTGCGCCCCTTCCCCAAAAACACGCTGTATAAAATTTTGTACCTGGGGCTGCCCTCCGGCGGCGAATCGCTTTCCTACCAGATTTCGCAGATGGTTATTATGCGCTTTGTTAACGTAATGGGCATTGTGGTTATTACCACCAAAATTTACGCCTACATCATCGCCATGTTTTCCTACATCTATTCGCAGGCGCTTGCCATGGCAACGCAGATTATCGTCGGCTTTTTAATCGGCGCGGGCGACCTTGACGCCGTTGAACAGCGCGTATGGAAAACAATCCGCATTGCCGTTACCATCAGCACAACGGTAACGCTGCTTTTGTTCTTTAACAGCGACAGCATTTACGGCATTTTTACCGATAACCCCGAAGTGCTGGAGCTTGGGCGGCACATCTTTTTAATAGAAGTGTTTTTGGAAGCTGGGCGCGCCGTGAACATGGTAATGGTTATGAGTTTGCAGGCGGCGGGCGATATTAAATGGCCGGTAACGACGGGGCTTGTTTCCATGTGGAGCGTGGCAACGCTTGGCGCGTGGTTCTTTGGCCTGCACCTTGGCTGGGGGCTGGTGGGCGTATGGCTTGCCATGTGCCTCGATGAATGCCTGCGTGCGCTGGTATTTATTTACCGCTGGAAAAGCGAAGGCTGGCGCAAAAATAATTTGCTGGAATGACAAGCAGTAATAAACAAAATCTTATGAAATTATATCTGACAGCATCACATTTATAGTGGTGCCGTTTTTTTATGCCCAAAATTACAAACTTAAAATATCATTTTACATTGAAATAAATCAAAAGCATTTAATAATGATTATTTGCGCAGTCTTTACGGGGGGGAATTCAATGTTATAATTAAATTACAAAAAGGTTGGTAAGGGGGTTGTTTTATGAAAAAATCTAATTTAAAAAAAGCTTTTGCCTTAAGCGCGCTGATGGCTTTTGTTATTACAGGCAGCGCTTATGCGGCAGATGTTGATGTTGCTAAAGACACAACAAAAAAAGATAATCCTACTATTAACGTAGAAACAGGGCAACATTTTAATAATGCAGGTACAGTTATTGCTGAAGACAGCATAACTGTTGACGGCGGTACTTTTAATAATACCGGCACTATTGAAACCGGTACTTTGGATATTCTCACTAACAATAGTAACGAAATAGCAGGTGCCATTACTGCCGATAAATTTATTTTTCGTGGTTCAAAAGATCAATTCGATTACATACATGGTTTATCTGCAAAGCTAAAAGCTAATGAATTACTCATTATAGGCACAAAAAGTGATATAAATCCCCAAATGGCAACTGGTTTACAAGTATTAAACGAAGATGTTCTCAAAAACGTTGAAAACATAGTTGTTGAATCACACGGTATCAAAACAGGCTTAGTTATAGGTTCTGTTGTTGGAAACACAGATAATGGCGAAAAAGTAAATGCTATAGTAAAAAATGTTTATCTCAAAAATGACACAGATGAACAAGATGCACGTGTAGAAGTATATAACGGTTCTACATTTACAGCTGACAAAATAATCGCTGACGGTAAAACTAAAGTTCAGCTAAATTATGACAGTTCAGCCACATTAAAAGATATTGAAGTAGTAGAAGACGGTAATTTTTCTTTACAAACATTAGGTGATGTAAATACCAATACTGCTACCTTTAACTTAAATAACATTACTGTTGGCGATAATGCAGAATTCAAAACATCAATCTATGAATATTCAGGTGCGATAAATTGTAGCGCTATTGACATCAAAGGCGATAACGTAACAATCAATTTAGGCGAAAACGCTAAAGCAGATTTTGGCGGCGTTGGTGACGGTACAAAAAAAGACTGGCGTGGTGACAAAATTAATTTCGATGTTGATAAACTGACTGTTAATGTAAACGGCACTGATGAATATAATTACGGCAGCCTTAAAGCTTATAAAAATGACTATGATAAAGGTGTTTATATCCATGTTAACAGCACAACCAATCCGACAGGCGATGAAATTGATTGCAGCAATATAACAGTCGTTGGTGCCAGCACAAACAATACCGGCAACATTGAAAATGATTTGCAGCGTCTGGCATATGTTGTAAAAATGACACGTGAATACGAAGGCAAAGAAGGAGCCGAGCTTCCTGAAATCCTCGCTCCTACCGGCGCAACTGTTGAACAGAACCCGGGCGGCATTGATGACGGCGGCAAAGGTACTGTTGATGAAGACGGAACTGTTACCAACATCGAAACCATTAAAAACCCTGATGTTTTCGGTACTGAAGAAGTTGGTGCTTTGGGATTAATCAGCTGGCGCAATGAATTGGACGATATGAATAAACGCCTTGGTGAACTGCGTGACAGCAAGGGCGAACACGGCGTTTGGGTACGTATGGTCCGCGGTGAAAACGATTATAAGAGCCTTAACAGCCAGTATAATACCTATCAGCTTGGCTACGATGAAAAATTAAGCACTGACCCGCACTGGACTTTAGGCGCGGCATTCAGCTATACTGACGGCGATGGCGGTTATGATACCGGCAGCTTTGAAATGGACCATAAAACCTTTACGCTTTATGGCAGCAAATTAAATGACGATGGCAGCTATATTGATATCGTAGGCAAATATTCCCGCCTGAACCATGATTTAAGAAATACATGGGGCGACGGCGAATATGACGCTAACGGCTACTCTATCGGCGTAGAAGTTGGCAAACGCTTCCAGCAGGGCAACGGTTTCTGGATTGAACCGCAGGCACAGCTTACTTACGGCCATGTAGGCAGCGCAAATTACACCGCAGGCGATATTAAAGTAGCATTGGACGGCATGGAAAGCCTGATTGGACGCGCCGGTGTAAGATTCGGCAAAGATTTGGACAACGGCAATATTTATCTGCGTGCTTCCTACCTGTATGACTTTGATGGTGAAACCGGCGTAACCTTTACAAATGCCGAAGGACGCGAAAGATCTTTTGATCAGGATCTTGGCGGCGGCTGGTGTGAAGTTGGCGTTGGCACCAACATCAATCTCAGTGATGCAACACATCTGTACTTTGATATTGAAAAGACCTATGGCGGCGATATCACAACCGATTGGAAATGGAACGCCGGCATAAGATACAGCTTCTAAAAAGTTAAAATGTAACCTTTATAAGCAAAAAGAGTTTGGCACTGTGCCAAACTCTTTTTTATCAGCCGCACCTTTCCTGCTGCCTGCAATTTGCCACGCATAATAAAGCGGTATTATAATAAATATGTACATTATTTTAAGGAGGCTTTGTTATACATCACGTTTTGGGTTCAGCAGCCGGTGCTTGATGTTATTACCGCCTTTTTTGACAAATATTTAAAAAATTAACTGTTTTAAACGGCATGTTTTCCTGCATGCCGTTATGTTTTTCTGTATACAGAAATACTTACGCTGAAACCATTGCAATTAGTAACTTTTTTTAATAAAATATGTACAGTGCTATCCGAAGGAGGGTATACTATGCAAAAAATTAAGTCTGTACTGGTTGCCAACCGCGGCGAAATCGCTATCCGCGTTTTCCGTGCCTGCAACGAACTCGGCATCCGCACAGTGGCAATTTATTCAAAAGAAGACACACTTTCACTGCACCGCAACAAAGCTGACGAAGCCTACCTTGTCGGCGAAGGCAAGGGCCCTATCGATGCTTACCTTGATATTGAAGACATTATCCGTATCGCGCATGAGCACGATGTAGACGCCATCCATCCCGGCTACGGCTTTTTAAGCGAAAACAGCGACCTTGCAAAACGCTGCGCCGAAGAAGGCATTATCTTTATCGGCCCGCGCCTTGAACACCTTATTATGTTCGGCGACAAAGTTAATGCGCGCGAACAGGCCAAGCTTGCCGGCATTCCGATGATTCCGGGCAGCGACGGCCCGATTGACAGCGTTGAAGACGTTTACCGTTTTGTGCAGGCGCACGGCTTCCCCGTTATGCTTAAAGCCGTTAACGGCGGCGGCGGACGCGGCATGCGCATGGTAAACAGCAACGAAGATTTGGAAACCGTATACAACATGGCTAAATCCGAAGCTATGAAGGCTTTCGGCAGCGATGAAATTTACCTTGAAAAATACCTTGAAAGCCCGAAACATATCGAAGTTCAGATTTTGGGCGATACGCAGGGCAACATCGTGCATTTGTTCGAGCGCGACTGCTCCGTACAGCGCCGCCACCAGAAACTGGTGGAAATTGCCCCGGCCTTTTCGCTTAAGCCCGAACTGCGCAAGGCAATCTGCGACGCAGCCGTTAAGCTGATGAAAAACGTTAATTACCTCAGCGCCGGTACGGTTGAATTCCTCGTTACCCCGGACGGCAACTTCTACTTTATCGAAGTTAACCCGCGTATTCAGGTTGAACATACCGTTACCGAAGAAATTACCGGCTTTGACATTGTGCAGACCCAGATTAAAATTGCCGAAGGCTACTCCCTGCACAGCCCGGAAATCGGCATTCCCGAACAGGACAAAATTACCAGCTTTGGCCATGCCATTCAGTGCCGTATTACCACCGAAGACCCTGCCAACAACTTTATGCCCGATACCGGCAAGCTGATTGCCTACCGCAGCGGCGGCGGCTTTGGCGTGCGTCTGGACGGCGGCAATGCTTTTACGGGCTCCGTTATCACCCCGTATTACGATTCGCTTTTGGTTAAGGCAACCACCCACGGCCTTACCCATGAAATTGCCATTACCAAAATGCTGCGCTGCTTAAAAGAATTCCGCATCCGCGGCGTTAAAACCAATATTCTGTTCCTTGAAAACGTACTGGCTCACCCCAGTTTCCTTGACGGCAGCTACAATACTTCGTTTGTTGATGAAAACACCGAACTTTTCATCTTCCCGAAAACTCTGGACCGCGGCACCAGGCTTTTGCACTACATTGCCGATGTAACCGTTAACGGCTACAACAATGTAGGCGTACAGCCCAAACCGGAATTTGCTCCGCTCAGCCTGCCCAAAGCGTTTAAAGGCACACCTGCCGACGGCACCAAACAGATTTTGGATTTGCAGGGGCCGGAAGGGCTTTCCAAATGGGTTATGGACCAGAAAGAAGTGCTGTTTACGGATACCACCTTCCGTGACGCGCACCAGTCGCTGCTTGCAACCCGCATGCGCACCAACGATATGCTGAAAGTTATCGGCACTACCTCAGCCAAGCTGCCTAACCTGTTCAGCTTTGAATGCTGGGGCGGCGCAACTTTTGACGTTGCTTACCGCTTCCTTGACGAAAGCCCGTGGAAACGCCTGCGCCAATTCCGCGAAAAATGCCCGAACATTTTGTTCCAGATGCTGCTGCGCGGCGCCAATGCCGTTGGCTACACCAGCTATCCAGACAATGTTGTTAAAGAATTTATCCGCCTCAGCGCGAAAAACGGCGTTGATGTGTTCCGCGTATTCGACAGCCTTAACGGCATTGAAAACATGCGCCTTTCACTGGACGCTGTACGCGACGCAGGAAAATTTGCCGAAGCTGCATTATGCTACACCGGCGATATTTTAGACCCGCGCCGTGATAAATACGACCTTAAATACTATGTAACCATGGCGAAAGAACTGGAAAAAACCGGTGCCAACTCCATCTGCATTAAGGATATGGCAGGCCTTTTGAAGCCGGAAGCAGCTTACCAGCTTGTTTCTGCCCTTAAAGAAGCCGTTAACGTGCCTATCCACCTGCATACGCACGAAGGCAGCGGCAACAGCATTTACACTTATGCCCGCGCTATCGACGCCGGCGTAGATATTGTTGACGTAGCCATGAGCGCTATGAGCGGCGGCACTTCCCAGCCGAGCGGCGCAAGCCTGTACTATGCACTTTCCGGTCATCCGCGCCAGCCGCACCTTGACATTAACGCCCTTAACGAAATGTCCCGTTACTGGGAAAGCGTGCGTCCGTATTATAAAGCAATAGACAACACCGTTTCTTACCCCAACCCGGAAGTTTACATCCACGAAATGCCGGGCGGCCAGTACAGCAACCTGCAGCAGCAGGCTAAAGCAGTAGGCCTCGGCGAACGCTGGGAAGACATTAAAGATATGTATCACCGCGTTTCCATGATGTTCGGCGATATTATTAAAGTAACGCCGTCTTCCAAAATGGTTGGCGATATGGCACTGTTTATGGTGCAGAACGACCTTACCGAAGAAGATATTTACGCCAAAGGCGATTCGCTCAGCTTCCCGGCTTCCGTTGTAGAATTCTTTGAAGGCCGCCTGGGCGTACCGTATCAGGGCTTCCCGCAGAAATTGCAGCAAATTATTCTTAAAGGGCGCAAACCTATCGAAGGCCGCCCCGGTGCTGCACTGCCCCCGGCAGATTTTGAAAAAGTACGCGCCAGCCTGGCGGAAATGGGCGCGCCGACCAGCGACGAAGCCGTAAGCAGCTACTGCCTGTACCCGAAAGTATTCAGCGACTGGGCAGTACGCTATGCCGAATTCGGCGATGTTTCCGTACTTGATACGCCTACCTTCTTCTTTGGTATGAAAACCGGCGAAGAAATTAAAGTTGAAATCGAACAGGGCAAAATGCTCGTTATCAAGCTTTTGCAGATAGGCGAAGCAAACGAAGACGGCATCCGTACCATATTCTTCGAATTCAACGGCCTGCCGCGTGAAATTGATATTAAAGACAGAAATGTTAAATCTACCAACGTAACGCGCAAAAAAGCCGATAAAACCAACCCCGGCGAAATAGGCGCAACCCTTTCCGGTTCCGTTGTTAAACTGCTGGTTGAAAAAGGCCAGGCTGTCGAAAAAGGCACCCCGCTTATCGTAACTGAAGCAATGAAGATGGAAACCACCATCGCCGCACCTATCAGCGGCATTGTATCGCAAATCCACGTAGCGGCCGGCAGCCGTATCGAAAGCGGCGACTGCCTGATGGAAATTGAAATCAAGGCATAAAAATAAACAGCAAAGTATAAAATACTCCGCCTGTATAGGCGGGGTATTTTTGCGTAAAAAAGAGGCATACCATTTTGGTATGCCTCTTTTGCCCTTTCGGGCTATATGTTTTTAATTATTCATCAACCTTGTACCAGAACGGACGCAGGAAATGCAGATAACATACTTCGCCTGTTTCCGGTCCCGGGTCGCGGCGGCCAATCTGTACGCGCACTTCCTGGTCGCCTATTTTTACAAGGTAGTCAACAATTTCGCCAAGGAAGGCTTTGCGCATTACAACGCCGCGTACTGCGTTGATATCGTTTTCATTTGTGAACCTTATTTCAGTCGGGCGGCTGGCAAGGTTAAATACGGCTTCACCCTGCATGCGCGCCGGAACAACAAGCCCCTGCGGCAGCGGGCGGTTATCGCCCTTAATAACGGCTGCGCCGCTTTGCCATACCACATCGGTAAAGCTCGACACGCCTATGAAGCTGAATACAAATTTATTTGCCGGATTGTTATATACATCAAGCGGCGAATCAATCTGCTGCATTACGCCCAGCTTCATAACAAGAATGCGGTCAGAAAGCGCCATGGCTTCCGACTGGTCATGCGTAACGTAAATAATGGAAAAACCGTATTTACGCTGCAAGTCTTTAATTTCAAAGCGCATTTCCTCGCGCAGATGCGGGTCAAGGCTCGAAAGCGGTTCGTCAAGCAGCATAACGTCAGGGTTAATGGCAAGCGCACGCGCCAGTGCAACACGCTGTTTGCCGCCGCCGGAAAGGCTTGCCGGGCTTTCGTTAGCTGATTTTAAAAGGTTTGTTGCCGTAAGCGCGTCTTTGGTGCGCTGCTCAATTTCTGCCGCAGGCAGTTTGCGCAGCCTCAGCGGAAAGGCAACATTTTCATAAACGCTCATGTGCGGCCATACGGCAAAAGCCTGGAATACCATGCCGAAGTTACGGTTTTCGGGCGGTGTATAATGATGCTTTTTAGGGGATGACAACAGACGGTCGCCAACCCATACTTCGCCGTCACTTAAATCCTCAAAGCCTGCCACCATACGCAGGGTAGTTGTTTTTCCGCAGCCGGAAGGACCAAGCATGGAGAAGCACTCGCCTTTGCCGATTTCAAGGTTCAGGTTATCTACGGCAGTAACATTGCCAAAGCGTTTTGTAACGTTAACTAAGCGTATATAAGACATGACGGTTACTCACTCACTTTCTTGGTAAAATGGTTAATCAGCATCTGCCCGCAGACGATGATGATAAGGGCAATACCTGCCAGCGCGGTACTCATAACGGTTTCGCCGTCCTCGTTAAGAGTATAAATGGCAACGCCGATAGTTCTTGTGGTAGGCGCATACAGCATAATGGATACCGTAAGTTCACGCAGTGCCGGCAGGAAGATTAAGAAGAACGCGCTAATCATACCCGGGCGAACCAGCGGAATAACAATATCTTTTAAGGACTGCCACATGGTAGCGCCGCAGGAACGCGATGCTTCCATCAAAGAATCGTGTACCTGTTCCAGAGCGGCACTGTTGGCCTTTAAGCTGAATGCCATGTAGCGGGCAATATAGGCAACGAGAATAATCCAAACCGTGTTATACAGGTTGATGCCGAATTTACCGCTCCACGCCAGGATAACGCCCAGCGCGATAACGGAGCCCGGTACGGAGAACGGCAGCATGCCGAGGAATTCCAAAATGCCTTTGCCGCGTACTTTCATCTTAACAATAACGTAAGAAATCATTACGCCTGCAAACATGGTAATAACTGCTGCTGCAAGGCCTAAAGTTACGCTGTTGAAGATAGCGTCTTTGGTTACTTCGTATTCAAACAGAATGTATTTGTAGTTATCAAGCGACAGGTTTTCCCAGGTAAGCGGCAAACCGTAAGTGCTTACGCCGCCAACGAGGAAGATAACCACGGTAGGCAGAAGAATGGTAAAGCCAATATAAGCCAGGCAGAAGAACAGCAGCGGATAACGCAGCCCGCGCAGTTTAAGTTCCATCGGGCGGAAGCTCTTGCCGCCGATAATCTGATAATGGCCGCGGCTCAAAACCTTCTGCTGTGCCCAGATGATAAGCGCAGCCGTTACAACAAGCACCGTTGCAAGTACCGTACCGGTACGGATAGAATCGAAGCTGCCGCCGCTCTGGTGAATCTTTTCGTAAATAAGTGTCGGGATGTTGTAAATGCCCTGCTCAATGCCAAGTACCGCAACCGTGCCGAAATGTGCCATGGAGTACAGCATAATCAGCAGCGCGCCCGACATAATGGAAGGCAGCACCAGCGGAATGGTAATTTTGCGGGTAATGGTAAACAGACCTGCACCGGAAATACGCGCCGATTCTTCCAAAGTCGGGTCCATGCGCTCCAGTGCACCACAAACCTGTATAAATACAAACGGGAATAAGTACATAACTTCTACCAGGCTGATGCCGAAGTAGCTGTAAATATTAAATACAGGTTCCGTAAGGCCAAAGGTTTCCATAAAGAACGTATTAATATAGCCGGAGTTCGGAGAAAGCAGCATCTTCCACGCCAAAGCGCCGATAAAGCTCGGCAGCATAAACGGCACAAGGAACAGGCTCTTCATAAAAGTTTTGTACGGCAGGTCGGTACGGGTAACCAGCCACGCAAAAAACGTGCCTACAATCGTACTGCCAATCGTCGTCATGCTGGCAATAATCAGCGAGTTTTTCAGTGCCTGGAAAGTTTCAGGCTCTGTCAGTACAGCGTAAAAGTCGCTGCTGTTAAACGTACCGTCAACAAAAAAGGCGTTAAACAGAATTAAAAGTACAGGCCACGCAACAAAAATAACCAGTACGGCAATAGAAATTAAAAGAATTATCTGGGCTACGCCAAAACCGGAATCCTTTTTAATTGTACTCATAATTCTTCCACCTCCTTCATCTGAGCCGCATCAAACCAGTACAAGGCACGGAAATTAACAACACATTCCTCGCCCTCGTTAAACATCAGCCCTTCGGAAATCGCTTCATGCGTTACAATTTCCGTACGCAGATGTTCACCGTCAATTTCAATCATATAGTCCATGGTTGCGCCAAGGAAGTTGGCACGTTTAATAATGCCCTTCAGCCCTGTGCCACCGCGGGTAATAATAACATCCGACGGGCGGAAAGCCGCAACCCAGTTTTTAATGCCGCTGCCCTGCGGTTTTTCCCACGGCACCTGCTGCATGCCGCTGCCGACAAGGTAAGCGCCGTTTTCTTCACGCACGCCAAGGAAATTGGCAATGCCCATAAATTTAAAAATGAACAAATCGGCAGGTTTTTCAAAAATTTCGTACGGCGTGCCAATCTGGCGGATATTGCCGTTGTTGTCCATAATGGCAATGCGGTCGCTGATGGCAAGAGCAACTTCCTGGTCATGCGTTACATACATAACCGTTATGCCGAACTGGCGCTGCAAAGCCTTAATCTCAAAGCGCATTTCCTCACGCAGGTTAGCGTCAAGGTTGGAAAGCGGCTCATCCAGAAGCATAACCGAAGGGTCTGCAACCAGTGCGCGTGCCAGAGCAACACGCTGCTGCTGGCCGCCGGAAAGCTCGGATGGCAGGCGCTTGTCGAGCCCTTTCATGCCGACAATATCAATCATTTTCATTACTAATTTATCAATTTCTTCTTTCGGGCGTTTTTCCATTTTCAGCGGATACGCAATGTTATCGTAAACCGTCATGTGCGGCCAAACCGCATAATCCTGGAACACAATGCCCAACCCGCGCCTTTCGGGCGGAATATACTCACCGCTGGCGCTGTCGGCAACAACGGTATTATCAATAATAATACGGCCCTCATCCGGAACTTCATGCCCGGCAATAAGGCGTATCAAAACCGTTTTGCCGCAGCCGGAAGGACCGAGCAGAGTAAAGCACTCGCCTTTTTTTATGCCAAGGTCAAGGCCTTTATGTACCTGATGCTTGCCGTAGGCTTTGGCAACGCCTTCAACCTTAATGATATCTTCCATAAGGCAACCTCCTGTAAATGTATTAACTGCAAAAACGGCGAAACGGGCAACCCCGCTCCGCCGCCTTTCTTAGCCCATTATTTAATTAGCCTTCTTATGCCAGAACTACTGTTTCATCTGCATAATGTCAGAGAATTTCTTAATGGTGTCTTCTTTGGTTTTAATTGCTTCAATGTAGTCAATCTTAATGGATTTTTCCAAAGCTTCTTTCGGAGCAGGCAGATTGAATTTAGCCGGAATTTCTACATCTTCACGTACAGGAATGGTGCCCTGCTGTGCAACAAGAGTCTGTGCTTCTTTGCTGAGCAGGTAATCTACAAACTTTTTAGCTGCTTCAGCTTTGGCGCTGTCTTTAAAAATAGCAACCGGGCTCGGAACTACCAGCATTTCGGGCGGATAGCAAAGCTGCAGGTGCGCGCCTTTTTCGATTTTAGCATTGGTAATATAGTCTACTGCCAAAGCTGCGGAAAGTTCGCCGGAAGCAGTATCGTCAATAACCTGGCCGGAGCCTTTGCCGATACGGCCGCCGTTGGCTTTAATGTCTTCAAAGAATTTCCAGCCGAACTGTTTTTCCAGAAGCGCAACGCTCATGTAAGAAGTACCGGAAAGAGCTGGGTTGGCAATGCCGAAACGGTCTTTAAAATCAGGTTTCATCAAATCAGACCACTGGGCAGGAGCGGTTTTAATTTTATCGGTATTAATAACAATGCCAAGAGTACCAAGGCGTGCTGCATGGAAAGAGCCGTCATAATCGCTGAACGGATTTACAGTTTCGGGTTCAACAGGGCTCTTGTAATTTAAAAGAATGCCTTCGTTTTTCATGTTATAGAAGTCAGGAACTTCACTTGTCCAGATAACGTCGGCCAAAATTTTGCCGCTCTGGCGTTCTGCGGCAATTTTAGCCATCAGCTTGCCTGCACCGGCAGACTGGTAGTCAACATCAATGCCGGGGTTGGCTTTTTTAAAGCCGTCTACAATGCCTTTAATAAGCGATTCCTTCATGGATGTGTAAACGATGAGCTTCTGGCTGTCATTGGCAGCTTTCTTTTCTTCTCCGCCGCCGCAGCCTGCAACCAGCATCATTAACAGCATCATCACAGAAAGCAGCCACAACGTTGTTTTCTTTAACATCATAAAACCTCCTTAATTTTCCTGCCCTGCATAACGCCAAGGCAGATTAAAATATTGTGCGTCAAAATAAAAGTTAAAAATTTAACTGTATTTTTACTTTTATTTAACTAATATTTAACATTAATTTAACACATTATTCAGAAAAATGCAAACACATCTGTCTTTTATTTTGTATACAAAAATTTTCCGTATCAAATGATACATTTGCCCAAAAACGGGCAGCGCATAATAAAAAAAGCTGCCGCTAATAACGGCAGCCCTGCATAAGCCTTCCTTATTTAATTCATTGGCCGGATGTCAGTTTTAAGCCGATAATGCCTGTTAAAAGCATTGCCACAAAAAATAAACGCACCAGCGTAACCGGTTCCTTAAACAAAATAACGCCCACTATAACGGCGCCCAGCGCACCAATGCCCGTCCAGATGGCATAAGCCGTACCCATTGGCAGCGATTTAACCGCGTGTGCCAGAAACCAGAAACTAAAACCCATGCCGATAAAGGTTAAAACCGTAAACATTACATTGGTAAATCCGTGCGAATACTTTAAACAGGTAGACCATACAACCTCAAAAATACCCGCTATAAATAAATCAAACCATGCCATAAATTAAAAACCTCCTTAAAAATGCGGTTAAAACAAAAAATGCCCTTATTTATGTATCTTCTAAGGCCTGCGATACATAAATAAAGGCACCTGCTTAACCGGC
>ENA-OQIE01001003-OQIE01001003.1-human-gut-metagenome-genome-assembly--contig:-NODE-1003-length-14782-cov-5.735056_pt1 | contig 14782 bp, 9 predicted proteins | sample MGYA00242569_ERZ504731 | MGnify/ENA primary metagenome ERZ504731 (study PRJEB26092, sample SAMD00036208) | human gut metagenome | host: Homo sapiens | study: EMG produced TPA metagenomics assembly of...
CATGCCGGTGCAGTTTGGCTTCGATGCTTGTTGTCACTCGTTGGTCTATAAGAAAAAAGAGTGATTCTCCACTTCGGGTAATTCATAAGGAATGGCGGTATCTTCCATAAGAGTAATGTTTAAAATGACTTATGTGCAAATATACGACAAATATCTAAGATGATACCACAAATATATAACAAGAAAGCTGGGTAACTTTGCTGCCGGAAACAATAAGTATAACTATTAAAATGTATTGTTATGGATTTCTATCAAGTACTAGAGAAAAGAAGAACTATTCGCGACTTTTCCGATAAGAAGGTGACGGACGAAGTACTGGAAAAGGTGCTGTTGGCTGCATTCAAAGCTCCGACCAATGACCATTTGCGGCAGTTTGAGTTTATTGTCGTGAGAGGGCAGGAAAACATTGCCCGACTCATATCGCCTGTGGCGGAAAACACAAGGAACATTCAACAGGCGGGGCTTGATGCTGCTGCCGACATGATGGATAAGGATGAACACGCCATGTTTGTCGATGCGTTGCCCAAACAACAACGTATGCTTATGCAAAGTAATTGTCTCGTACTTCCATTTTTTCGGCAAAAGGATTTTCCTCTGTGCCAACCTGCCGACCAAAGTTCACTCAACTATTTCGCTTCTGCATGGGCAGCCGTTGAGAATATCCTGTTAGCAGCAACGGCGGAAGGACCGGCGTGGGGGGAGCGGAAGAAGTCCGTCGGGTTGAGGGGAAGGCCCTGCCAGTAGCGCATGCCCATGGCGGCCAGGTGGTCGATAAAACGACGCGTGGGCGCACCGATTGTGCCGGGCTTGCCGTCATCGGTCGGCACCGAGGTGATGTGGCATACGACGCCCGCGCCGTGGTCGAGCGGCTCCTGCAGGCGCTTCTCGGCATGGTGATAGATGATCGAAGAGCCCAGCGGGTACAGGTCGAGCGTGACGGTACCGTTGTGGATTTCGCACTCGTGGCCGCTGATCACGTCGCTTGCGCATTCGCCGAGCGCCGGAATCGTCACGCAGTGCGAATTGCGCAGGCTGCGGTTGATGATAACCGTCGCGGCCTCGCCGTCTTTGCCCGTGCGGGTGTAGGCCAAGACGTCGTCGTTGAGCGCAAAGGCCTTGATCTCGCCATCGACCATAAACGGTAACGCGCGGCGAATGGCAGATGCGTTCTTAACGATGGCTAGCGTATCGAAGTCGTGGAGTTGGTCCTTGGTCGGCAGGGTGCGGCGGTTGCCCGGATCGGTGAGGCCCTCCAAGCCGTACTCGTCGCCATAATAGATCGAGGGCACTCCTGGGAAGGTCATCTGCATGAGCGTTGCCAACCAAAAACGGCTCTTGGCCAGGCCCATCGAGTTCTCGTCCAGGCGCCATTTGCTGCGCTCGCTCTCGGGCAGCTGCGACTCGTCGGGGCCACCACCGAGCACCGAGATAATGCGCGGGCGGTCGTGGCTCGAAAGCAGATTGAGCGCGCAGGCCAGTGCCTCGCGCGGGTAGTTCTCGCGCAGGGTCTCGATGTCCTCGGCTGCCTGGTAGGCGTTCTTGTAGCCCATCAAAAAACCGATGACCATGTCACGGAAGGGGTAGTCCATGGCGGAGTCGAGCTCAGAGCCTTGCAGATAGCGGCGCAGATGGCCATAGCTGATCTTGTTGGAGGCGTCTTCCCAGACCTCGCCGAGCAGCAGCGCGTCGGGCTTCTCGGCGAGCACGGCCTTTTTGATCTCGGCCAGGAAGTCATCGGAAAGTTCGTCGGCCACATCCAGGCGCCAGCCGTGAGCGCCGGCGCGCAGCCATTTGCGTATGATACCGTCCTTGCCCAGGAGCCGCTCGCGCACCAGCTCGGAGCTCTCATTGATGGCGGGCATATTGCCCACGCCCCACCAGCAATCGTACGAGCCGTCCTCGTGGAAATAAAACGCATCGCGCCACGGCGAATCCTCGCTCTGCCACGCGCCCACGCCGGGGTAGTTGCCGTAGCGGTTGAAGTAGATCGAATCGTCGCCCGTGTGGTTGAATACACCGTCCAGGATGATGGAAATGCCGAGCTTTTCGGCCGCCTGACACAGCTCGGTAAAGTCCTGCTCGGTGCCCAGAATCGGGTCGATCTTGGTATAGTCGGCCGTGTCGTAGCGGTGGTTGCTCGCGGCCTCAAAAATCGGGTTGAGGTAGATGGCCGTAAAGCCCAGCTCGGCAATGCGGGGCAGGTCATTCTGGATACCCTTGAGCGAGCCGCCGTAAAAATCCCAGGTCTTGATGGAGCCGTCTTCGGCACGCTCGTACTCGGGCGGTTCGTTCCAGTCCTCGACCATGCGGCGCTGGATTCCTTTGCGCGGTTTTTCAACTTCGGCAAGCGTGCGTTCGCGCCAGTTTTCGTCGCGTGCATAGCGGTCGGGGAAGATCTGGTAGACCATACCGCGCTCGTACCAAGTGGGACGGTTCTCTCGGTGCTTGTACACGGTAATCTGGAAGGACGGAACCTCGGCGTAGTTGTAGGTCACACCCTCGCCACCGGTGCGACCCTGCGGTGCACCCAGGCGTACCTCGGGCTGGCCCTCGATGTTGCAGATAAAGCTGTACCAGATAAGACAGGGCTCAGTGCACTCAAGCTCTACGGTAAATATGCCGTCGCCCTCGTGCGTCATGGGGTACAGAGACTCACCGATCTCATCGATCCAGGTGCGCAGCGTAAGCGTTGCCTGGTTGGGGTCGGCATCCTCCAAAATCACCGATAGCGAAACGGAAGTTCCAGTGGTCACAGCGCCAAACGGAGTGCGAAACTGCGGCAGGCGGCTGTTGTGAATCAATCTCATAGTACGGTCCAGTTCTATACAGTCATGGCCAACGGGCCATGGGCTTAACGCACAGTGCTTAAGTATATCGTTGCACTTTAGTTGTATAAACTACAGCCGCTCATTATCGGCGAACGGTTGTCCTAGAAAATCGTTTTACCATCCAAATTATCGCGGCATTCGAAAACGCACATACCGATACTATTTGTAGCCAACCAAAAGTACCCCGGTTTACTACGACAAATTGAATGATCTCAACCACAGTCAATTTGGTGATATTAAAACCGCAGGTAAAAGCATTGCCATTTTCGTAGATTGCTCGTTGTGGTCGGCCGGAGCCATTTTGTCGTAGTAAACCGGCCCTCTTTTTAATACGAAGTTCAACCAAGAAGAGGGCGCCTGGTTGGGGCGCCCTCTTTTGCGTTGAGGATTAAGTTTTAATCGTCCAGATTAGTGGCGCTTGCGGGCGGCCGTTGCCTTGCGGACGGAGGCCTTCTTGGTAGGAGCCTTTTCCTCGGCCGGAGCGGCGGGAGAGACCGGGGTCTCCTTGGCGGGCTCGGGCTTGGCCTCTGCCTTCGGGGCGGTCTTGACCTCAGCGGCCTTCGGTGCCGGCTCGGCCTTTACTGCGGGCTTAGCCTCTGCCTTGGGAGCAGCAGCCTTGGTCGTGGTCTTCTTAGCCGTTGTCGTGGCGCGCTTGCGCGTGGTGGTCTTGGCGGCCGGCTTTGCCTCGACAGTTACCTCGGCCTTGGGCTCGGCGGTCGTCTCCTCGACTTTGGCAGCCGGCTTTGCGGCAGCCTTCGTGGTCGTCGATTTCGTTGCCGTGGTCTTCTTGGCTGCCGTTGCCTTCTTGGCGGTCGTGGTCTTGGACGCGGTCGTCTTCTTGGCAGCGGTCTTAGCCGGAGCCTTGGCGGCCGGTTTGGCCTCAACGGCGGGAGTTTCGGCCTTTACCTCGGGAGCAGCCTCGGCCTCGGCGGCTTTCTTGGCAGCTGCGGTGGTGCGCTTGCGCGTGGTCGTTGTCTTGGCAGCGGTGGTCTTGGTTGCCGTCGCCTTGGCCGCAGTGGCCTTCTTAGCCGTCGTCTTACGAGTCGTGGTCTTCTTTGCCGCAGGCTTCGCAGCGGGCTTTACCTCAGGTTCGGACTCAGGCTCGGGAGTCGCCTCAGCCTTCACCTCAGGCTCGGCCTTTGCGGGCTCAGCCTCAACCGGCTTCTCCTCAGCCTTGGGCTCCTCGGCAGCAGCGGGTGTTTCAACAACCGGCTCGGCCTTGGGCTCGGGCTCGGCCTCAGCCTCCACGGCCGCCGGCCTCTCGATCTCCGGGTGCATAAAGAAGTACAGATCCAGATACTTGTCGGCCGAGCGCGTCCAGCTAAAGTCCTGGCTCATGGCCTGCGTGACCAGTTGGTTCCAGGCGTCACGGTTGTCCCAGAACAGGCGTGCCGCGCGGAACACGGCGTCGCCCATCTCGTCGCCGTTAAAGTTGGTAAACGAGAAGCCCGTACCCTCGCCGGTAAACTCGTTGTACGGCTGCACGGTGTCCTTCAGGCCACCGGTCTCGCGCACGATGGGCAGGGTGCCGTAGCGCATGGCGATGATCTGCGACAGGCCGCAGGGCTCAAACTTCGAAGGCATCAGGAACATGTCGGCGGCGGCATACATGCGCTGCGACAGTGCCGGATCGAACTCGATGCGTGCGGCCATGGTGCCGGGGTACTTGTCCTGGAAGTAGCGCAGGCCGTCCTCGTAGTCGCGGTCGCCGGTACCCAGCACGGCCACCTGCACGCCGCCGGACAGGATGCGGTCGAGCGCGTACATGACCAGGTCCATGCCCTTCTGGCGCGTCAGGCGCGTGACCATCACCATGAGCGGGCGGTCGTCGCGAACCTCGAGACCCAGCTCCTCCTGCAGCTTGGCCTTGCACACGGCCTTGCCGGAACGGTCGTCAACCGTGTAGTTGGCGGCAATGCGCTTGTCGGTTGACGGGTCAAAGGCCGCCACGTCAATGCCGTTCAAAATGCCCTGCAGCGCATAGGAGCGCTCGCGCAGCACGCCGTCCAGGCCCTCGCCAAACTCGGGCGTCTGGATCTCGTTGGCATAGGTGGGGCTCACCGTGGTGATGGCGTCGGCATAGCGAAGCGCGCCCAGCATATAGTTGACGCTGCAGGCGTCGCAACGCAGCTGCGAGGCGGCAGCGGGAATATGCGCCACACCCAGGATGTCCTCCATCACGGTGTCGCTAAACTGGCCCTGGAACGCCACGTTGTGGATCGAGAACACGGTCTTGACGCGGTCGTACAGCGGAAGGCCCTGGTAGAACTCGCGCAAGAACACGGGCGCCAGTGCCGTCTGCCAGTCATTGCAGTGCAGGATGTCACACTCAAAACCGGCCGGCAGGTGCTGCAGACTCTCGGTGATGGCCTTGGAGAAGAATGCAAAGCGCTCGCCGTCATCAAAGAAGCCGTACGGATAGTCGCGCGCAAAGTAGCGCTCGTTATCGATGAACATATAGGTGACGCCGTCGTGCTCGAGCTTCTCGAGCCCGCAGTACTCATTGCGCCAGCCCAGGCTCACGTAAAAGTCGGCAAAGTGCTCCATCTGCGCCTTGTACTCGTCCTTGATGGTGGCGTACTTGGGCACCATCACGATGACTTCGGCGCCGGCGCGCACAAGCGCCGCAGGCAGCGAGCCCGCCACGTCACCTAAGCCACCGGTCTTTACAAATGGTGCGCACTCGGCCGAGGCAAACACGATCTGCATCTTTTTGCTGGAATCTGCCATATTGTCTCCCATGTTGCAATTCGAGAATAGCCGCCTGGCGCTAACCGGGCGGCTATTCTACATGTTACGAGCGATGTTGCGGTGCCAACGTTAACGTACGATGGTGGTGTCGGAAGTTAACGGAGCCTTGCCCAGCACCAGGATGTTCTCGGGCGTGCCGCGAAGCTCGGTGTTGGTGGGAACCACGTTGTTCTTGTCCAGAATGGCGTTCTCAACACGTGCGCCGCTCTTGATGATGCAGCTCTGGTTGATGATCGAGTTGGTCACCGAAGCGCCTTCCTCGACCACGACGCCGCGCGACAGGATCGAGTTGCGCACGGTGCCCTTGATGATGCAGCCGGCCGAGATGATCGAGTTGCATGCGTGACTGCCGGTCGCATAGCGCGAAGGCGGCACGTCGTGAGCCTTGGTCAGGATCGGGCGCTCGGGGTCAAAGAGCTGGTCTGCCACGGTCTGGTCGAGCAGGTCCATGCTGCGGCGATACAGCGACTTCTCGCTAAACACGCCCACGACCTCGCCCTTGTACTCGTAGCTGCACACGTCGATGTTGCCAAAGTCGCCCTGGAGTGCCTCGAGCAGGTCCAGATAGTCGGCGGCCTGGTAGTGGTCGATAATCTCGAGCAGCGTCTCGCGGTTGACGATGCAGCAGTCCATAGAGGCGTTGTCGCCGTACACGACGCCGGCGCTCACGCCCGTCAGGCGGCCGTTCTCGTTAATCTCGAGTTTGGTCTCGTCATCGACGTTGCGCGTGGCCTTGCAGTACACCACGGTCATCTGGGCGCCGGAGTTCTCGTGTGCGTCGATGATGGTGTTGAGGTCCATGTTAAAGATGATGTTGGTGCCCATCATCACGACATAGGGCTTGTCCGAGCGCTGGAACAGCGTCTTGTTGGAGATGATGTCGCGCAGCAGGAAGCGCATGCCGCCCTTGGTGGTGCCATACGCGTTGCCGGGCACCATGAACAGGCCGCCCTTCTTGCGGTCCAGGCCCCAGTCCTTACCCGAGCCCACGTGGTCGATCAGCGAGCGGTAGTTTCCCGGCATAACGACGCCGACGGTCTTGATGCCGGCATTCATCATGTTGGACAGCGGGAAGTCGATCAGGCGGTAGCGGCCCAAAAAGGGAACGGACGCGATGGGACGGTCCTTGAGCAGCACGCTGCCGTAAGTCGAAGAGTAGTTAGCGGTGATATAACCGATGGCCTTGCGATTGATCATCGGATCATTCCCCCTTCCCGATAACGACGTCATTTCCAACGACGGCCGTATCCTTGGTGGTATCGACAGAGCCGAGCTTCACGCCCTCTTCGACCGTGGAGTTCTCGCCCAAAATAGCGCGGCAGATGTGCGCACCGCTCTTGACGTGCGCGCCCGGCAGCAGCACGGAGTCCTCGACCACGGCGCGCTCCTCGATGATGACATCGGTCGAAATGATCGAGTGGCGAGCGGTGCCGTAGATCTTGCAGCCGTTGGAGACCAGGCAGTCGTCCAGGCGGCCGTCCGGGCCAATGTAGTGCGGCGGACGCGTGGTGATGTTGGACATGATGGGGAAGTGCTTGTCGAACAAATCGAACTCGGGGTTGTTGCCCAGCAGGTCCATCGAGGTCTCGTGGAAGCTGGCGATGGTGCCGACGTCCTTCCAAAAGCCGTGGAACTCGTAGCTGTACAGGCGCTTGCCCTCGCCGAGAAGCTTGGGGATGATGTCCTTGCCAAAGTCGTGGCTCGAGCGCTGGTCCAGAGCGTCCTCCTCGAGCGCCTCGATCAGCACGTCGGCCGAGAAGATGTAGATGCCCATGGACGCGAGGTTCGAATCGGGCTTATCGGGCTTCTCGGTGAACTTGGTGATGCGGCCGTCCTCGGGGTCGGTGGTCAGGATGCCAAAGCGGCTGGCCTCCTCCCACGGCACGGGCATAACGCTCACCGTGAGGTCGGCGTTATTCTCAATGTGCGTCTTGAGCATCTTGCGGTAGTCCATGCGATACAGGTGATCGCCCGAAAGAATCAGGACGTACTTGGGGTCGTTGGCCTTGATGTAGTCGAGGTTCTGCGTAATGGCGTCGGCCGTGCCCGCATACCAGGCGCCGCCGGTCTGCGTTTCGTACGGCGGCAGGATCGATACGCCGCCATCGCGGCTGTCCAGATCCCAAGCCTCGCCGGAGCCCACGTAGGCATGCAGCAGGTAGGGGCGATACTGGGTCAGAACGCCCACCGTGTCGATGCCCGAGTTGGAGCAGTTGGAGAGCGAAAAGTCGATAATGCGGAACTTGCCACCAAAGCTAACCGCCGGCTTAGCGATCTTTTGGGTGAGTGCCCCCAATCGGCTGCCCTGTCCTCCTGCGAGGAGCATCGCGATGCATTCTTTCTTACTCATCGATTTCTCCTTCTGTCATCGATGTTCCTAAACCCATTAGCGACGGGTGCGGCACAACGTCACGCCCGTCGAGTAATGCCGTGCTGGCATAGGGGAGCTTGCGCGCCTTTACGCGTGCCAGATCTCGTCGCGGTACTCGCGAATGGTGCGGTCGCTCGAGAACCAGCCGCTCGAGGCGGTGTTGAGCAGCGCCTTGCGGTTCCAGGTCTCCTGGTCGCCATAGCTGCCCGTGAGTTTCTCCCACGCATCCACGTAGCTGCGGAAATCGGCCATGACCAGGTCGGGGTCGTTGTTGTTCATGAGCTCGTTGTAGATGCTCTCGAAGTTGCCCGAAAGACCCGCAAAGGTGTTGTCCTTGAGCTCGTCCATCACGCGGCCCAGGCGCTCGCGGTCGCCGTTGAGCGTATCCCACGCAAAGTAGCTGTTGGATGCCCAGAGCTGCTCGACCTCGGGGGCGGTCAGGCCAAAGATGGCCTCGTTCTCGCGGCCGGCCAGGTCGGCGATCTCGATGTTGGCGCCGTCGAGGGTGCCCAGCGTAATGGCGCCGTTCATCATGAGCTTCATGTTGGACGTGCCCGAGGCCTCCTTGCCGGCCGTGGAGATCTGCTCCGAGATCTCGGCGGCGGGGTAGATGAGCTGGGCGTTGCTCACGCGGAAGTTGGGGATAAAGCAGACCTTCATGACCTCGTTGACGCGGGCATCGTTGTTGATGACGTCGGCCACGGAGTTAATGAGGCGGATGGTCTCCTTGGCAAAGGTGTAGCTCGAGGCAGCCTTGCCGCTAAAGATGAAGGTCGTCGGCGTCACGTGGAAGTTGGGATCGGCGATACGACGGTTGTAGATGTCCATCACCTTCATGATGTTCATGAGCTGGCGCTTGTAGGCGTGGAAGCGCTTTACCTGGACATCGAAGACGGTGTTGGGGTCAATGACCAGACCGGTCTCGGCCTTGACGTAGGCGGCCAGACGCTCCTTGTTGGCGCGCTTGGAAGCGCCCACGGCCTTCAGGAACTCGGTGTCGTTCTGGAACTCCTTGAGCTTCTCCAGCTCAAAGGCGTCCTTGAGCCAGCCGTCACCAATAGCCTCGGTCACAAGCTTGGCGTAGGTGGGGTTGGCCTCGGCAAAGAAGCGACGGTGCGAGATGCCGTTGGTCTTGTTGTTGAACTTCTCGGGCGTCAGGGCATAGAAGTCCTTGAGCACGATGTTCTTGATGATGTCGGAGTGGATCTTGGCCACGCCGTTGACGCTATGGCTGCAGATCACGGACAGGTTGGCCATGCGAATCTCGCCGTCCCACAGGATGGCGGTCTGGCGCAGACGCTCCTGCCAGCCTTCCTGCGTGGTGTCGAACGACTCGTGCCAACGACGGCTGATCTCGTCGATGATCTGGTACACGCGGGGGAGGAGCTTGGAGAACGTGCCGATGGGCCACTTCTCCAGGGCCTCGGGCAGGATGGTGTGGTTGGTGTAGCTCACGACCTGCGTCACGATGTTCCAGGCGTCATCCCACTCGAGCTTCTTCTCGTCGATGAGGATGCGCATGAGCTCGGGGCCGCACATGGCGGGGTGGGTGTCGTTGGTGTGGATGGCCACAAACTGCGGCAGCAGCTCCCAGTTCTCGCCGTGCTCCTTCTCAAAGGTGTCGAGCAGACTGTAGATGCCGGCCGAGACAAACAAGTACTCCTGCTTCAGGCGCAGCAGACGGCCGTGCTCGCCGGCGTCATTGGGGTAGAGGATGGCGCTGATGGCCTCGGCCTCGGCGCGCTCGGCGTCGGCCAGGGCATAGTCGCCGCGGTTGAAGGCCTCCAGGTCAAAGTGCTCCTCGACCGGCTCGGCGGCCCAGACGCGCAGCTTGTTGACGGTCTCGCCGGCATAGCCCACCACGGGGATGTCGTAAGGGACGGCCAGGATGTCCTGCGTGTCCACCGTGCGGTAGAACGTGCGGCCGTTCTCCTCAAAGCCCTCGACGTGGCCGCCAAACTTAATGGTCACGGCCTTGTCCTGACGGCGGACCTCCCAGGGATAGCCGTGGGTGAGCCACTCGTCGGTAGCCTCGACCTGGCTGCCGTTGACGATCTCCTGCTTAAACAGGCCGTAGCGGTAGCGCATGCCGTTGCCGTAGCCGGCAATGCCCTCGGCTGCCATGGAATCCAGGAAGCATGCGGCCAGACGGCCCAGGCCACCGTTGCCCAGCGCCGGATCGGGCTCCTGGTTCTCGATGACGGACAGATCAAAGCCCATGTCGTCGAGCGCCTCGGCAACCATGTCGCGCACGCCAAAGTTGAGCAGGTAGTTGTCGAGCAGGCGGCCGATCAAAAACTCGATCGAGAAGTAGTACACGCGCTTCTTGCCCTCGGCGGTCACGCGGGCGTCACTCTTGGTGGCAACGGTGCGCGCCTTCTCAGCCACGAGCTTGGCCAGGGCGTTAAAGCGGTCCAGGTCGCTGGCGGCCTCGACGCTCTTACCGCTGATGCTCATGACGGCATCGCGATAGAGCTCGGTAAACTCCTGCTTGTTGTCGAAGATCTTATTCATACGTTCCTTTCCCCCGGGGATGTTTCTCCCGGAACGGTTATGACTTGTATCCTACGCCCCCGCGGGGCGGGTAATTGCAGTGGTAACGCTTTTGTTACGCTTTCTTGGCAGGAGCCTTAACAGCGGCTGCCTTAGCCTTGGGAGCAGCCTTTTTAGTGGCTGCCTTTTTGGCCGTGGTGGATTTGGCCGTGGTCTTGGCGGCAGACTTGGCAGTCTTCGCCTTGGCCGGAGCCTTCTTAGCAGCCGCGGGCTTGGGCTTTACCGTGGACGTACGCTTCTTGGGCGCGGCCTTGGGCTCCTCAACCACGGGCGGCTTATAGCTGCTGGGGCCGCGGCGCTTAAGCACCACGCCAGCCAGGCCGGGCACCTTGATCTCGATGGAATCCATCTGCCCGTTCCAGGGATAGGGCTCGCTTGAGCAGGTGTAGGGTTCCTCGCCGGCATAGCCGCTGCCGCCAAACTCGGGACGGTCGGAATCGAAGATGACCTCCCAGTCGCCCTCGCGCGGCACGCCCACGCGGAAGCTCTCGTAGCTCGCCGGGTCAAAGTTGATCAGGATCACCAGGTCGTCATCGACGTCCTCGCCCTGACGCACAAAGCTCACGATGGACTGCTTGGAGTTATCCGCGTCGATCCAGGTAAAGCCGTCGTCGGTGTAGCCGCGCTCGTACAGGGCTGGCTCGGCGGTATACAGGTGGTTAAGCGCCTTGATAAACGCCTGATGATGCTTGTGAGTCTCATACTCCTCGGTCAAGAACCACTGAATGGACTCGTAGTAGCGCCACTCGATAAACTGGCCGATCTCGTTGCCCATAAAGTTGAGCTTGGCACCGGGGTGCGTCATCTGGTAGAAGGCCAGCGTGCGCAGGCCGGCAAACTGGCGCCACCAGTCGCCCGGCATGCGGCCGATGAGCGAGCACTTGCCGTGCACGACTTCGTCGTGGCTCAGCGGGCAAATAAAGTTCTCGGTAAAGGCGTACATGATGGAGAACGTGAGCAGGCCGTGGTTGCCGGGGCGCCACGGAAAATCGGTCTGCATGTAGTGCAGGGTGTCGTTCATCCAGCCCATGTCCCACTTGTAGTGGAAGCCCAGGCCGCCGTCCTGCGGCGGATAGGTCACGAGCGGCCACGCTGTGGACTCCTCGGCCATCATCATTACGTCGGGGTAGTGTGCCTCTACAGCGCAGTTCACCTGGCGGATAAACGCGCTGGCGTCCAGATCCTCCTCGGTTCCGTACTTGTTGAACTTCTTTTGGCCGGGATCGTCAATGCCAAAGTTGAGGTACAGCATGCTGGACACGCCGTCCATGCGAATGCCGTCCACGTGGAAGTTTTCGAGCCAGTACAGCACGTTAGAGACCAGGAAGGAGCGGACCTCGCCGCGGGCGAAGTCAAACTTGTGCGTGCCCCAGTTGGGGTGAATCTCGTGCTCAAATAGCATGTGGCCGTTAAAGGTGGCAAGGCCGTGGGAGTCGGCGCAAAAACCGCCGGGCACCCAGTCCATGATCACACCGATGCCCGCCTCATGGCACGCATCGATAAAGTGCATGAGCTGCTGCGGGTTGCCGTAGCGCGACGTGGCGGCGTAATAGCCGGTCGTCTGGTAACCCCAGGAGCCATCGAAAGGATGCTCCATAAGCGGCATGACCTCGATATGCGTGTAGCCCATGTCGCGCACGTAGTCCACGAGCTCAACCGACAGGTCGTCGTAGGTGTAAAACTCGCCGCGCTGCGCGGGGAAGGGGTCCATGGGGCCGGGGTAGTTGCCGTACTCGTCGGGCTCGCCCTGTGGCGCGTCGCCGTGGCGCTTCCACGAGCCAATATGTACCTCGTAGATGTTAAGGGGCTGCGACATGTGGTTATGGCTGGCGCGGCGCTTGAGCCATGCGGCGTCGTTCCACTTGTAGCCATCGAGGGTCCACAGCACGCTCGCGGTACCCGGAGGGCACTCGGCCTTAAAGGCGTACGGATCGGCCTTGTAGAGCTTTTCGCCCTCGTTGGTCTCGATGAGGTATTTATAGAGCTGACCCTGCTCGGCGCCAGGAATGAAGCCTTCCCAAATAGAGCTCGTATGCACGGGCACCAGCAGGTTGGCCTGCTCATCCCAGTCGTTAAATTCGCCAATGACGTGAACGCTCTTTACGTCGGGCGCCCAAACGCAAAAACGCCAGCCGCGCGTACGGTTTTGCGTGTCGGGATGCGCGCCCATCTTTTCCCAGCTGCGCTCCCACGTACCGATGCCAAACAGATAGACATCGTCTTTGGTAAGTTCCGGCGCGTGCGGGGCGGCTTTACGGGTAGCAGGCTTTTTGGTTGCTGGCTTTAGCTTTGTATCGCTCACGTTTGATCCCATCATGACGCGGCAGCGTGTTGCCTTGGTGATTAGATGCGAAAGGTCCAAGGCTGCACGAATCGAAGGGACGGCGAAGTTTCAGTGATTCGTTCCACCTCGCGTGCTCGGTGGAACTTTCGGCAAAAACTACGATAACACCTGTACGTTACTTATATGAACGAAAGTGGATTTGCGGTGGCGTTTAATCGGTAAGCGCCATGTTTATACCACTGGCAGAATTGCGATGGTAAAACTCTTGACAGCTTTATCAATTAGGGTTTCTAGATTGTTAGGTTTACGTTTGGTAAAACGTTTTTAGCAGGTTGTTTACCATTTGACATTGAAAGGCTCGTTTATGGACCGCATCGCTGCCCCAAGTGTTGCTTTTATTTTCGATTGCGACGGCACGCTGGTTAATAGCACCCCCGTTTGGGCCTATGCCCAGCCCGAGTTATTGCACCGCCACGGGGTTGACGTGACGGTCGACGATTTTGCCCAGTTTGAGCATTTGTCGCTCGAAGACGAGTGCCAGGCCTACCACGACACCTGGGGCATTGGCACAAATGGCGAGGAACTGTATCGCGAGCTGAGCGACATCCTGATCGTTGGCTACTCCAAGGTGCCGCCGCGCGAGGGCCTGCTTGCATTTTTGAAGCAGGCGAAGGCCGCCGGTGTTGCCATGTGCGTGGCCACGTCCACGCCGACCGAGTTGGTGCAGTCCGCCCTTGCTGGCGCCGGGCTCGATGCCTACATGGAGTTTGTGACCACCACGGGCGAGGCCGGGCGTTCCAAGCAGTTCCCCGATGTGTACGAGTTGGCGCTGCGTCGCCTGGAGGAGCGACACGGGCACAAGTTTGAGCGCGCGTGGGTGTTTGAGGACGCTGTCTTTGGCCTTAAGAGCTCTGGCACCGCCGGCTTTAAGCGCGTGGGTATTTATGACCCGCTCGGTCGCATGGAGCGCGACGAGGTTCGTGACAACTGCGATATCTTTATCGATAGCTATGAGGACCTGGATCTGGCCCGCGTGCTTTCGTTTGAGGGCTAGGCGAGGGCCGTGGCTTGCAAAGTATTAGTGGTTTGCGGCTCGCCGGTGGTGGCGAGCGCGGATCTGCTTCGCCAGCTGGCAGGGGAGTGCGACCACATCGTAGCCGTAGACCGCGGCCTGGACGCCCTGTTGGGCGCTGGCCTGAGCTGCGACGTCTACGTGGGCGACGCCGACACCGTTAGCGATGAGGGACATGTTCTGGTCGATGCCGCTGCCGATTTTGAAGTAGAACGCCACAACCCCTACAAGGACTACACTGATCTAGCGCTAGCCCTAGACACCATCTGCCGCCGCTGGCCGGGTGCCGAAGTGGTGGCAACCTGCGCCACCGGCGGCCGCCCGGACATGGCCCTGTCTGTGTTAGGGCTACTGGCAGGCTATGCGGACGCCCCCGTCTGGATCGAAGAAGACGAAGTGACGGGCAGAATCCTGCACCAAGACGAGACCTGGACCATCGGGGGCGCCGAGGGCAAAACCTTCTCCATCATCGCCATCGCTCCCAACACCGAGGTAAGCGAGTGCGGCCTAGAATGGGAACTAGACCACAGCCCCCTGGGCCTGTTAGCCGACACAGGCATCTCTAACGTCGTCCGGAAAACGGCCAAGATCCAAGTTCACCAAGGCGTTGCGATCGGTTATTTGCTGCATCAGGGTTTTACCCCGTCCCAGGAAAACCCGTAAGGCGGAAATCAATCTAAAATTCCCTCTTGCATCCCCGAAGATCTTCCCCTATAGTATCTCCTCGTCACGGGGGCGTAGCTCAGCTGGGAGAGCGCTTGACTGGCAGTCAAGAGGTCAGGGGTTCGATCCCCCTCGTCTCCACCATCGTGAATGTAAGGCCACTCAATCGAGTGGCCTTTTTTATTCAAGACTTTAGTCTGCTGGCCGCGCAGCGGCCAGCTTTGAACCACCCGCTACGCGGGTGGAGACAAACGGCTTTA
>ENA-OQIE01001057-OQIE01001057.1-human-gut-metagenome-genome-assembly--contig:-NODE-1057-length-14084-cov-4.290426_pt1 | contig 14084 bp, 10 predicted proteins | sample MGYA00242569_ERZ504731 | MGnify/ENA primary metagenome ERZ504731 (study PRJEB26092, sample SAMD00036208) | human gut metagenome | host: Homo sapiens | study: EMG produced TPA metagenomics assembly of...
GGCGGAGACGCACGCCAAGGAACAGGTAAAGATTGAGGAAGAGCGGAAGTCCGTAGCGCTTGCCCTCCAGGAATTGGAACCGGAGGCTTTGGACCGGTCGATCGAGACCTGCCGTACGGAACGGGAGCGTTTATTGCTGGAGCAAGCCCAGTTCGTGACGACTGGCGATATCAAAAGCCTGCGGGACAAGCTGACTGCCGGAACGCCTTGCCCGGTCTGCGGAAGCCTTGAGCATCCTTTCGCCTCTCACGAGGCGCATGAGCGCCTGTTGGCCTTGGCGGATCGCATCTCGGAAGCTACCCTGCGCCTCAAGCGGCTTCTCGACCGGAAAGAACGGCAGGAGGCCTGCGGGAAACAACTCGCCGCCCTGCAACAGAAAGAATTGGAGCTGCATAAACAACTCGCCGCGGACGAGAACGCACGGACGGAATTAAGGAACCAGTTACAATCCTTGTCCGAGCAAATCGACCGGGAAGAACTGGATAAGCGGGAACAGCAGGAGAAGCTGTCCCAATCCCTATCAGCGGCCAACGCCCTGTTCGGGAACGACGCATGGCAGACGGGCTGGAACAAGGACCCGGAAAGCTTCCGGGAGACCTTGACGGATTTCGCCCGCCAGTGGCAAGCCAACGGGGAACGCCTGCGGGAACTGGAACGGGAGCGGAGCGCCCATCAAGCGGAACGGGAGTCGTACGAGGCTTTCCTCCCTCCCTTGCGCAAGCAGTACGAGGACGCCGCGAAAGCCTACGACGAGAAGAATCAATCCTATACCCGCTTGCGTTCGGAGCGGAATCTCCTGCTGGGAGGCCAGCCAGCCGACCAGGTGGAACGTACCTTCCACGAACGGGTGGAAGCCTTGAAGAGCCATTTGAAGCAGCTACAAGAGAGCACGACAAGGCACGCCGGCGAGGTGGAGCAATACCGGGGGATTACGGAACAGATCAAGAAGGATCTGGCGGAGACTTCCGGTCTCCTTTCCGCACGCCGGCAGGAGCTGGATAACTGGATGGTCGCCTATCAAGAGAACTCCGAGGGGAAGACGCTGGAGGAATCCCTGTCGGAAATGACGGCCCAAAAGTCTGAATGTAGTTTCCGTCTGCGTACGCACGAGGAGAATAAGCGGAAGATAGCCGGCTTCCAGCAAGAGCTCTCGGAGCGGAGGGCGATGAGCGAGCGTTGGGCGAAGCTGAATGAGTTGGCAGGCTCGGCGGATGGCGCCAAGTTCCGTAGGATCGCCCAAGGCTACACCTTGGATGTCTTGTTGAGTTACGCGAATGTGCAATTGCGGCAACTATCCCGGCGTTACCGGTTGGAGCGTGTGCCGGATACCTTGGCTTTGCAGGTGATCGACCAAGATATGTGCGACGAGATCCGTACCGTGCATAGCCTTTCCGGAGGGGAATCTTTCTTGGTCTCGCTGGCCTTGGCGTTAGGCTTGTCCTCGCTCTCCTCGAACCGGATGAAGGTTGAGAGCTTGTTTATCGATGAGGGCTTCGGCTCTTTGGATGCGGAGACGTTGCGGGTCGCTATGGATGCCTTGGAGAGCCTGCGTACGCAAGGGCGCAAGATCGGCGTTATCTCGCACGTACAGGAAATGACGGAACGTATTCCCGTGCAGATCCGGGTGAACCGGGCGGGAAACGGACGGAGTTATCTGGAAGTCATATAGCTTTACCAGCCGTTGTGATGGATCTGTTGGACGTTGTATTTGTTTTTGGGAGTCTCTTTCTGCATGGGGTATCCCACAGGTATGACGTTCAACGGTATGATATGATCTGGTAGCTGAAGCTCTTTCCGGACGATCTCGATCCGGTCCGGATAGGGGTAAACAGCCGTCCATACGGCTCCCAATCCCATGGATTCGGCGGCAAGTAGCAGGTTTTGCGAGGCGGCGGAACAATCCAGAAACCAAGCGTTGGAGGATTTGATCGTATCGCCGCAAACGACGATCGCTTGCCTTGTCTCTTTCAGCATCCGGGCGAAGGGAAGGCCTTCGGCCATCGTATCCAAGGCTTTCCGGTCGGTTACGATAATGAATTCCCAAGGTCGCCTGTCACGGGAGGAAGGGGCGGCCATTCCGGCTCGTATCAGTTTGTCTATCTTTTCCTTTTCTACCGGGCGATCCTTATACTTACGTACGCTTTTGCGATTGAGTATCGTTTCCAAGGTCTGGTTTTCCGGTTCCTGCCGCTGGTTCCCCGTAGAGGAGCAGCCCATGAGGAAAGCGGTGATCAAGAAGAAAAGACAGATTCTCATAAAGACGGGTTTATATGGTTTATAACGGATTATTTGCTTAATATCAACGTGGAAGGCATTTTCTGCAAGGCTTCTTTCCGGTGCTCGGAGACATCGTTCCATGTCTTATAACTGATCAGCATGAAGTTGAAGCCGTTGAAAGACTGGGGCGTAAGGTCTTTTTCTCGTAGAAGCGTGGTCTGCTTCACGTCTTCCGTGAATCGCAGGATTCCTTCCTTGATCACCTCGTTCCCCGGGGTCGTGCTGCTGGATTTATCAAGTACGCTGGCCGAGCCGTGTGTAGACTTCAATAAGGTCTGGGCATATCCCAACAGGAATAAATCCTCCTCGGAATCGATGACCACGATCACGTTCGACGCCTTGACGAAATTCCGGTTCACGAATACACCTACCGGGCAATTGCTTTGCTCGATAAACATCTTCGTCTTGTCTTTCAATAAGGCACCCGGATAAAACCAAGATTCCGGAGCCTTGAAGCGTTTGAAATAACGGTTGTAGAAAGAGGCCCGGTAATGGCTTGCCGCTATATCATCCGGTGTGTTGCTCATCGATATCCCGGAACCGACCAGAAGGAAATCATACCCCTCATTGTTTACGATGCTACAAATATCCACTCCGGCGTTGTTCGATACCTCGTAGCGGGTCTGTATCTGAATGCCCAGCTTCTTGGCCCCGTAAAGGATCGGGCCGAAGCTGACTTCCTCGAAATTATCCGTGTGTAACGGGTTTACGTCCGAGCCAACCGTTAAGTGCAGCGCCGTCAGCTCCAGCTTGTTTTTGCCTTGGGCGAACATCTGGTAGGCTACGTCCAGCATGATCTGTCCATTTCCGGCTCGTCCGAAGGACAACAGTACCTTGAATATTCCCTCCAATGGCATTCTCTCTTTTTGCTCCATCAGCTTGTCATGCGTCCGGTAACAGAATTTGATGAATGAGACCAACGGTGTTGTCATAAAGGTGGTGACCAGCGTCATTAGCACTAAGATCACGAATACGGAAGGTGTCAATATCCCCATATCGTACCCGATCGTCAATACGACCAGCTCCATCAACCCGCGGGTGTTCATGAGTGCCCCTATGTATAGGCTATCCTTCCAGCTCTCACCCACGAATCGGGCGGAGAACATCGCTCCCCCAAACTTTCCCGCGATGGCCACAACTATGAAGATAAGGCATAGCCACCATAACTCAGGCTTGTTTAGAAGACCTATTTCCGTACGTAATCCGGTGGATACGAAGAATAAGGGAAGAAATAGCGCAAGGGATACATCCTCTACTTTCTCGGTCATGATCTTGCGGAATTTGACATTCCCCGGCATCACCACCCCTGCGATAAAAGCGCCGAACAAGGCATGCAATCCCAATATCTCAGTCAGATAAGCCGAGGTGATCAATAGCAAGAAGATGAAAGCGACCAGCCCCTTGTCGATTACCTCCTTGTTGTGGTAAATATGTCCGATCATCCGCAGGAATGGCCGCACCGCCAAAAACATAAACACTATGTAAAGGACTGAGAATAAGATGTTGTAAACGGCACTTAGCATCGAACCCGCTTGTGCGATCGCTATGACAACCGCTAGCAAGCACCATGCGGTGATATCCCCATTCGCCGCGCTTGCCAACGAGATGGTACCCAAATGTGTCTTGGTAAGTCCTTTCTCTTGGATAATACGTGCCAATACGGGAAAGGCGGTAATACTCATGGCGATACCTATAAACAAGGCGAAAGAGAGGAAAGGCGTACTCTTATCCGCATATTTGTCGTACACGAAATAGGCGGTCAGCATACCGAAAAAGAAGGGGACGATCGTACTGGTATGACTGATTAAGATCGTCTCTTTCAGCTTTTTCCTTACCTCGGAGATATTAAGTTCCATCCCGATAGCGAACATAAAGAGTATAAGTCCGAATTGACTCAGCATATTTATATTCACCAACGATTCCACAGGAAAAAGGAAGGCGGAAGCCTCCGGGAATAAATTGCCTAATACGGACGGCCCTAGCACGATTCCGGCAACGATCTCGCCGATGACGGTGGGTTGCCCGATCTTCTGGAATAACCAACCGAACAAACGGCACGTAAGCAATATCGTGATGATTTGTAAAAGCAGAATTCCTATGGAAGACTCGATATTATGTACTAATAATTGAGTAAATATGGTAAATCCCTCTTCTAAATTACTAGGTGCGTTTTGAATGGACGCAATCGAATTTTCCAGTTGCTGACTTTCCCCTTCTTTGGCGATAAAGTACATCAGCGAACCGAAAATGAGGATCATCATTAGGTAAAAGGCTATACTTTTTGTTCCTTTGCTCATCTTTATACGGTTTACCGCGAATATAAGAAATATCCTAATATTATCAATGGGTATGTTTTTTTCTTTTATCTTTGCCGAGAACCAAATTATAATAAATCATGGAGTCTCTAAATCTGATAAAAAATGACCCGTGGCTGGCCCCTTATGAGGCGGCTATAGAAGGCCGGTATCAATACGTGATTGATAAAGAAAAGAGCTTGACGAATAATGGTAAACTAACTTTATCCGAGATGGCTTCCGGATATCTTTATTTTGGGTTACACAAAACCACGAAAGGCTGGGTGTTCCGTGAATGGGCGCCGAATGCTACCGCTATTTATTTGATTGGAACATTCAACGGATGGCAGAAAGATAATAAATACAAGCTTAAACGTAAGGCGAATGGCGTATGGGAGATCGCTTTGACCGATGCGCAGATGTATCATGAGGACTTGTTTAAGTTGCTGGTCGAGTGGGACGGCGGTAGCGGAGAACGTATTCCCGCATGGACTCGCCGGGTGGTGCAAGATGAGCAATCTAAGATATTCAGCGCTCAAGTATGGAACCCGGAGAAACCTTATAAATTCAAGAATAAACGATTCAAACCTAAGAAGTCTCCCCTTTTGATCTACGAGTGCCATATCGGTATGAGCACCAACGAGGAGAAGGTGGGGACGTATAATGAATTCCGTCAAAATATATTGCCTCGTGTAGCGAAGGATGGTTATAACGCCATTCAGATCATGGCTATACAAGAACATCCCTATTATGGATCGTTCGGCTATCACGTAAGTAGCTTCTTCGCCGCCTCTTCCCGTTTCGGTACGCCGGACGAGTTGAAACAACTGATCGATGAGGCGCACGGGATGGGTCTCGCCGTGATCATGGACATCGTACATAGCCACGCCGTAAAGAACGAGGTGGAGGGATTAGGCCGCTTTGACGGTTCGTATGACCAATATTTCCTGAGTGGCGAACGCCGTGAGCATCCGGCATGGGATTCCCTGTGCTTCAATTATGGAAAGAACGAGGTGCTTCATTTCTTATTGTCGAATTGTAAGTTCTGGCTGGAGGAGTATAAGTTCGATGGTTTCCGTTTCGACGGCGTGACCTCCATGCTTTACTACAGCCATGGCTTGGGCGAGGCTTTCTGTAATTACGGCGATTATTTTAATGGCCACCAAGATGGCGACGCTATCGCTTATCTAACCTTGGCCAATAAATTGATCCATGAGGTGAATCCGGGCGCTATAACGATCGCCGAGGAGGTGAGTGGCATGCCGGGTTTGGCAGCCAAGGTCGAAGATGGTGGTTATGGCTTTGATTATCGCATGGCCATGAACATCCCGGATTATTGGATCAAGACGATCAAGGAAAAGAAGGATGAGGATTGGCATCCGTCTTCGATCTGGTGGGAGACGACGAACCGTCGTGCCGATGAGAAGACGATCAGTTATGCCGAGAGCCACGATCAAGCCTTGGTGGGTGATAAGACGATCATCTTCCGCTTGATCGACGCCGATATGTATTGGCATATGCAAAAAGATGACCATAATTTCATGGTAGATAGAGGTATCGCCTTGCATAAGATGATCCGTTTGGTTACGGCTTCTACCATTAATGGCGGTTATCTGAACTTCATGGGAAATGAGTTTGGGCATCCGGAATGGATCGACTTCCCAAGGGAGGGCAATGGATGGTCTTATAAATACGCTCGCCGTCAATGGGATTTGGTGGACAACCTGGATTTGAAGTACCATTTCTTGGGCGATTTCGACCGTGAGATGTTGGAATTGATCGGGGATGTGAAGAATTTCCAAGATACCCCTATCCAGAAGGTTTGGGATAATGATGGCGATCAGATATTGGCTTATATGCGTAAAGACTTGGTTTTTGTGTTCAACTTTAGCCCGACGAAATCGTTCACGGATTACGGTTTCTTGGTTCCGAAGGGAGAATATGAGGTCGTATTGAACACTGACGCTACCCGTTTCGGGGGGTTTGGCTTGGCTGATGATACCATAAGGCATTTCACGCAATTTGATCCGTTATATAAGAAAGAAAAGAAAGAATGGCTGAAACTTTATATCCCGGCACGTAGCGCCGTCGTATTAAGGAAAGTGAAGGTCAAAAAGTAAAACTCTATACACAAAACACGTTATGTTATATCCATTTACATTTAAGCCGATCCTCAAGAAGGTGATTTGGGGCGGTTCAGATATCTGCCCGTTTAAGGGTATTACTCCGGTTGAGAATGGTGTAGGCGAGAGCTGGGAGCTTTCTCATGTTGAGGGAAATTATTCTATTGTCGATAATGGCGAGTTGGAAGGCAAGTCTTTGGATGAGTTGATCCGCTCTTATGGCAAGGAGTTGCTGGGAGAGAAGGTGATGGAGAGATTCGGGACGACTTTCCCGTTGCTAATCAAGTTTATCGATGCCCGTGATAATTTATCCATTCAAGTTCACCCGGACGATGAGCTGGCGAAAAAGCGCCACAACTCTTTCGGTAAGACGGAGATGTGGTATGTGATCAAGGCAGAGAAAGGCGCTGGCCTATATTCCGGTTTCTCTGAGCAAATCGACGCTGAGGAATATGTGAAACGGGTGGAGAACAATACGATTATGGATGTGCTTCAACGGTACGACGTAAATGAAGGTGATGTATTTTTCTTGCCGGCGGGACGTGTGCATGCGATCGGAGCGGGTTGTTTTATCGCCGAGATCCAGCAGACCAGTAATATCACGTATCGTATTTACGATTACAACCGTAAAGACGCGAACGGTAATGGCCGTGAGCTGCATACGGAATTGGCGAAAGACGCTATCGATTATACGTTGTATCCGGATTACCGTACTCACTACAAAGGTCATACGAATGCCACGGTAGAGTTGGCGGACTGTAAGTATTTCACGACAAACCTTTTGGATCTGGATACGATTATGGTTCGTAATTTCTCGGAACTGGATTCTTTTGTCGTTTATATCTGTATGGCAGGCAAGGCTTCCATCCGTGATAATAAAGGAAACGAGATCTTTGTACACCAAGGTCAAACTGTCTTGATCCCTGCGGACACGGAGGTAATAACCATCTCTCCGGCTCCGGGCGCTAAGTTCATGGAGACTTATATCGGTCAATAAGATCGATGCGCTAAATAATAATGAGGGGGTGTGTCAAATCTAATAAACCGGACTTTTGACACATCCCCTTTTTATTATCCTTTCCTGCAAACGCAGTCTATCAGATGATCATTGATAAATCCCGAAGCCTGTAGGTGGGCGTAACAAATTGTAGGTCCGAAGAATTTGAAGCCCCTCTTCTTCATGTCCTTGCTCATGGCTTCGGATTCAGGCGACGTGACAGGGATCTCGCTCAATGACCGGAATGTGTTGATAATCGGTTTTCTGTCGGGAAAGAATGACAGGGTGTAATTGTAAAAGCTGCCGAACTCCTTTTGTATGGCGAGGAACAGCCTTGCGTTTGTGATTGTGGATTTGATTTTCTGGCGGTTTTTCACGATACCCTCAAACCGCATCAACCGTTCAACATCCTCATCGGTCATTTGCGCTACCCGTTCGGTGTCGAAGTCACAAAAAGCCTTACGATATCCCTCACGCTTCCGAAGGATTGTTATCCAACTCAATCCGGCTTGAGAGCTTTCCAATACAAGAAACTCGAACAGTGTTTTATCGTCAGTCACCAACTTTCCCCACTCTTGATCGTGGTACGCCATATACAACTCGTCAGTTCCGCACCAACCGCAACGCCCGTTTATTAGATCTTCCATAATGTATGATATTACTGATTTTTCGGATAGGGATAAAAAGACAATCCGTTATACATAAATCGATAAGTAGGGACATCAACGCCGAGCTTCTCCGCTTGACGAATAACATATCCGGTCAATGTTTCCAACTCTGTTTTTTTCCCGGCGAGAAAATCACTATGCATGGAAGTCGTGGAGCCGGCCGGCATCATCTTTTGCGTCTCGATGGAAGTATAGACGATGTCATCGGGTAAACAGACTCCCATAGCCTCCGCTACGCTTTTTAATTCCGTACCCAAAGCGATGAATAGATCAATATGTTGGGCTAGTACTTCATCAATGGGCTGGTTGAAGAAACTCGTAGCCGTAGCCGCCGTAGAGATCATGAAGAATTTCTTCCAGATGCGTAGGTCTATATCCGCTGGATTAAAAGCGTTTAACCGGGCATACATAAGTAATTTAAGCAACTCGGTTTGCTTATCTTTGTTTGCATCTTTGTTGCCGAAGAAAATACGTTCCTTCAAGGAGAATTTCTCGACAACACCCGGCTCTGTCAAGCGGGAACCGATATAAACACATCCTTTCCAGACCTCTTGTCCGGGTAGTATATTATGGATTCGTTCTTCGATATCCAATCCGTTTAGCAAGGGGATGATAACGGTCTTAGGTCCGATAACAGGCTTTAGCTGCTGGATGTTTTCTTCTAGATCGTAACTTTTTGTACAACAGAAAAGGTAGTCTACCGGCCCTATCTCGGCGGGATTATCGGTGGCTAGTGCCGGAGCCGTATGGATTGTCCGGATGCCTAGTTGCATTTGTAAACCTTTTTCACGGATAGCCTTTAGATTTTCTCCACGGGCGATAAAAAAGATATCTGCTTTTATTGTTCCTTGATAGCGGGCGGCGACCATACCTCCGTAATAACCACCCACCGCACCGATACCAGAAAACGCTATTCTTAATTTAGCCATACTATTATATTCCTTTTATTTGCAAATATGAGAAAAAAAAGGCTCTCATTTATATCAGTTTCAGTTCTTTTAGTAAATCCGGAATGGATTGTTCGAAGTTCACGCCAAAGCGATAATCCGTTTGCGCCTTGAATGTTCGAAGAATACTTTCTGCCGTGAAGCGAACGGCTATTTCCGCAGATCTCTCCAAGTTGAAATTATTTAACAAACCGGACAGTAAAGCACTTGCGAAAACATCTCCCGTACCATGATAATAACCGGGTATTTTCTCTGTTAAAACATACTCTGTCGCATTTCGTTCCATATCGAAAGTGGCGGCTCCCAGTTCTTTCTCGTCGAAATAGACACCGGTCAAGACAACTTGCTTAGGGCCTAGCTGACTTAGCTTATGTAAAATACCATCGATATAAGCTTTGGTATAGGGACCTGCTTGGTAGGGTTCGCCCAACAATAATGCGGCCTCCGTCAGGTTCGGCACGATAATATCCGCTCTTTCACAAAGGGATCTCATTCCTTTCGCAAATTTAGGGGTGAAGATCTTGTACAGTTCTCCGTTATCGCCCATGACAGGATCGACTAGAATCAGGTTATCTTCCCGCTTGAAAAGGGAGAAGAACTCTTTTACGATATCTAATTGCTCGAAAGATCCAAGAAAGCCGCTGTAGACGGCGTCGAAACGGATATCTAATTCTTTCCAATGCTTCATGAACGGACGCATATCTTCCGTCAAGTCTCTATATGTATAGCCGAGAATACCTCCTGTGTGTGTAGAAAGTATGGCCGTAGGTAAGGCGCTTGTCTCTATTCCTGCCGCCGAGAGGATCGGGAGGGCAACTGTCAATGAACATTTGCCGAATCCCGATAGGTCATGAATGGCGGCTACTCTTTTTTGTTGTTCCTTATTCATCTTGAATCGATTAAAATGTGATAGGAAAACAAGAGCGGATCGGTAAAGGTTTATTTTACTTTCCTAGAAATAGTTCCATGTCTTCGTCTACACTACCTATTCCGGCGATCCCGAAATTATCGACCAATACTTTGGCTACATTCGGCGACAAGAACGCTGGCAATGTCGGTCCTAAGTGAATGTTTTTTACGCCTAGGTAGAGTAGGGCGAGTAATACGATTACCGCTTTTTGCTCGTACCATGCGATATTGTATGCGATAGGTAATTCATTGACATCATCCAGCCCGAAGATCTCTTTTAACTTGAGGGCGATCATCACCAATGAGTAACTGTCATTACATTGTCCGGCATCTAATACCCGTGGAATACCTCTGATCTCCCCCAAAGGCAGTTTGTTGTAACGATATTTGGCACAACCGGCGGTTAATATGACGGTATCTTTCGGTAATTTCTCGGCGAATTCGGTATAGTAGCTACGGCTCTTCATTCTTCCGTCGCAACCTGCCATGACAAAGAATTTACGTATCGCTCCTGATTTTACGGCATCGATAACCTTGTCGGCTAATTGGAATACCTGTTCATGAGCGAATCCACCGATGATTTCCCCATGTTCGATTTCCGTTGGAGGGGCGCATTTCTTTGCGTGTTCGATTAACGCAGAGAAATCCTTAGAGCCTCCGGGCTTACGATCGGCGATATGTGGGAATCCTTCGAACCCGGTAGAGCCGGTCGTATAGACCCGATCGGCATAAGTGGCGGAAGAACGGGGAGGGACAAGGCAGTTGGTCGTAAACAGGATAACTCCGTTGAATGTCTCGAAATCGGATGTTTGTTTCCACCAGGCGCTACCGTAGTTTCCTACAAAATGCTTATACTTCTTGAAAGCCGGGTAATAATGTGCGGGAAGCATCTCGCTATGTGTATAGACATCTATGCCTGTACCTTCGGTTTGTTCCAGCAAGTCTTGAATGTCTCTCAAGTCGTGCCCACTGATAAGTATACCCGGGTTCTTTCCTACGCCGATATTCACTTTCGTAATTTCCGGGTTGCCATAGGTGGAAGTATTCGCTTTATCTAATAAGGCCATGGCTTTTACTCCGTATTCGCCGCAGGTAAGTACCCATTGGGTTAAATCGGCGACAGTCAGGTCTGATCGAGTCGTCGCTACCAAGGCATCTTGCATAAAGGCATAGAGGCTGGTATCCTCGAAACCTAGGTTGTAAGCGTGCTCCACGTAGGCGGCCATACCTTTAACCCCATAAGTGAGTAATTCGCATAGAGAACGGATATCCTCGTTTTCTGTGGCAAGAATACCTACTTCTTTCGCTTTGACCTCCATTTCCTCTACTTTATCCGATTTCCAAGTCAGACAGTCGCAGGTTAAGGAAAGATGGATTCCCAGTCGATGCAATTCGTTGAGAAGGTTCTCCCGTAGCTGATAGGCTTCCTTGATCTTTGAGACGAACCTGGATGAATCGAAATTGGCGTTTGTGATGGTCATGAAAAGTCCGTCTACGATAAACTTATTGGCCGTGGATGATTCCACGCCTTGTTTGCGTAAAGTCGTTGTTAATTTGGAGATTCCCTTCATTAAGTACATCAGTAAATCTTGTAATCCGGCCACTTCGGCGGTCTTACCACATACACCTTTTAATGTGCAGCCCTTTCCTTGGGCGGTTTCTTGACATTGATAACAGAACATAGCTTTTATTTTTAAAGTTTATCGCGAATGTAGGGGGGAGAAGGTCGTTTAATCTGTAACAGTTGTTACACTCTTTGATTATTTTCTTTATCTTTATCCGCAAAAGGAAGTTTTATGAATCTGAGTTTGTGTCCTATTTGCGGAAAATTGTCTGAGGAAGAGCAAACCGCTCTTTTCAGTTCGTTGGATTATTCGACAAGGTCGTTTAAGAAAGGTGACTGGGTGGCTCGTCAGGGAGATGCCTTATCTTCGCTTTATCTATTGAGTAAAGGACGGGTAAAGACTGAGATGATCACCGAAAGCGGGACAATTCTGGAAGTGGAGACTTTATCGGCGCCTACTCCTTTGGCCTCCGCATTTTTGTTTGCGGAAAATAATCGCTTCCCGGTAGATGTTATCGCCTTGGAGGAATGCGAGATTATTTTAATACCTAAGAGTGCGGTGATGCGTTTGCTGGCGACAAACGAGCATTTTCTTCAAAGCTATATGGCTTTTAACGCCAACCGAACACAATTTCTTTCTGAACGTCTTCAATTATTATCGATTAAGACCATTAAAGGTAAACTGGCTTACTATATACTTAAACGTATTCAAGGGGATCATTATAAGCAGGATCGTAATCAAACAGAGCTTTCGGAATATTTTGGAGTGGCTCGTCCTTCATTGGCCCGTAGTTTCTCGGAAATGATAGAGGAAGGGGCTATTTCCCGGGAAGGGAAAATAGTTGATATGAATAAGCTGAAAAGCTACGTGCTTTGAAAATCCATCTACGAATGTACTTGTTCTCGAAACAACTCCCTCTCTATATATGTTACTAGAGTAGATGATTTTTCATTCGACATGGTTATGATGATAAATGAATTAAATACAGGCTTGATTGAAGCTTTAAAAGAAAAACTTCCCCCTAAGACAAATTTGGCGAATCTGTTGATGGATACCCTTTATATTGGCAGAGAAGCCATTTATAGGCGCTTACGTGGCGAGGTTCCTTTCACCTTGGAAGAGGCTGCTCTTATCTCAAGGAAATTGGGTGTGTCATTGGATAAAATAGTAGGGGTTAGTTTTAGTGCCAATGCCGTGTTCGACTTGAATGTGGTAGATCACGATGATCCTTTTAATGCTTATTTTACGATCTTGTCTAGATATGTGAAGATCTTTAGGGCCTTTCAGGATGATCCTACTACGGCTTTGGGTACCTCTTCCAATACTATTCCTCAGACCCTTTATTTGAAGCATGACCTTTTGTCAAAGTTTCGTTTATTTAAGTGGATGTATCAGAATAAGCATATCCAATGCAATCATTTTGAGAATCTGAAGATACCGGAAAAACTGGTTGATACCCAAAGAGAATTTGTATCGTTGACACAGTATATCCATTCTACGGATTATATTTGGGATAATATGATCTTCCATCATTTGGTCAATGACATTAAATATTTCTCCGATATCCATCTTATTTCCTGTGAGGATATACAACGTATCAAAGAGGAGTTATTAGTGTTGGTGGATGAATTGGAAGAACTTGCCATGAGAGGAAAGACCGAGGCTGGCAATAGTGTACGAATTTATGTATCGCATATTAACTTTGAGGCTACGTATAGTTATCTGGAAACAAGTTCTTTGCAGTTAAGTATGATACGGGTTTACTCGATAAATTCTATTACGACACAGGATACTGAGATGTTTAATAGCTTGAAAGACTGGATTCAATCTTTAAAAAAGTTCTCTACCATGATCTCCGAGAGTGGAGAGATGCAACGTATCCAGTTTTTCAATAGACAAAGGGAGATTATAAATACGTTTTAGAGTTTGAACTTGTTTCGATAAATGAAACAACCTAGATCTTCCGATTGCGCGATTCGAAATTTATAGGTGCTTTTTTTATTTAATTTCGTTTTCTATCTTTTTCTGTCTGCGTTTGCCTTAATTAGAAAAGGAACAATTCTCATAGGCTTTCTTTATCGTACAAAACTATCGTTTACATGTTTTACATTTGCCAAATGTATCAAGGATTATTAATACTTAGAAATAAGGAATAAGGCAATGAAAGATAGTATTGTAAATGAATTGATAACCGCAATGAAAGATAGGTTACCTCCCGGACAAAATCTTGCTAACCTGAATAATTCATAGTCTCCACAAAAAAGAGAACGCCCTTCTTGTATATTTGCAAGAAAAGCATTAACT
>ENA-OQIE01001085-OQIE01001085.1-human-gut-metagenome-genome-assembly--contig:-NODE-1085-length-13799-cov-3.864816_pt1 | contig 13799 bp, 10 predicted proteins | sample MGYA00242569_ERZ504731 | MGnify/ENA primary metagenome ERZ504731 (study PRJEB26092, sample SAMD00036208) | human gut metagenome | host: Homo sapiens | study: EMG produced TPA metagenomics assembly of...
CCTGAACAAGAAGCCTTATCTATTGTTTCCTTCAAGGACTGAGAGGCCGCTTCCCCAGTTAATAAATTAAATCCCAATTAAATTTAAATAACGGGTCGCACAGTGCGCCAGACACGCAGCCCCGATCGGACACACATCCTCATTAAACTGTACCTTTGGGTTATGTGCAGAATACTTCCCCCGATCATCCATATATCCGGCAGACAGATACATGAAAGCGGATGGTACCTGTTCTGCAATATTTGCAAAATCTTCAGAAGCACTTGCGGATATGCCTGGGTAAGGGGTTAGTTTCGGAATATCCAGTTCCTTCATGAAGCCGACGATCTGTTCGGTAAATTCCGGATCGCAGATCAGAGGCGGTACTTCCGAGATCATAGTGATTTTGGCTGTTCCTCCGAAAGTTTCGGCTGTCCGGATTGCCGTTTCTTTCATTCTTCGTACCAGAAGTTCTCTGGAATCTTTATCATTCGTTCGAATAGTTCCTTCGAGAACGGCAGTATCAGGAATGATATTGGCGGCGGTTCCGGCCTGGAATTTACCGACGGTCATAAGACAGGCTTTGGAAGGATCTGCCTCACGGGCGATTACGGACTGCAGAGCCAGATAGACATGTGCCGCAATATTGATCGGGTCAATGGAGTTCTGAGGATAGGCACCGTGTGAACCCTTTCCTTTGATTTCGATATGAAAACCGTCAACGGAGTACATCATAGTTCCTGTACTGTTATACATGTAGATTCCAACCGGCATCTGCCCTGGAGATACATGATAGGCCAGTGCCGCATCTACTTTCGGATTCTCCAGGATACCATGTTCTATCATATTTTTACTGCCTTCGAATGTTTCTTCCGCAGGCTGGAACATAAATTTGACTGTGCCTTTTAACTCGGCCTCATTTTCTTTTAGCATTTTTGCAGCGGTCAGTAACATGGCAGCGTGAAAATCATGTCCGCAGGCATGTGCTTCTTTTCCGGTCGGGCAGGCAAATGGAAGTCCGCTTTCTTCCGGCATTGGGAGGGCATCCATGTCCGCACGTAATAATAATACTTTACCGCCATTTCCGACAGTAGCAGTCACACCTTCTCCGCACCTCGAAGGCACCAATCCATATTCGGTTAATTTGTCCATTACATATACGCAGGCCATTGGCATATGAAGACCGGCCTCTGCATTCATATGAAAGTAACGTCTGTTTTTTATTGTTTCATCGTTGAGTTCAAGAGCTCTCTTATAATAATCCATTTATTGATCCCTTTCTTTCTATAATTCAATATCCAATTTTGATGATAAAAGGTATTATACCAACCAGATCATATATTATCAAACTTCTGATAAATATTTTTGAAAATATTGATTTTTGCATGGATGTTTAGTAGAATAAATTCAGTAATATTAGGAGGAATAAATATGTCAGAAATTACGGTGATCGCATTGGACGCTATGGGCGGGGACAATGCACCGGGTGAGATGGTAAAAGGGGCAGTCGATGCCCTTGGACGTGAACAGGACATAAAAGTATATCTGCTTGGCAAAGAAGATATGGTGAATGCTGAATTACAGAAGTACACTTATGACAAGAACAGACTGGAAGTTGTGAATACAACCGAAGTTATAGAAACTGCTGAGCCGCCGGTGAATGCGATCAGAAGAAAGAAAGACTCTTCCATCGTAGTCGGAATGAAGATGGTAAAGGAAGGAAAGGCTGATGCATTTGTATCTGCCGGAAGTTCCGGAGCAATTCTGGTGGGCGGACAGGTAATCGTTGGAAGAATCAAAGGTGTAGAGAGACCACCTCTTGCGTCTCTGATCCCGACAGAGAAGGGGGTAGCACTTTTGATTGACTGCGGTGCAAATGTAGATGCCAGAGCATCACACCTGGTTCAGTTTGCCAAGATGGGTTCTATTTACATGGAGCATGTGATTGGTATTAAGAGTCCAAAAGTCGGAATTGTAAATATCGGAGCAGAAGAAGAAAAGGGTAATGCATTGGTAAAAGAAACATTCCCTCTATTAAAAGAAGAAAAAGAACTGAATTTTATCGGCAGTGTGGAAGCAAGAGAGATTCCGCATGGGCAGGCAGATGTCATTGTGACAGAAGCATTTTCGGGCAATGTAATCCTTAAGTTATATGAAGGCGTCGGTGCGGTATTGATCAGTAAGGTGAAAGAAGGACTGATGTCCACCCTCAGAAGTAAGATTGGTGCATTGCTTATCAAGTCGGCGTTGAAATCAACTTTAAAATCGTTTGATGCAAGTGAGTATGGCGGAGCGCCGCTGCTTGGATTAAATGGTCTGGTTGTAAAGACGCATGGAAGCTCGAAAGCAAAAGAAGTCAGCAATACATTAATCCAATGTGTAACATTTAAGAAGCAGAAGATCAATGAAAAGATCAGGGAAAGTATTCAATCGGAGCAAAAATCCGCTGAATAATATATTACTAACTATGATAAGAAAAGGAGATTTGATATGGAACTTGAAAAATTAAAAGAAATCATCGCTGATGTATTAAATGTAGAAGTGAATGATATTACAGAGGACACAACATTTGTAGATGATCTGGGAGCAGACTCCCTTGATATCTTCCAGATTATTATGGGAATAGAAGAAACATTTGACATTGAGATCGATAATGATGACGCTGAGCAGATCTCTACAGTTGGAGATGCTGTTGAGCAGATCAAGAATGCAACAAACAATAACTAGGCAGATATAAAAAGAACGAAAGGGCCCTGCCAGGGGCTTTTTTCGTTCTTTAGGATGGAGTTTACGATGAGCAAAGACCTTAAAGAATTAGAAGGAAAGATTGGTTACAAATTTGATGACTTTACCCTGTTTACAAAGGCGATGATTCATAGTTCTTACGCCAATGAAAAACATCTTCCGAAGTATGAATGTAATGAACGGCTGGAATTTCTGGGGGATGCAGTTCTTGAACTGGTATCCAGTGAATTTCTGTTTCACAATAATCCAAAGCTTCCGGAAGGGGAACTTACGAAGACGAGGGCAAGTATGGTATGTGAACCGGCGCTGGCATTCTGTGCAAGAGATCTGGATCTTGGTGAATACCTTCTGCTTGGTAAAGGAGAAGACGCTACCGGGGGACGAAAGAGAGAATCTGTAACATCGGATGCAATGGAGGCTCTGATCGGAGCAATTTATCTTGATGGTGGTTTTGCTAATGCAAAAGAGTTTATACATCGATTTATTTTGAAAGATTTGGAGAACAAGAAACTCTTTTTTGATAGCAAGACTATCCTGCAGGAAATCGTGCAGGCGAATTTTAAAGAAGTAATCTCGTATCATCTGATTGGTGAAGAGGGACCGGATCATAATAAGACTTTCCGTGTTGCGGTACATATCGGAGAAGAAGAATACGGAGTCGGAGAAGGCCGGACGAAGAAAGCAGCAGAGCAGGAGGCTGCATATATCAGCATTTTGAAACTGCATGAAAAGAATATAAAGTAGGTGTGGAATGTATTTAAAAAGCATAGAAGTGCAGGGATTTAAATCATTTGCCAATAAAATTAAATTCGAATTCCATAATGGAATCACCGGCATTGTCGGTCCGAACGGAAGTGGAAAAAGTAACGTAGCAGATGCGGTCAGATGGGTGCTTGGGGAACAGCGTGTGAAGCAGTTAAGAGGCGGCAACATGCAGGATGTTATTTTTTCCGGTACTGAGAACAGAAAGCCGCTTAGTTATGCATCGGTGGCGATCACTCTGGACAATTCAGACCATAAGCTTCCGGTTGATTACGAAGAAGTTACGGTAGCAAGAAAGCTATACCGTTCCGGAGAAAGCGAATATCTGATCAATGGAAGAGCATGCAGATTAAAAGATGTAAATGAACTTTTCTATGATACAGGTATCGGAAAAGAAGGGTATTCGATTATCGGACAGGGACAGATTGATAAGATCTTAAGTGGTAAGCCGGATGAGAGGCGGGAACTTTTTGATGAGGCGGCAGGAATTGTTAAATTCAAACGAAGAAAAAGTATGTCGGTCAAAAAGTTAGAAGATGAACGCCAGAATCTAGTCCGTGTCAATGATATTCTGTCTGAGTTGGAAAAGCAGGTTGGACCGTTAGAACGTCAGTCTGAAAAGGCGCGGGAATATCTGAAACGCAAAGAAGAATTAAAAACATATGATATCAATATGTTTCTTTTGGAAATGGAACGTATCCGGGATCAGATCCGGAATCTGGATGAAAAACTGCGTATTACAAAAGGAGAACTAGAAGAAGCAACCAGAAAGTATGCAGATACAAAGACAGAATATGAGTCGATTGAAGAACAGGTGGAAGTGATCGATGATTCTATTGAAAAAGCGAACCGTCAGTTAAATGAGACAACCATTCTGAAGCAACAGTTAGAGAACCAGATCGCATTGTTAAAAGAACAGATCCACAGTGCGCGGATGAATGATGAACACTTCGATCAGCGTGCCGGTGTTATTGATTCGGAGATAGATGTCCGTGAAGGACAGCTGAAAGAACTTCACACGGAAAAAGATTCCATTGAAAAACAGATGGAAGAAAAGCGGTCAGAAGAAGATAAGATCAAAAATGAACTGACGGAATTGCAGGAGAAGATTGCTCAGATTACCGGATCTGTCGATGAAAAAAAGAATCATATTATGGAAATACTGAATAACAGAGCATCTACGAAAGCTCAGATTCAGAAATTCGATACAATGATGGAGCAGATTCAGGTAAGAAAATCGCAGATTAACCGTGAAATCCTTGCAAATGACAGTGAGATCGCAGAAGAGAATGAGAGCCTGAATAAATTCCAAATGGAATTGAAAGTTATTTCCGACAAGATCATTTCACTGAATGACGAGAATAAAGAATATGAACGCAGGATCAGGGAATTGCAGACTAAGATTTCGAAAGAATCCCAGAAGCTGCAGATCGGACAATCTGTTTTTCACAGGGAACAGTCCAGACTGGAATCATTAAAGAATATTACGGAACGGTATGACGGATACGGTAACAGTATTCGTAAAGTCATGGATAATAAGGACCGGGAGCAGGGACTTTTGGGTGTAGTAGCAGATATCGTGAAGGTTGAAAAAGACTATGAGATCGCTATTGAGACTGCACTTGGAGGAAATATCCAGAATATCGTAACGGAGGATGAGGATACAGCAAAACGAATGATTCATTTCCTGAAGAAGAATAAGTTTGGACGTGCAACCTTTCTGCCGTTAACGTCGATCCGTGCGAATTCCGGGATTAACCGGCCGGAAGTACTGAAAGAAACGGGAGTTATCGGGACAGCCAACAAATTGATCCAGGTGGAGAGCAAATATAAAACCCTTGCAGATTATCTGCTGGGAAGAACACTGGTAGTAGATCATATTGATCATGCAACAATGATTGCAAGGAAATACCACCAGTCTATCCGTATCGTAACACTGGAAGGCGAGCTGATCAATCCAGGTGGTTCGATGACTGGTGGAGCATTTAAAAACTCAAGTAATCTTCTGAGCAGACGACGGGAAATCGAAGAATTTGAAAAGACCGTGCAGAAGCTTAAGCAGGAGATGACGGAGATGGAACAACAGATCTCCGGTCTGAAAGAAGAACGTGCAGGGTATTATGAGAAGACCGATGCAATCAGTACAGAACTGCAGAAAGCATATGTCGTACAGAATACGGCGAAGATGAATGCAGATCAGTCATCAGCCAGGATCAGAAGCTTCAGACAGCAGTTTGATAATCTGCGGAATGAAGCTGCGAAACTCGATGCACAGATCACGGAGATCATGGACAATCAGGAATCTATTAATATTGAGCTGGATACATCCGAAAGTCTGGAGAATGATCTGAATCTCACCATTGAGAAAGAGCAGAAAGAACTGGAAGATGTTCATACAAAAGAGAGTATTAAGACCAGAAAATCAGAACAGATTCATCTGGAATATGCAGGATTAGAGCAAAAATATACATTTATCACGGAAAATATTACCCGTATCTGCGAAGAGGTCGATAAATTCCGGACTGAATTGGAAGAGCTGACAAAGAATAAAGGCGGCAATTCCAGGGAGATCACCGAAAAAGAGGAGAAGATCCAGGAGTTAAAAACAACAATCGATCATTCCGGAGATGTGTTTGAAGAGATCAAACTTCAGATCGAACATTCAAAAAGTGAACGAATGGAACTGAATAAACGTCACAAAGCGTTCTTTGAAAAACGTGAAGAGATCTCGAAACATATGGCGGATCTTGATAAAGAAGTTTACCGTCTGGAAAGCCAGAAAGAAGGCTGCGAAGAAGCTTCCGAGAAGCAGATTAATTATATGTGGGAAGAATATGAACTCACACTGAATCATGCAAAAGAACTTAGGAATCCGAATCTGACCGATCTTGCAGATATGAAGAGACGGATCCAGGAATTAAAAAGTGAGATCCGTGCATTGGGAAATGTCAATGTCAATGCGATAGAAGAATATAAAAGTGTATCCGAACGGTATGAATTTCTGAAAGGCCAGCATGATGATCTGGTTGAAGCAGCCGAAACACTGGAGCAGATCATCGAGGAACTTGATAATGCCATGCGCAAGCAGTTTAAAGAGCAGTTTGCCAGAATTGCCGCAGAGTTTGATCAGGTATTCAAGGAGATGTTCGGCGGTGGAAAAGGAACGCTGGAACTTATGGAAGATGAGGATATTCTGGAAGCAGGTATCCGGATTATTGCCCAGCCGCCAGGAAAGAAGCTGCAGAACATGATGCAGTTATCCGGAGGCGAAAAGGCACTGACAGCAATAGCACTTCTTTTTGCAATCCAGAATCTGAAACCGTCACCATTCTGCCTGCTGGATGAGATAGAGGCGGCGCTTGATGATAATAACGTAGACCGTTTTGCGCAATATTTGCACAAATTAACAAAATATACGCAGTTCATTGTAATTACACACCGACGAGGAACAATGACCGCAGCAGACAGACTGTATGGTATTACTATGCAGGAAAAAGGTGTCTCTACACTGGTATCTGTCAGTCTGCTGGAAAATGAACTGGATAAATAGGAGGAAGGTATGGGATTTTTTGAAAAACTGGTTGCCGGTCTTGGCAAGACCAGAGATAATATTGTATCAGGAATGGACAGCATCTTTCACGGATTCTCCCGTATCGATGATGACTTTTACGAGGAATTGGAGGAAGTACTGATCATGGGAGACCTTGGTGTACAGGCAACCTATGATATTCTGGATGATCTGAAAGCAAAGGTAAAAGAAAAACACATCAAAGAACCGATGGAGTGCCGGGAACTTCTGATTGAAAGTATCAAAGAACAGATGGATATCGGGGAAACGGCATATGAATTTGAAAACCATACATCCGTAGTGATGGTGATCGGTGTCAATGGTGTGGGAAAGACTACAACGATCGGAAAGCTGGCCGGAAAACTCCGCGCAGAGGATAAGAAAGTGGTAATTGCAGCGGCTGATACATTCCGTGCTGCAGCAGGAGAACAGTTAAAAGAATGGGCGAACCGTTCGCAGGCTGAGCTGATCGGCGGACAGGAAGGCTCTGACCCGGCATCGGTAGTGTTTGATGCTGTTGCGGCAGCAAAAGCACGGCACGCAGATGTATTAATGATAGATACAGCCGGTCGTCTGCATAATAAAAAGAATCTGATGGAAGAACTCAGAAAGATGAATAAGATCATCGACCGGGAATTTCCTGAGGCATACAGAGAGACGCTGGTGGTTCTGGATGCAACAACAGGGCAGAATGCTCTGCAGCAGGCAAAAGAATTCAACGATGTGGCAGAAATTACAGGAATTGTTCTGACAAAGATGGACGGAACCGCAAAAGGCGGTATCGCAGTTGCAATCCATGCAGAACTTGGCGTTCCGGTAAAATATATCGGTGTAGGAGAGACCATTGATGATCTGCAGAAATTTGATGCGGATGATTTCGTGAATGCGTTATTCGAAAGACCAAAAGATGATGAGACTTCAGAAGAGGTTTCAGAAAACAAATAAGAGGAAGAGAGGAAATACGAGATGTTAACATTAGAAAAATTCAAGCAGGCGAGTGAAATCGTAAAAGAAGTAACCCTTCCAACCAAGCTGGTATACAGTGAATATTTAAGCAACCAGACAGGTGCAGAAGTATATCTGAAACCAGAAAATATGCAGTACACGGGTGCTTACAAAGTACGTGGTGCATATTATAAAATCAGCACAATGAGCGAAGAAAACAGAAAGAAAGGTCTTGTTACAGCATCGGCCGGTAACCATGCACAGGGCGTAGCATATGCAGCAAAAAAATTTGGCTGCAAAGCAACGGTCGTTATGCCGACAGTTACTCCACTGATCAAAGTTAACCGTACCAAGAGTTATGGCGCAGAAGTTGTATTACACGGGGATGTCTATGATGATGCCTGCGCATATGCGATGAAATTAGCAGAAGAAAACGGATATACGTTTGTCCATCCGTTCGATGATCTGGATGTCGCAACTGGACAGGGCAGTATCGCTATGGAAATCTTTGATGAACTTCCGGATGTAGATTATATCCTCGCACCGATCGGTGGCGGCGGACTGATTACAGGTGTATCTACACTTACAAAACTTCTGAATCCAAATGTAAAAGTAATCGGTGTAGAACCGGCAGCTGCTGCAAGTATGACAGAAGCATTAAAGGAAAGACATCCTGTAACACTTTCCAGTGCAAACACCATCGCAGATGGTACTGCTGTGAAACGTGTAGGAGAGAAGATATTCCCATACGCAGAGAAAAATATTGATGAAGTGATCACCGTTGCAGATGATGATTTGATTGGGGCATTCCTCGATGTAGTAGAAAATCATAAGATGATAGTAGAAAATTCCGGACTTCTGACGGTGGCAGCCCTCAGACAGCTTGATCTGAAAGGAAAGAAAGTCGTATCTATCTTAAGTGGCGGAAATATGGATGTGATCACAATGTCGTCAATCGTACAGCATGGATTAATACAGCGAGACAGAATCTTCTCTGTATCGGTACTGCTTCCTGACAAACCAGGTGAACTGGTACGTGTCGCATCTACGATTGCCAAAGCAAACGGTAATGTAATCAAACTGGAACACAACCAGTTTGTAAGTACCAACCGAAACGCAGCAGTAGAACTTCGAATCACACTGGAAGCCTTCGGAACCGAACACAAGCACCAGATTATGAAAGCGTTAGAAGACGAAGGCTTAAGTCCTAGAGAAGTCAATGCCAAGCTTTATTAATACGATACCAGAGAACTTTTTCAGCGACTATTCAAAAAATGATTATGGAAATTCCATAATCATTTTTTTTGAATAAATATCCATAATAATACTTGACAACACATGTATCATTGTATACAATTATACATGTTGAATTTAGTACTTTACTACGAAAAATTATTTTTAGAAAGCAGGCGATGAAAGAATGGAAAACAGGAAAGTATACCTGGATGATCATACAAATTTATTGCAACTGGAAGAACACATGTACCCGTTGGTAGATGTAAAGACGCCGAATGTGTTTCGTAATCTGTTCCATTATGATGAGATTCCGAAAATCGCATTCAATGACCGAATTGTTCCGCATTGTATGCCGGATGAAATCTGGATTACAGATACAACATTCCGGGATGGTCAACAGTCACGTGCCCCATACAGTACGGAGCAGATCGTAACATTATATGATTATTTCCATCGTCTGGGTGGTCCAAAAGGAAAGATCAGACAGTGCGAATTCTTTCTTTACAGTAAAAAAGACAGAGATGCTGTATACAAATGTATGGAAAGAGATTATAAATTTCCGGAAGTAACAAGCTGGATCCGCGCAAGCAAGAAAGATTTCCAACTGGTAAAAGAGATTGGAATGAAAGAAACAGGTATTCTGGTGAGCTGTTCGGACTATCATATTTTCTATAAATTAAAAATGACCAGACGCGAGGCAATGGAGCATTATCTGTCTATTGTAAGGGAATGCCTTGAGACAGGAATCAGTCCGAGATGTCATCTGGAAGATATCACCCGTTCCGACATTTACGGATTCGTGATCCCGTTCTGCCTGGAACTGATGAAACTGATGGATGAGTATAAGATTCCGGTTAAGATACGTGCCTGTGATACGATGGGATATGGAGTAAATTATCCGGGAGCAGTAATTCCAAGATCTATTCCGGGAATTATCTATGGTCTGCGTGTACATGCAGGTGTTCCGAGTGAACTGATCGAATTCCACGGACACAATGATTTCTACAAAGCAGTCAGCAACTCTTCAACCGCATGGTTATATGGTGCTTGTGGCGTAAACTGTTCGCTTTTCGGAATCGGGGAACGTACCGGCAATACACCACTGGAAGCGATGGTATTCGAATATGCACAGCTTCGCGGTACACTGGATGGCATGGATACAACAGTCATCACAGAGATGGCAGATTATTATGAAAAAGAGATTGGTTACCGGGTCCCTTCCAGGACACCATTCGTTGGCAAGAACTTTAATGTGACCAGAGCCGGAATCCATGCAGATGGACTCTTGAAAAACGAAGAGATTTATAATGTATTCGATACCGATAAATTCCTGAACCGTCCGCCGCTTGTGGCAATTTCCAATACTTCGGGACTTGCAGGTATTGCCCACTGGATCAATACATATTTTAAGCTTCCGGATGATAAGAAAGTGGATAAGAATTCAGAACTGGTAAACGCAGTAAAAGACTGGGTAGATGAACAGTACGAAGAAGGACGTGTAACCGTTCTTACAGATGATGAGCTGATCGCAGTTATTGATCAGAACTGCAAAAGACTGGGTATAGATTTGATTTAATTGGGGTGTTTTTATGGAAGAATATCAGGACAGATCCTTACGAGGAAGAGTGTTCCAGCATCTGCGGGAAGATATTCTGAATGGGGTATATAAAGATCATGAAGAATTAAGGGAAGTAACAATCGGTGAAGAACTGGGGGTAAGCAGAACACCGGTAAGAGAAGCCTTAAGACAATTGGAGTTAGAAGGACTGGTTACGATCATTCCGAATAAAGGTGCGTATGTAACAGCCATTACCAGAAAAGATGTGAAAGATATCTATAAGATACGTTCGCAACTGGAAGGGCTGTGTGCCAACTGGGCAACGAAATATATTACGGATGCGCAGATTGAAGAACTGGAAGAAGTGATTCTTCTGTCAGAATTTCATTTACATAAGAAAGGATCCGGACAGATTGAACAAATGTCAGAAATGGATGGTAAGTTTCATAAGATATTGTATGAGGCATCCAACAGCAGGATACTGGAACATGTATTGACAGATTTTCACAAGTATGTACAGCTTGCAAGGACGATGTCGATTGAAGCACCGGAGCGTGCCGAAAAGTCAATAGAAGAACACCGAGAAATACTGGAGGCAATCAAGGCAAAAGATGCGGCAAAAGCAGAACAGCTTGCAAACGAACATATATTACATGTGATGGAAAATCTGCATCTGGAAGAATAATGAAAGATGCCGCGAACAGATAGAAAGGAGACAAATACCATGGCAAAAATTAAAATGACAACACCGATTGTAGAGATGGACGGAGACGAGATGACAAGAATTCTCTGGAAGATGATCAAAGAAGATCTTCTGGAGCCATATATTGAACTGAACACAGAATATTATGATCTGGGTCTGGAACATAGAAATGAGACAGATGATCAGGTAACAATCGATGCTGCTAATGCGACCAAGAAATATAAAGTAGCCGTAAAATGTGCAACCATCACACCAAATGCAGCGCGTATGACAGAGTATGATCTGAAAGAAATGTGGAAGAGCCCGAACGGAACGATCCGTGCAATACTTGACGGAACTGTATTTCGTGCACCGATTGTTGTAAAAGGAATTGAGCCATGTGTAAAGAACTGGAAAAAACCAATCACGATTGCAAGACATGCATATGGAGATGTATATAAAAATACAGAGATGAAGATTCCCGGACCTGGAAAAGTAGAACTGGTATACACTGCAGAAGACGGCACAGAGACCAGAGAACTGGTACACAATTATGCCGGACCGGGTGTTGCACAGGGAATGCATAATCTATGCGGATCTATTGAAAGTTTTGCAAGAAGCTGCTTTAATTATGCATTGGATACAAAGCAGGATCTGTGGTTCGCAACAAAAGATACGATCTCTAAGAAGTATGACCATACATTCAAAGATATTTTCCAGGAAATCTTTGACAAAGATTATGCCGAGAAGTTCAAAGAAGCCGGAATTACATATTTCTATACTTTGATCGATGATGCGGTTGCAAGAGTTATGAAATCAGAAGGCGGATATATCTGGGCATGTAAGAACTATGACGGAGATGTAATGAGTGATATGGTTTCTTCCGCATTTGGTTCTCTTGCAATGATGACATCTGTTCTGGTATCACCGGATGGAAATTATGAATATGAGGCAGCTCATGGAACTGTACAACGTCATTATTACAAGCATCTGAAAGGGGAAGAGACTTCTACAAACTCTGTGGCAACGATCTTTGCATGGAGCGGTGCACTGCGGAAACGCGGCGAAATGGACAACCTGCCGGAACTGATCGCTTTCGCAGACAAGCTGGAAAAGGCAACCATTCAGACGATCGAAGACGGTGTCATGACCGGCGACCTGTATCTGATCTCCAAGCTGGAGAACAAGAAGAAGGTCAACTCCAAGGAATTCCTGGAAGCAATCAACGAGCGTCTGGTAAAGCTGATGGCGTAAGAACCGGCTTACAGAATGGAAATCGGTTTATAGGAGAGCGATTCGTTTGACACAAAAATATGATGCATCGTCGTCTGTCGTGCGGCGGCTGCCCCGTTATTATCGGCTTCTGGGCGAACTGGAACGAAACGGACAGGTCCGCACTTCCTCGCGGGAACTGGGCAGGCGGCTGGGTATGACGGCATCGCAGATTCGGCAGGATCTCTGCTGTTTCGGCTGTTTCGGACAGCAGGGCAGCGGCTATTCCGTGGCGGAACTGCGGGAAAATTTACAGAAGATCATGGGTCTGACGGAACAGCTTCCGGCGATCGTGGTCGGTGCAGGCAGTCTGGGAAAAGTGGTTTCGGAAAACGTCCGCTTTGAACAGCGTGGCTTCCGGCTGGTGGGAATTTTCGACATCAAGCCGGAACTCATCGGCAGACAGCTTGCCGGACTGCCGATCCAGTCCATGGACGAATTGGATGATTTTTGTGCTGCCAATCAGCCGGCAGCCGCAGTGCTGTGTCTGCCGAAAGAATCGGCACAGGCAGTGGCAGAACGGCTGGTTTCGCTGGGAGTACGGGGACTGTGGAATTTCAGTCACTGTGACCTCGCCGTGGAGCAGGCACAGGTTGTGACCATGCATCTGGACGACAGCCTGATGACGCTTTCTTATAAGCTGCATAATCTATAAGGCAAAAGGGTACCGGTTTCAATAAGAACCTGTGCCCTTTTTTGGAAACAGAAAGGAAAAACGACCATGTCACAGACACAAGATACCTCTGTCATTCTGGTGTGTGCCGGAAACGCCACCAGAATGCAGGGAAAAAATAAGATTCTTCTCCCGCTGGGAGATACCAACGTTATCGGTATGAGCATGCGTGCATTCGAAGCCTGCCCTAGAGTGGCAGAGATCATTGTAGTGGCACGCCCTGCCGACCATGATGCCATTCGGGAAACCGCAGAGCAGTGCGGCATCACCAAGTTTCACGCCATTGTTGCCGGCGGTTCGACCCGACAGGAAAGCGTTATGTGCGGACTGCGGGCACTGTCCCAGGGCACGACAATGATCGCCGGACACGACGGGGCAA
>ENA-OQIE01001089-OQIE01001089.1-human-gut-metagenome-genome-assembly--contig:-NODE-1089-length-13769-cov-3.303827_pt1 | contig 13769 bp, 7 predicted proteins | sample MGYA00242569_ERZ504731 | MGnify/ENA primary metagenome ERZ504731 (study PRJEB26092, sample SAMD00036208) | human gut metagenome | host: Homo sapiens | study: EMG produced TPA metagenomics assembly of...
GGAAGTGAAGGGTTTTTCCCGTTCCTGCTTAAAAATGCCGGCGCTGATGCAGGCACCTTTACTGCGGAGGCCAAACGCCTTGTGCAGAAAATACCTTCCGTAAAAGGTCAGGACAGAGGGCTTATGATGAGTACCGGCGCAGCCCGCGTGCTGGCTATTGCAGCGCAGAACGCAGGGCAGGGCGAAGTTAACATCTGTCATTTGGTTGGTGCCCTTGCCAGTGACGGCGACAGCGATGTTACTGCGCTCTTGAAAAAATACGGCATTACTAAAAACAAGGCCGAAGGGCTGTATATGGCCTACACCAACAGCGCCGAAGGCGACGAAAAGAAACAGACGCTTGAAAAGTACGGGCAGGATTTAACCGCCAAAGCCAAAGAAGGCAAGCTTGACCCTGTTATCGGCAGGGATGAAGAAATCCGCCGCGTGGTTGAAATTCTTTCGCGCCGCAAAAAGAACAACCCTGTTTTGATTGGTGAGCCGGGCGTTGGCAAAACCGCTATTGTAGAAGGGCTTGCCCGCCGCATTGTGGCAGGCGATGTGCCCGAAAGCCTTAAAAACAAAACTCTGTACGCACTGGATTTGGCAGCACTTGTTGCCGGTGCCAAATACCGCGGCGAGTTTGAAGAACGCCTTAAAAAAGTTTTAAAACTGGTATCCGAATCCGGCGGGCAGATTATTATGTTTATTGATGAGCTGCACACCGTTGTTGGTGCCGGTGCTGCCGAAGGCGCCATGGATGCAGGCAACATTTTAAAACCGATGCTTGCCCGCGGCGAGCTGCGCTGCATTGGTGCAACCACGCTGAACGAATACCGCAAATATATCGAAAAAGACAGCGCTCTGGAACGCCGCTTCCAGCCCGTTATGGTTAAAGAGCCGGATGTTGAAGATACCATCTCCATTCTGCGCGGCTTAAAAGAACGCTACGAAGTTCACCACGGCGTGCGTATTAAAGACGCCGCCCTTGTTGCAGCGGCTGTGTTAAGCAACCGTTATATTAATGACCGCTTTTTGCCGGATAAGGCAATAGACCTTGTGGACGAAGCAGCAGCACGCCTGCGTACCGAAATCGACAGCCTGCCTGCCGAGCTTGACGAAAGCAAACGCCGAATTTTGCAGCTGGAAATTGAAGCACAGGCTTTGAAGAAAGAAGACGACGAGCAGAGCAAAGACCGCCTTGCCAAAATAGAAGAAGAACTGGCAGAGCTAAAAAAATCCAACGACGATCTTGTTAAACGCTGGGAAGCACAAAAAGCTGCCATCAGCCGTGTGCGCGAAGTTAAAAAGGAAATTGACGCCGTTAAACACGACATGGAAACGGCAGAACGCAACTACGATTTGAACAAACTGGCAGAACTTAAATACGGCCGCCTGCCGGAACTGCAAAAAGAACTGGCGCGCCTTGCCAAAGGTGATGCTGAAGACAAAGACGGCGTACTTTTAAAAGAAGAAGTTGACGAAGAAGACATTGCCAAAGTTGTAAGCACCTGGACGGGTATCCCGGTTGCACGCTTAAACGGCGGCGAACGCGAAAAACTTATCCATCTGGAAGAACGCCTGCACCAGCGTGTTGTCGGTCAGGACGAAGCGGTTAAAGCTGTAAGCGAAGCGGTTATCCGCGCGCGCGCAGGCATTAAAGACCCCAACCGCCCGATTGGCTCGTTCATCTTCCTTGGGCCTACCGGCGTAGGCAAAACCGAACTTGCCAAAGCACTGGCAGAAATTTTGTTTGACGACGAACGCAACATGATTCGTATTGATATGAGCGAGTACATGGAGAAACATACTGTTTCGCGCTTAATTGGTGCGCCTCCGGGCTATGTTGGCTATGATGAAGGCGGACAGCTTACAGAAGCAGTGCGCCGCCGTCCGTACAGCGTAATTTTGCTGGACGAAATTGAAAAAGCGCATGCCGATGTATTTAACGTACTTTTGCAGGTGCTTGACGACGGCCGCCTGACTGACGGGCAGGGACGCATTGTCGATTTTAAAAACACGCTGATTATTATGACCAGCAACCTCGGTTCTGCCGAAATTATGCAGAAAAAAGGCGAAGTAACGCGCGAAGAAGTACAAAGCATGCTGATGCGTTTCTTCCGCCCGGAATTTTTGAACCGTGTTGACGATATTGTAGTATTTAAGGCTTTGCAGGAAGAACAGATTAAGGATATTGTTAAACTCATCCTTAAAGAACTCAGCGACAGGCTGCAAAAACAGCTTGATATGACGCTTACCGCCAGCGACGAGGCCGTGGCATACCTTGCCAGCGCAGGCTTTGACCCTGCTTTTGGCGCACGCCCGCTGAAACGCCTTATTGTACATACCGTTGAAAACATCCTCGGCAAGAAAATTGTTGCCGGTGAAATTGGCAGCGGCACAAAAGTAAAAGTTGTGCTGAAAGACGGCAATATCGAAGTTGAGCAGGAATAAATAATAGTACGATTAAAGGAAGTGCAATACTGTTCAGCAGTGTTAAAACACTGCGGCTTCTCCGTGCGCAAACACGATAAAATCTGTTCGCGCATGAACTTCAGCACAAATAGTTAGCCGCCGCAGGTTTTTAAACGCAGTTTCACAGTACAGCACTTCCTTTAATATAATTTTTAGTTATCCGTTTGTTAAAATTTTATAGAATATTTTAGTATCAGAACAGCAAAAGCGCTTGTTTAGAGTGTTCAAAAAAGCGTTTATTGCTGTTCTTTTTATTTTAATATTACAAATTTTGAATATTGCTGTTAGGATAGTGCCGTTCTTTTCTTTGTAAATAAAATATGCCGTGCCAGCAAAAATTACCGCTCCGTGCGATAGCGTGGAGCGGTTTTTGCGTTTATTAAGCATACCTAAAAAGCCCCTGCTGGAAAGTTCGCTCGCGCTCGCGTGCGAACTTTTGCTTGCGGGGGGGGAGATGGTTTGGTATAATATTACTGCATATAACGAAATTATAAATTTTACTGTATCAAAACGCGAAGTTTACAATAGTAAACTTCGCGCCGGTATAAAAGCTGAAAGGGGTATGGTTATGAAAGGTAAAAATCTGGAAAGGGCAGTAATTTTAGGGCTGCTTTTAAGCACGGGTGTTTATGGCACGGCATGGGCATATATAACACCAACTATGGATGCTGATGGCAAATTGGTTATAGAGGCTGACCAAACAGTTGGAACAGAGTTTGAAGTTGATGGGGAAAAATATGATTTAAAAAATTATGAAAATGTAGAAATTCATTTTAAAGCCAAAGGTAATCAGAATAGACCGTTAGGTGTATATAGTGCAAGATATGATTTAGAGAAAACTAATATAACCGTTTATGTTGAAGGAACAGAAACTTCAGATAATAACGATAGTTTACATTTAACTAACCATTTTCCGCATTTTTACGTTAATAATTATTCTGTTTATGTAAATGCAGCAAGTTCTGATGCTTTAAACTTAAGTCGAGATATTACAACTGATACAGATGTAATTATTTATGGTGATTTAACGGCTGAAGTTATGGATGGTAATGGTATACGTGCTAATGCTTCTATAAATACAGTAAAAGAAGATTCTAATAAGTCATTTACGGCTTCTATTGCTGTAAAAGGTAATACAAATATTACTATAAATAAAGATGCTGGGGGTAGTGTTTTATTACCAACAGCTGTATGGGCAGGTAGTGAAGAAAATTGGCTATTAGGTCAGAAATCTAAAGGCAAAGGTGAGATATTTTTAAATGGAGATACAACTATAATACTTAATGGAAAAAGTAATTATGGGATAATGACTGGAAAAAATGGATATATTGAGGTTAATAATTTAAATATAAATGCTCAGGAAGATAATTCGAAGGGAATAAGTGCAAATGAATTAAATTTGACTTATATTTTAGGTACATCAGAAAATAAATATGGAAGCACTATTGTAATGAATGGTGATAGTAACATTATAACTATGAACGGAAAGGATAGTGACGCTATAAATGCTGGTGGAAAAGATATAAATGGAAATAGTAATACTGTAAAATCTGGTGAAAAAGGTATTGGCAATTTGGAAGCTAAAGGCGATATACATGCAGATAATGACGGAAAAATTGATTTAACAATTCTGGATGGTATTAGCTTGGAAGGCGATATTATTGCTAATAATGGAGGTAAAATTTATTTAAATATTGTTGATAGTAATACAAATAATATTTTAAATATTTTCCAGGGTGATATAATTTCTGATGGAAATAATTCCATTGCCGATTATAAAGCCAAGTCATGGGGATCTTATAATGGAGATGCTTTGGCAGCTAACGGCGGCATAACAAATTTTACATTTGGAAATAATAGTAACTGGACAGGGCGCGCTGATGATTATCAAGATGCATCTAATCCGAATTGGGCAAAAGAACATGCAGGTAACATTGATGATTCAAAATTTGAATGGGGTGTAAATAGCAGCGGTACTGTAAAGATTGATATGGGGAAAGAGTCTACATGGAATGTTACCGGGCAGAGTTGGGCAACGGAATTAAAAGGCGATAATAGTTATATTATTTTAGGCAGTGATGAAAATGGCAACGGTTATGCTTTGCACGTAAATTCTGTTAAAGGCAGCAATACCTTTGCTATGAATGTGCGGCCGGATGAAACAGGCAATATGCTATATGTTCAAAATGGCATAAACACGCAGCAAAATTTAGTTATCCTTAACGATGCTGAAGTTTTGGAAAATATGGATGAAGGTGACGCTATACGTTTTGCAACCATTAAAAACAGCGGTGGTGGTTTTGATGGTGATGGCAATATCAGTGATGATTCTGTTTTGCCGGGAAACAATGTTCAAACTTTTGGCAGCAATACCCGCATAAGCGATGCCGGTATGTTTAACGTAGATTTTGACATTGTTTATAAAGGTTACAACGAAAAAATGGACGGCGATTTAGCTGCTGAAAATGAAAACAGCACGGTAGATGAAATTAATGATGTTTATAACGGCGGCGAGTTTAGTGAAACTAAACCGGGCAGCGAGTATGTAGACGAGGTTTACGGCGGCAAAACTAACGGCACTGCAACCAACAGCATTGCCGAAGCTGCTGAAGGAGACAATCCGCTAAACGCTTACATTGTGCGTAAATCCGTAACTAAAGAAAACCTCAGCGACGCCGGCAAAACCATTATTAATATGAGCCGTGCCAACTACAAAAACGCTATTTATATGGACAGGCTTAACAAGCGTATGGGCGAAATGCGTTATGTTAATGGTGAAGAAGAACAGGGTTTATGGGTGCGCCTGCGCCATGACCGTATAGGGCAGAGCGGCGACTTCCGCAGCATGAACACCATGTACGAAGTAGGTTATGATGTTAAACAACCCACCGATAACGGCGAGCACCGTATTGGTATGGCAATAGACTACATGCGCGGCAGCACAACCTATGATGACATTATGGGCAAAGGCGAAACCAAACGTTACGGCCTGTGGCTGTATGATACATGGCTTGGTGAAAAAGGCCATTATGTTGATTATGTAGCTAAATGGGGACATTTAAGCAATGATTTTGACATTACAGCTAAAACCACCGGCGAAGAAATTACCGGCGATTACAGCAATAATGTGTTCAGCGTAAGCGCGGAATACGGTAAGAAAAACGATATGGGCAATAACTGGTATTTTGAACCGCAGGCACAGCTTCAGCTTGCGCGTGTAACTGGTGCCGATTATGTAACAACGCAGGGCAGCAAGGTAAATGTAGACGGCATTAACAGCTTAATCGGCCGTGCAGGCTTTAGAATTGGGCGCGACATGAACGAAAACAGCACCGTTTATTTAAAGGCAGATTTACTGCACGAATTTATGGGCGACCAGACGGTAACGGCGGCGGACGCAACCGGCACACTGCGTGAAGAATTTGAAAATAAAGGCACCTGGTATGATGTTGGCTTTGGCTTTGCGGCAAAGATGAGCAAAAACAGCTATGCCTTTATGGATTTTGAAAAATCCTTCGGTAATGATAATGACGAAACCTACCAAATTAACGCAGGTATGCAGTGGACATTCTGACAGAAGGTGTAAAATTTATGGAAACAATACCTTTTAACGAAGCAAAATTTAAACAAATTGCAGACGGCTACACGGCGGAATATGTAAATTATATGCCGCGCGGCAAAAACGGGCTGCGCTGCTGGGAAATAAAAGCATCGGCACAGGACGGAACCTGCGAAATAGTGGTTCTGCGTGATTACGGCTATAAAATTGATGGTGAAGTTATAGCAATAAATTCTTTTACAGACCGTGAAGGGCGCAACGAAGAAATATGCCGCCTGTACAATGAAAAGAATGTTTCACAGGTATTTTTGGCAAATTTGTTTAACATGAGCCAGCCTTCGGTTTCTTTAATAGTGAATAAAAAATAAATAACAGCAAAAAGTCCTGTTTTAGTGATGTATTCATTAAAACAGGACATTTTTTATAAGGATATGATGATATAATATAAGTATAGGATTTGCAAACGGAAGGAGCGGAAGTATATGGGCAAAAAAGTTTTAATTATCGGCGGCGTGGCGGCAGGAATGAAAACTGCTTCGCGCCTGCGCCGCAGGGATAAAGATGCGGAAATTACGGTTATTGAACGCGGAGAGCTTGTAAGTTACGGTGCGTGCGGTTTTCCTTATTATATTGGTGACGAAGTTAAAAATTTTAATGAATTTACGCATACGCCGCAGGGCATTGCCCGCGATGTAGATTACTTTAAAAAGGTTAAGGGTATTGATGTTTTAATCGGGCACGAGGCGCAGAAGATTAACCGCGCGGCAAAAACGGTTACCGTGCTGAACAGGAGAAACAGCGAAGTTACAGAAATGCCTTACGATGTGCTGGTGCTTGGCACGGGTGCAACGCCGGTGCGTCTGCCGGTGCCGGGTGCTGATTTGGAAGGCATCCATAACTTCTGGTTCCCGTGGGAAGTTTTAAAAGTTAAAGAAGAAATTGCCGCCCATAATGTTACGGATGTTGTTATAGTAGGCGCGGGCTTTATCGGCATGGAACTGGCGGAGGAGTTTAACAAAATAGGCGTTAAGGTAAGCGTTGTGGAAATGCAGAACCGCATTCTGCCGCAAATGCTTGATTTAGAAATGGCAGAGCTTGCCGCAAAGCCTGTTGCCGCTGCCGGTATAAATTTGTATCTTGAAGAAAAAACTGTTGCGTTTGAAGGCGAGAACCGTGTTGCCGCCGTTAAAACGGACAAGCGCACAATTCCGGCGCAGATGGTAATTGTAGCCGTTGGCGTACGCCCGAATGTTGAACTGGCACGTGAAGCAGGGCTTGCCATTGGCCCGAGCGGTGCGATTGCCGTTAACGAATATATGCAGACGAGCGACCCCTGCATTTATGCGGGCGGCGACTGTGCGGAAAATACTCACCGCGTAAGCGGGGCTAAAATTTTTGCGCCTATGGGCAGCACTGCCAACAAGCACGGGCGCGTTATTGCCGATAATATTTGCGGCGATATGGTAAAATACCCCGGCGTTTTGGGCACGGGGCTGTGCCGTATGCCGGGTGTGGAGGCAGGTAGCACAGGTTTAAACGAGCGTACTGCTGCAGCAGCCGGTATTGATTTTGAATCCGTAATTGTTCCCGGTAATGACAGGCTCGCTTATATGCCTGGTGCAGGGCGTTTGGTGCTTAAGCTGTTTGCCGATAAAAAAACGCATAAGGTTATCGGTGTGCAGGCAGTTGGACAAAGCGTTGATAAGCGTATCGACACGCTTGTTGCCGCTATCAGCATGGGCGCAGCGCTGGAAGATTTGAGCGAGTTTGACATTGGCTATGCGCCGCCGTTTAACGGCCCGATTGACAACATTGCCACGGCTGCCAACGTGCTGCTGAATAAAATTGAAGGAAGGCTGCGCAGCATTAACCCGAAGGAATTTAAAGAACTGCGCAAAAGCGAAGCTTATACTTTGGTTGATGTGCGTACGCCCGGCGAATTTAAAAACTGCCATATAGCAGGCTGCTGCAATATTGTAAACCTGCCTTTGGATGAAGTGCGCAGCGAATGCTGCAAGGTTTTGCCCGATAAGGACGCACGGCTTGTATGCAGCTGCCAGATTGACCTGCGCGGATACGAAGCCGAAACCATGCTGCGCGCCCAGGGCTATATAAACGTGCAGAGCCTTGAAGGAAGCATGAGTGCCTGGCCCTATGAAACCGAAAAAAGCAAATAACAGCAAAAATATGTAAATTTATTGACACAAAGGGCACAGATTGGTAAAATAAATTAATAATATTCTTTACGTAACGATGCCCGGAAAAATTGTAGTTGGTTGAACAGCACAATGAAACTTTTATGCCGGGCTTTATTTTTTATTGAAAGGCAGTGGGATAATGAAAGTTGCAATTATTATGGGCAGCAATTCTGACTGGCCGGTGCTTGAACCGGCAGAAAAAACTTTAAAAAGTTTTGGCGTTGAAGTGGAAGTTGTAGTTGCTTCTGCACACCGCACTCCCGAAATGGTTCATGAGTTTGCGGCAGGCGCGCGTGAACGCGGCGTTGAGGTGATTATTGCCGCAGCAGGCGCTGCAGCGCATCTTGGCGGTGTTATTGCAGCATTTACAACACTGCCGGTAATTGGCATACCCATTAATGCCACTCCCTTAAACGGTATGGATTCGTTACTGAGCTTTGTACAGATGCCTTCCGGTATTCCGGTTGCAACCATGGCAATTAACGGTGCCAAAAACGCAGCGCTGTTTGCCGTACAGATTCTGGCAACCAAATATCCGGAACTTGTTGAAAAGCTGGCCGAAGACCGTGAAAAGATGAAAGCAGAAGTAAAGGCCAAAGGTGAAAAACTGGCTGCACTGCGTGCATCCGAACAGTAATTGCGGCGGCAGAAAAGGAGCAGAGAATGTCTGGCATTGATTTTCAGGATGATAAAATGCATGAGGAGTGCGGCGTATTCGGCATTTATTCCCATAATGATGATGTGGCGCTGAATACTTACTGGGGCTTGTATGCTTTGCAGCACCGCGGACAGGAAAGCTGCGGCATTGTAGCTACCGACGGCACTCATATGGAAGGCAAAAAAGGCATGGGCCTTGTGGCCGATGTTTTTAAAGGCGGCGTTGACGGATTGGAAGGGCATATTGCCATCGGGCATGTGCGTTATTCCACCACCGGTTCCAGCATGGAATACAACATTCAGCCGCTGCGTGTTTATTTTGATGGCGGCAACCTCGCGCTGGCGCATAACGGCAACCTTACCAACGCGGCAGAACTGCGCAAACGCCTGGCTCTGGAAGGCACGGTTTTCCAGACAACGGTTGATACGGAAGTTGTTGTAAGCCTTATTGCCCGCAGCCGTAAAAAAACTATTGAAGAACGTGTTGCCGAAGCGGCAAACACCATTAAAGGCGCTTTCGGTATTTTGGTTATGACCGACAACAAACTTATTGCCGTGCGTGACCAGTACGGCTTCCGCCCGCTGGCTATTGGCAAAATGGATGGCGGCTGGGTTGTGGCTTCCGAATCCTGTGCATTTGACCTTGTAGGAGCCGAATTTGTACGTGACGTTGAACCGGGCGAAATGCTGGTATTTGAAAACGACCACGATGAGCCTAAAAGCAGCCGCTGGGCAGAAAACATGCCCGCCAAACGTGCGCACTGCGTATTTGAATATGTTTATTTTGCGCGTACCGACAGCGTTATCGACAAACAGTCCGTTTACCAGGCGCGCATCAATATGGGCAGGGAACTTGCCAAAGAAACAAAAGATATCAAGGCTGATATTGTAATTTCCGTTCCGGATTCCGGCACGGCAGCAGCAGTAGGGTACAGCCTGGAATCCGGCGTGCCGTTTATGGAAGGTTTAACCAAAAACCGCTATGTAGGCAGGACGTTTATTCAGCCTACGCAAAAACAGCGCCTGAACGCCGTAAGGCTTAAGCTTAACCCGGTGGAAAGCGTTATTAAGGGCAAATCCGTCGTTGTTGTTGACGACAGCATTGTGCGCGGCACAACCAGCGGCAAAATAGTAAAACTGTTAAAAGATGCCGGTGCGCGTGAGGTGCATATGTGCATCAGCTCCCCGCCGGTAACCGACCCGTGCTATTACGGCATTGATACCAGCGTGCGCAAGGAACTGATTGCTTCGACCCATACGGAAGAAGAAATCCGCCAGTATATCGGCGCAGATTCGCTGCATTACATTTCTCTGGAAGGCCTGAAACGTTCTTTGGACTGCATGGACCCCGAAGGAATGTGCTATGCCTGCTTTAATGCCCAATACCCGGATAATGCGGAAGAAACCCTGAGGCAGGGTTCTAAATATATTTTTGAAAACGAAGGCTGATACAGGAGGACGATGATGAGCGAAGAAACCAAGAAACAACTTACTTATGCAGACGCCGGTGTAAATATTGATGCCGGCAATGAAGCCGTTGAACTGATGAAAGCAAGTGTACAGGCTACTTACCGTCCCGAAGTTATCGGCGATATTGGCGGTTTCGGCGGTTTGTTTGCCTTAAACAGCGGCAAATACAAAGAACCGGTTCTGGTTAGCGGCACCGACGGTGTAGGCACCAAACTGAAACTGGCTTTTATGGCTGACAAACATGATACCATCGGCCAGGACGCTGTTGCCATGTGCGTAAACGATATTCTCGTACAGGGCGCTGAACCGCTGTTCTTCCTCGATTATATCGCCATTGAAACTCTGGAAGCCAAAAAGGTTGCCCAGATTGTTAAGGGCGTTGCCAACGCCTGCAAAGAATCCGGCTGCGCGCTGATTGGCGGCGAAACTGCCGAAATGAGCGATTTGTACGGCAAGAACGAATACGATATTGCAGGCTTCTGCGTAGGCGTGGTAGAAAAAAGCAAAATGATTACCGGCGAAAAAGTTAAACCGGGCGACGTGCTTTTGGGCCTGCCTTCTGCCGGTGTACATTCCAACGGCTTTACGCTGGTGCGCAAAATCTGCTTTGACGTAATGGGCTTTACCATGGATACCCCGGTTGAAGAATTCGGCACTACTTTGGGCGAAGAACTTCTGAAACCGACCCGCCTTTATCCGCGCGTATGCCTGCCGCTGATTGAAAAATTCAACCTGCACGGCATGGTACATATTACCGGCGGCGGTTTTTATGACAATATTCCGCGCATTTTGCCGGAAAACTGCGACGCAGACGTTAACGCAGGCGCATGGGAAGTTCCTGTTGTATTTAAAAAATTACAGGAATGGGGCAATGTTGACTGGCATGAAATGTACCGCACCTTTAACATGGGCGTAGGCATGGTGCTGGTAGTTGCTCCGGAAGAAGCTGACGCTGTACGCGAACACCTGAAAAATGCCGGTGAAACCTTCTACGAACTCGGTACTATTATAGAAGGCAGCGGCAAGGCTGTGCTGAAAGGCGGCGTTTTCGGTGAGTAAGCGCAAAATCGGCGTGCTTGTTAGCGGCAGGGGCAGCAATTTGCAGGCCCTGATGGATGAAATTGCCGCAGGGACGCTTAATGTTGAAATTACAGTTGTTATCAGCGACAAAAAGGACGCCTTTGCTTTGGAACGTGCAGAAAAAGCGGGTATTAAGGCTGTTGCCATTGACCGCAAAGAATGTGTTTCCAAAGAAGAATTTGAAAATAAAATTACTGGCGTGCTGGAAGCAGCCGGTGCGGAACTTGTTGTGCTGGCAGGCTTTATGCGTATTTTAAGCCCGGAATTTGTAGGGCACTGGCACCATAAAATCGTTAATATCCACCCGGCGCTTCTGCCGAGTTTTCCCGGACTTGACGGGCAGGGCCAGGCACTTAATTACGGCGTTAAAATTGCCGGCTGCACAGTGCATTTTGTAGATGAAGGCACCGACAGCGGCCCGATTATTCTGCAAAAGGCAGTACCCGTGCTTGACGATGATACGCATGACACGCTGGCCGACAGAATTTTGGAACAGGAACACAAAGCATTGCCCGAAGCCGTAAGGCTGTGGAGTGAGGGCAGGCTGCAAATAGAAGGAAGGCACGTAAAAGTGCTTCCGGTAGTGGGGTGAATGAAAATGAGAATAAAAAGAGCTCTTTTAAGCGTATCCGACAAAACCGGCATTGTTAAACTGGCGCAGTTTCTGCATGATATCGGCGTGGAAATTATTTCTACCGGCGGTACCATGAAGGCTTTGCAGGATGCAGGCATTCCTGTAACTTATGTTAGTGACGTAACCGGTTTTCCGGAAATTATGGACGGCAGGGTAAAAACCCTGAACCCGAAGATTCACGGTGGCATTCTTGCTGTACGCAGCAACCCGGAACATGTAAAAGCCATGGAAGAACACGGCATTAAACCGATTGACCTAGTTGTTGTAAATCTTTACCCGTTCAGAGAAACCATTGCCAAACCCGGTGTAACCGAAGCCGAAGCCATTGAAAACATTGATATCGGCGGCCCGGCAATGGTAAGGGCGGCAGCCAAAAACTTCCGCGACGTTATTATTATTACCAACCCGGCACGTTACAGCAGCCTTATTGCAATGCTGCAGCAGCATGGCGACGCCGATATGAAAACCCGCAAAACTCTGGCCAAAGAAGCATTTACACATACTTCCGAATATGATGCGGCTATCAGCGCATATTTGACCAAACAGCTTGCCGAAGGCAAATAAGGAGAAGCATCATGCAGATATTACTTATTGGCAGCGGCGGACGTGAACATGCACTGGCATGGAAACTTGCGCAGAGCGGACAGGTTGAAAAGATTTTTGCAGCCCCCGGCAACCCCGGCATTGCCGCTGTAAAAAAATGCGAATGTGTTGAACTTAACTTAAATGACCTTGACAGTGTTGCAGATTTTGCTGAAGAACACGGCATTGATTTAACTGTTGTAGGCCCTGAGGCAACTCTGGTTGCAGGTATTGCCGATGTTTTTGCTGCAAGAGGGCTTGCTGTGTTCGGCCCTTCCAAAGCGGCGGCAGAACTTGAAGGAAGCAAGGCATTTGCCAAAAATTTAATGGCCAAGTACAATATCCCGACATCTTTCTTTAAAGTTTGCGAAGATTTGGAAACCGCCAAAGCCTATGTTAAGGAAAAAGGCGCGCCGATTGTTATTAAGGCGGACGGGCTTGCTGCCGGCAAAGGCGTGGTAGTTGCCATGACCGAAGCGGAAGCATACGAAGCCATTGACGAAATGATGGGCGAGCAGCATAAATTTGGCGGCGCGGGTGCACGCGTTGTCATCGAAGAATTTATGCAGGGCGAAGAAGCGTCGCTTCTGGCATTTACCGACGGCGAGCACATTGTACCGATGATTGCTTCTCAGGACCACAAACGCGCTTTTGACGGCGATAAAGGCCCCAACACCGGCGGCATGGGCACTTATGCACCGGCTCCGGTTTTAACCGATATTTTGCGCCTGCGCGCTGTTGAAAAGATTTTAAAACCTGTTGTTGCAGCCATGAAGGCAGAAGGCAGAACTTATAAAGGCTGCCTGTATGCAGGCCTGATGGTTTGCGGCGATGAGGTTAAAGTTGTAGAATTTAACTGCCGTTTCGGCGACCCGGAAACGCAGGTTGTTCTGCCGCTTCTGGACGGCGACCTTGCAGAAATTATGCTGGCCTGCGCAACCGGCGGGCTTGACAAAGTAAGCATAGGCTGGCACGATAAAGCAGCCGTGTGCGTAGTGCTTGCTTCCGGAGGTTACCCGGAACATTATGCTCAGGGCTATCCTATCAGCGGCCTTGACGAAGCAGGGAAATTGCCGGAAACCGTTGTGTTCCATGCCGGAACGAAAATCAGCGACGGCAGCGTGGTAACGGCAGG
>ENA-OQIE01001097-OQIE01001097.1-human-gut-metagenome-genome-assembly--contig:-NODE-1097-length-13723-cov-3.446138_pt1 | contig 13723 bp, 9 predicted proteins | sample MGYA00242569_ERZ504731 | MGnify/ENA primary metagenome ERZ504731 (study PRJEB26092, sample SAMD00036208) | human gut metagenome | host: Homo sapiens | study: EMG produced TPA metagenomics assembly of...
CTTAATTTTCTGACTCCCTTCGAGGTGCTTCAAAATTTTTTTCTCTGATTGTGTTGCACTTGACTTGACAATCTATCATGATATTAAAATATATAAATATATAGATGATTGCCCTCTTATGAGGGCTGTCAGCAGAGGAGCGTTAGTGAGTGTATGCTGGCATTGCTCGATGCAATCGGGCGGCACGGCAGTGCGTAGTTATATAGTAGGTGAACAGATCATTTCATCTGAAATTGCACCAGTAAAAAAGTATATTTTACTCCACGAGATTATCCGCCCAGAGTTCACACTGTGTCATAACGGCTTCAATTGCTTCTGGCTGATCATCTGGTGGATATTTATGCGTTTTCAAAAGCTTCTTTATCATCATACGCATTCTTGCTCTTGCGGAATCTTTCTTCTGCCAGTCAATGGTTTTGTTTTTACGCAATGTTTCCGTCAGTTCTTTTGTAATCGCAATTAGTTCTTCATTCTTGTAAAAGTCCTTGATTGCTTGAGGTTTGGTTAACGCATCATAAAACGCCAGCTCGTCGGCAGTAAGTCCTAATGATTTTCCTTCTTCGCCAGCTTCTTTTATCTGTTTTGCGAGCTTCATCATTTCTTCGATAACTTCTTCATTTGTCAGCATTCCATTTAGGTACTGATTCATTGCTCGCTGCATGATTTCAGAAAATTTCTCAGACTTTACAACATTGGTACGCTTATAGACGACAATCTGTTCTGCAATTAATTTCTTTAGAAGTTCTACAGCAAGATTCTTCTCTTTCATATTTGCAACTTCTTGCAAGAATTTTGAGTCGAACAAAGAAATTTCCTTACCAATATCGGAAAACAGATTGATGACACCATCACTTTTAATGCTTTGCTTTAACAGTTCATTGATACGAGCATTCATCTCTCCAAGAGAAAGTTTCTTACCAGTCCCTTTATTCTCTAAGCGAAGCACGAGCACTCTAACCGATTCAAAAAAAGCAGCTTCTATACGAAGAGATTCTTCTACCATAGAAGAACAAAGTGACAATGCCTGATGTAGCATTAGCGATTCCTTCAGATACTCCTTCTTGTCCTCTTCTTTTGCGGGAGAGATGATGAAATTAACTGCACCAGTGATTGTTTTTGCACGCTCCAGATCTGTTCCAGTCATAAATTTTGTGTAATCGTATTGGAAAAAGAAATCTCGACAAATCGAAATCTTTTCTAGAAACTTTGGATAAGCCACTTTGGCAACATCAGTGTCGCCATACTTGTCCTTATCTCTTGCTGTATAGTCGTTCATTGCCTGTTTTAATGCACTTGCAATGCCGACGTAGTCCACAACAAGACCACCTTCTTTGTCCTCAAAAACACGATTTACTCTTGCAATTGCCTGCATCAAATTGTGTCCAGACATCGGCTTATACACATACATTGTTGCAAGAGAGGGCACATCAAATCCTGTCAGCCACATATCAACTACAATTGCGATTTTCAAAGGACTCTCATTATCCTTAAATTTCTTTGCCAATTCTTCCTTATGAGCCTTATTGCCTATGATCTCTCTCCATTCTTCCGGGTCTTTGTTAGATGAAGTCATCACAACTGCAACCTTTTCTGTCCAATCCGGATGAATTTCGAGAATTTTATGATAAATCTTCAAGGCAATCTCTCTGGAATAAGCAACAATCATTGCTTTTCCAGTCAGCAGATTTGCTCTGTTGTTTTCGTAGTGGTCAAGAATGTCTGTTACAAGAGAATTGATGGTCTGGTCATTGCCAAGAATCGCTTCCATTTTGCCGAGCTGATGTTTTGACTGTTCAATCACACCCGCATCTGCATTTTCCGCCATTCGATCATACTCTTGGTCGATCAGTTTCAAGGTTTGCTCGTCTAACTTCAATTTCAGAACTCTTGATTCATAGTAAACCGGACGTGTTGCACCATCTTCCACTGCCTGCGTCATATCATAAATATCGATATAGTCGCCGAAAACTTCTCGTGTAGATTTATCCTTTGTAGAGATAGGTGTACCAGTAAAACCGATGTATGTAGCATTTGGCAAACTGTTTCGGATCACTCTGGCTGCAGCAACTTTGATTTTACCGGATTTCTCGTCCACTTTCTCCGTAAGCCCATATTGTCCTCTATGTGCTTCATCTGCCATGACAACAATGTTCCTTCGATCTGACAAGCATTCAAAGGATTCTTCAAACTTTTGCATGGTGGTGAAGATAATCCCATTTGCTTTTCTACCTTCTAACAAAGACCGAAGATGTTCTCTTGACTCTGCATGAACTGGCTTTTGTCTAAGGAAATCGCTGCACTTTGCAAATTGTAGATACAGCTGGTCATCTAAATCATTTCTATCTGTTAAGACAACGATAGTCGGACTATTCAATGCAGATTGCAGGAGATGAGCATAAAAGACCATAGATAGTGATTTTCCGCTGCCTTGGGTATGCCAGAAAACACCGCCCTTACCGTCCGTAACAGTAGCCCTCTTTGTGGACTCAACAGCCTTGCGGACAGCGAAATACTGATGATAGCCTGCGAGTATCTTATAGCTTGTCAGTCCCTCATTGGAGAACAGGATAAAGTTTTTCAGAATATCGAGCAGACGGTCTTTCGTGAAGATACCCTCAAAGAACGTGTCAAACTGGGCAAACTGCGTATTTTCGTAGCTGCCGTCCTTTGTTTTCCACTCCATATAGCGATCTTCGCCCGAAGTGATCGTGCCTGCACGGTTTTCGGAAAGGTCACTCATAACGCAGATAGCATTATAGATGAACATAGAGGGAATGGAGTGCATATAGTTCCTGATCTGCGTATAGGCTTCGGAAGCGTCCGTTTCCTCACGGGAGGGAGATTTCAGCTCCATAAGCACCACGGGCAGACCGTTGATGAACAGCAGAACATCGGGGCGCTTCTCGTCATTCTCAATGAAAGTCCACTGATTAGCCACGATAAAGGAGTTATTGTCCGTGTTTGAGTAGTCCACAAGGTAGCAGATTGCAGAGCGTTCCTCGCCTTTGTCGGTGTAGCAGACTTCAATGCCGTTTTGCAGATAGTCCATGAATACAGCGTTTTTCTGCACAAGCTCGCCGTTCTCAAAATTTTGGAGCTTAAAGAGTGCATCGCTGATCGCATCATCAGGGAGCGTGGGATTGAGTCGATAGAGTGCTGCCGTCAGCTCGTCCATATACAGCGGAATCCGATAGTCACGATCAACTGCCGGACCGTAGGCGTGGGTGTAGCCCATTTCCTCGAATAGCTGTATGATTGCGTTTTCGTATTTTTCTTCGGTGTAAGGCATGTTCTATCAGCTCCTTATCTATAAAATATCTGCGTAGTATCCATCGTTGGTTTTGCTAAAGATTACATCAGCAGGAAAGCGCTTTTCTCCCTGCATAGCCATTCCTACAGCCCATATTACCCAATCATCTAATTGGTAAGGCAATCTTAAACACAGGTTTTCTGGTTCACTTGCAATAGTAACTAACGGAATTCCTTCTTTTGATCGACAAACACTAAGTACATGAAGCTTCTTCTCACCATATTCTAATTGCAGTTTGGGTTGTTTATTGACATCAAAGTATACCTTTGCCCCTCTATTATTTCTAAAATATTCCTTTGTTTCGGGAACAACAGGCTCAACAGGCAGTTTATTATGCATTCGTTCAAAATGTTCTTGTAACCTACTACATATACAAGCATTGCAATACTCAGGGAGCATTTCAAAATCTTTCGTTATTTCATCAGCAGACTCGAAATGATTCATATAATCCAATAGACCTAAAAGACTAATAAGATCATCAGAATAATTGCCAGCATAGATTTTATACCAATCATTGTTTATTTCCAAAAGAATATGATATAGCTTTTTATATAAGCCTAATTGTTTATCATTCACACTAAACCAAGCTTTATCAAGCAGAGTTTTTGTAACAGTAGCATTATTTCCGTCATTATGCAGTGAATGAAACAATGATTTCATCAACTTACCGACAATACCTGCCAGCATATCAGCAATTCTTAGTCCAAAGTGATTTTTTGAGTTTAATTCTCCACAATTCATTAAACCGACTTCTATCGCTGCTAAAAGCGTTTTACTTTGCTCTCCTTCTTTGCCTTCTTTATCAATTGTGAGAGTGTAATCATTGATGTTCTTGCTTTTTAGATAATAGTCGAATCCAACAAATGGCATATGATAATTCCAATTGAGCGTTTGAGGCGGCTTAACATCTTGTAAAACCATAAGAATATTTGAAAGAGCTTCATTTTCAGATGCTTTAAGAACGGGGTTTCTTTTATTTAACTCTATTCGTTCCTTGAAGAATAATATCAAAGATTCCACAAACACTTCTGGCAAGCTATAAATATTCTGTATAACGCCATCGGGATGATATGCTAAAACAGTTTTTACGATTGAATATTTTATTGCATCCATGTCAACAAAGAAGTTATTATGGTAGTCTTTGAACAGTTGCAATATTATGAATTCAAGCTTACTTGCTATACAAAAATAGATATAAAAACTGTTATCTATAATCTCAAGCAATTCATCAAGTAATTCTATGTTTTGTTTGTTAAACGAAGCAAAGCCGTACTTAAATTGATTGCTTTTGAAGGTATCGCTTTTTAATTCACCTTTTTTCTTACGCTCAGCATACTTTTCTTCAAAAGCCAAATATTTCTGCTTTATCTCAACTTCTTTGTCTGAGTCCCACCCTACAATAGCGACAAGGAAATTATCATAGTAAGTTTCTCCTGTAATTGTGGAGAGATTGATAATACGGCTATGTTCGGACTCATCATAATAAAAGTTATACATTATCTTCCTCTCCTAACATAAATGAAAATTTACGACCATTAGCAGCTTAAATCTTGACTTCTGAAACGTCTATTTCACCTTTCATAAGTTTTGGCAAGAGGGTATCGCGCAGTATTGCTAAGTCATTAGCTTCAAGTCTATTGGTATAGACTGTTTCAAGCATAGGTGCAACAATTTTGCTAAACTGTTCTACATATTCGGTAGAGGGAATACAGATCGGATATATCATTATTTGTTGTTTATCACCTCTCGGCATTTTAGTTCCTTTTGAGCCTGCAACCATATAATCAAAGAACTTATCAGAATATAGGGCACAGTAAAGGAAAGCAGAGTATTCACTCTTATTGGGAACAAAGCATAGTACATCTGTTGAGCAACCACAATCAGCAAAACAGTATATAATTTTCTTGAAATATGGGCGGATATTTGATATAAGCACATCGCCTTTTTTGCAAGCGATTGTCTGTTTGATAGTAGGAAGTGCGGTGGCTTGAACAGCCCCTTGACGATTTGGTTGCATATTTTCTGTAGAATAATAAGTGTCCAAAGTCAAATCTTCAATATTCACCTTATCTTTGGAATATCCGCATATCTCGGATAGTGAGCCTGTTCTCCAATCCTCAGGCATAACACCGCCAAACGGCTCGAAATCCACAAACCAAGACTTAAAAATCGCCTGAGCCTGCGATTCTAAATTTTCATTTATCGCAGTATTAAGCTCTATCTTATTGTCTATTGCAGACAACACAGCGGCTATTTTCCGTTGTTGCATAATATCAGGGCAATTTATAACAATTCGATTTAGTATTTCCTGTGTAAGTAGAGGTTGACTTGTTCCAATACGTCTTTCATTAAGTCTAAGAGACTTTAATAGATAGTAATCATATATCAAGTCTGAATTATCTCTATTTATAGCTTGTATCGCATTATCTGAAATCCAACATTCTTTTCGTGAATAGTAAACGCTACCGCAATATACACCTACTCGACCAATTGCTATTCCTTTGCTTAAATTGTAATCATTGACATATCCAAGAATTCCATTTCCACCGTAAACTGGAAAAGTCCCTTCTGTGTCCGGTTTCTTTTTACCGTTCTTGAAAATGATTATATCACTCAGCGTACATTCTTTCCAATCATTCAAGAATATTCACCGTCCTATCCAATATATTTCCTATGAGCCAGCTTAACATTACTTTGCTTCACCATCGCATATTGAAGTGTAGTATCTATTCTTTGATGACCAAGCAACCTTTGAAGTTGCTCGATCGGCATACCCTTGTCGATAGCCATAGTCGCAAGCGTTCGCCTGAATTTGTGAGGGTGAACCTTGTTTATACCGAGTTTTCGCCCCATTTCACGCAATCGCAGCTCGATTGCACCTATCGTCAATCGCTTATGGGGAGATCGGAGCGACACGAACAAGGCAGGATCACTGTCCGTCCGTGAAGCAAGATAGCTCTGTAAATGGAGCTTTGTACGGGCATCGAAGTACACCATACGCTCCTTATCACCCTTGCCGACCACCACGCACTCACGCTCATTGAAATCAATGTCGCTGCGGTTCAGCAAGACCATTTCACCGACACGCATACCCGTAGAAGCGAGCATATCAATCATCGCTAAATCCCGCAATTCTACGCAGTTATCACGCATCAGCTCCAAGTTTTCGTCCGTATAGGTTTCTTTGATCGTCTTGCTTGTCTTGACCTTGTGAATGCGCCGAACAGGACTTTTGATGATATAGTCCTCGTCCTCCAGCCACGAAAAGAAGCTCGAAAGGATACGGCGGATATTATCCATAGTGACCTTGCTGGACTTTTTTTCAGACTGATAGTCGGTCAGATACGCCCTCAGATCGTCCGTTGTGATATGTTTGATACCCTTGCCGATACTGTCAAGAGCTGCCGTGATCGTCTTGCGGTAGTAGTTCAGCGACTTTTCCGAACAACCCTCTATCCGCTTCGCAGAGAGAAATTCCACTAAAATCTCCGTATTGTCGGGTGCTTTGTCGGCATCAGCCACAGCCGTGACCGACACACCCTTGAAAGCCTGCACAAGAACCTCGTGCAAGGCTTGAAGCTGTGCATTATCGAGCTTTTTCAGCATAGACTGCTCGATAGTGGTGATAAGCGTAGTTTTCATTGTAGGTACTCCTTTCAAAGTACCAACATCCTACAACCATGTGTTCATATTATATGATGTTCTTTAGCGAAGCGATTAAAGCTGTTATACTTGCTGCCATTGCTGTTAATGTAACTATAAATGCAGTAATCTTCTCTATAATTTTCTTTGCGTTTTTATATTTGCTCTCAACATTAGAATTAATAAGAAACGATATTAGTTTTTCACTTAGCAGATATAGTGACCTCACAAAGTTAATCAACAAATATGATAGATAAGTTAGAACTAAAAGAACTCCACTCGCAGCAAGAATTTCTTTCCACCATACAGAACCATCAGCATAGTTTACATATACTTTTAAGGAGGCATATGCAATAAAAAGCAAAACTATCAACAAAGCAAAATGAAATAAAAATGTTTGATAGAATTTTTCCTTCTTTTTTGAATCAATAAATGGGAAAAGAAAATAAGAGGATATGATAGCCACCTCTCCCATAATCGCTCTGATTTCTATTGTTTTAGATTTACTCTGGCTAAATAATAACAAAAGAATTCCTGACAAAAACAATGCTAAATCAAAGCTATAGTATATTTTTTTCTTTAAATCCATATTGTTTATCCTAACATAAATGAAAATTTAGAGCAGCAGGCACAGGCTTTGTTCAAGGCGTGGTTTGTTGATTTTGAGCCCTTTGGTGGGGTTATGCCTGATGATTGGATCGAATGTATCCTTGATTCTATGTGTTCACTGATTATTAAAGGTATAACTCCAAAATATAATGAACACTCCGCCCAACTTGTTATCAATCAGAAATGCGTTAGAAATCATCAAATAGACCTGTCCTTAGCACGTTGTCACGAGCCTAAGAAAGTAAACGAAAAATGGCTCCAATACGGCGATATTGTTGTAAATTCAACTGGAACAGGAACACTTGGAAGAGCAGCGCAGGTTCTGTTTACTCCGAACAATATGACTGTCGATTCTCATGTTACCATCATTCGTGCTTCAAAACAAGAGTATATTTATTATCTCGGCTTATGGGCGACTTCTCATGAACATGATTTTGAGATGCTACAGACAGGTAGTACAGGGCAGACAGATTTACCTCGAGAAAGACTAAAACAGATGCAAATCGTATTGCCATCTGACAGTATTCTTAGCAGCTTTTCCAAAGTAATAAAGCCGATTGCTGACATTAGAATACAAAAACAGCAAGAAAACCAGCGCCTTTCAGCCCTCCGCGATACGCTCTTGCCGAAACTGATGAACGGCGAGATTGATGTATCGGCGGTGCAGGTTTAGGCTGCTTGCAAGCGTAAATTTTCATTTATCGCAGTATTTAAGCGTATTTTATCAGATATAGCGTCAGCTATTCTTATTATTTCATTTCTTACTTCTTTTTCGGGATAAGATATTTCAAGACGCTTTATTACGTCCATATCAAATTTTCCTGCACCTATTGTTGTCACTCCGACTATAGCACTTAACGTACTTGCCTGAGATAACAACCAATAAAAAACGTATTTGTTCTCTATTTCTGAGATTGAGTTAATACACTTAACATCTTGATTAAAGGCAACAGGCTTATCAACCAAACAGATAGGAATACCATTGAAAAGACCACTACCTCTGATAAGAAACAAAATTGATCCTTGCGGAGCAAGCCGACTTCCGTTTTTAAGCCCTTCTTCACTTATCATCAAATCAGAAGTGCTAATATGCTCATCTTTCATTGTTTTAGCACTTATCCACGGAATAGAGCCGTTCCAATACTCCGCTTTCTTTTTGCTGGGTGTTCCACCTGATGTGAATGTTACCAATTCACCAAGTTGACAAGTTTTCCAATTAGATATCATACCCAATCGCCCCCAGCTTCTCCCTAATCTCATTTTCAAGCTCATGGGATTTTTCAAACATTTCAGAAAGTTCAGAAGTCAGACGTTTCATTTTTTCATTGAAAGGTTCTCCATCATCTTCCTGTTCTTCAATACCAACATACCGACCAGGCGTTAAAATATAATCCTGTTTTGCAATCTCTCCTGTTGTCGCAACGGCACAGAAACCCTTAACTTCTTCCAATTCGCCATTCTGAAAAGCAGTGAAAGTATCCGCAAGCTTTGCAATATCCTCATCTGAAAAATCTCGATGCTTTCTGTCCACCATAAATCCCATTTTTCGAGCATCTATGAAAAGCGTTTTGCCTTTCTGCTTTTTATTCTTGGAAATAAACCAGAGCGTAACAGGAATTGTAACGGAATAGAAAAGCTGTGTCGGCATTGCAACAATGCCCTCAATTAAATCATCTTCAATAATTCGCTTTCTGATTTCACCTTCGCCGCTTGACTGCGTACTCAATGCACCATTTGCAAGTACAAGCCCGATTTTTCCGTTTGGTGCAAGATGATGAATCATGTGCTGAATCCATGCATAGTTGGCATTATTTGCAGGCGGTACACCATATTTCCAGCGAACATCTTCCGTTAAGCGTTCCTGTCCCCACGGATGATAGTTGAATGGAGGATTTGCCAGAATGAAATCAGCCTTCAAGGTTTTATGCAGATCATTGCTGAATGTGTCCGCTTGATGTGGTCCAAAATCAGCTTCAATGCCACGAATCGCCATGTTCATTTTTGCCATTTTCCAGGTATCTGCATTTGCTTCCTGACCATATACCGAGATATTGTTTCGATTGCCACTATGTGCCTGTATGAACTTTGCACTCTGTACAAACATGCCGCCACTTCCACAAGCTGGATCATAGACACGACAGTTTTCAAACGGCTTCAAAATTTCAACAAGTGTTTTTACTACACTTGATGGTGTGTAGAATTCGCCGCCTTTTTGACCTTCCTTTTCTGCAAACATTGCAATGCAGTACTCATAAGTACGACCAAACAAATCCTCATCTTGTCCAGTTTCGCTCATGTCAATGTTGTTTGTAAAAATATCTACAACATCACCAAGGACACGTTTGTCCAGATCAGGGCTTGCGTAGTTTTTGGGCAGAACATCTTTGAGAGACTTGTTTTCCTCCTCAATTGCCCGCATAGCATCGTCAATTACGGTACCAATTTCAGGCGTGTGAGCTGCCTCTGCAATCTTGTTCCATCTCGCATCTTCTGGAACAAAGAAGATGTTATCCATTGTATAGGCATCTTTATCATCTTCGAATCCATCGCCTTCATCAACCAACTCCTGATATTTCTTATCAAAAGCACAGGATATGTACCGAAGGAAAATCAATCCAACAATAACCTTTCGATATTCTGCCGCAGGAATGTGTCCCCATAACACACAAGCAGCATCCCATATTTGTTTTTCAAATCCAATGTTAGCATTTGTTTTTTCTGCCATTATTGACCTTCCAATCTGTTTTCATGTCTTTATCTGTAACTTTCTTGCTACAATGTTTTATTCAAAGTTATTATACCACAATATGTCGAAAAGTTCAAGTGATATGTGTATATTTTTATCAAAAAAATCAACTACTATGAGATAGCTTATTTCATTTCAATCCGGCACACCTGCCCCACGCCAATCACCATCCCATCTACAAACTTCATCACTCGCTTCTCCGCATCATAGAATCGAAAATTTCCGGCATAGGTCATATACCTGCCGCCATCTTTTTTGGCATCCGACTGAAAGTATGTTACCGTTACCAGCGGACGTTCTTCTTCATGCTCCAGCAGTTTCTGAAATGCCTGATTCAATGCATCGATAGCGTCTTCCGACAGTTCTTCTCTGCCGTCAGTCGATCTAGCAGCTTCTCCGATCTCCTCGTCATAACCAACTAATGCCGCAAACGGAGCAAACTGTGCTGCACGGCTTTCCAAGGACATGGGCGTATGATGTTTTAGCTGATAGCGTTCATGATTCCGGATGTCCTCATAGTTTCTCATGCCTTATGCCCTCCAACCTGTTCATTTCGTTCTATGGTCGTTGCACCTTCCCGAAAATTCATGCCTTTCAAGATCGCATTTTTTCCATAGCGATCCTTGATACTCAGGATCGCTTCCTGCAACTGGTGCTCTTTCTTCAAGGACTCTTGCTCCTGTTTTCGCTTTTGTTCCTGTGCTTCCACATCATCAAACAGGCTGTACTGCATCACTTCTTCCTGCACTTCGCCCTCTGGAATTACATGATTCGCCGTGATGCTCATTCTCCGCACCTGCAATTCCGGATCAACGATCCGGTCGTAGAGAGAAAGCACTTTTTCCATGATGCGTTTGGTAGAAGAAGTCTGCTTTCCGAGATTCACCGAACCGTGTGCAGCTTTGGGGACTTTCTTGCCGTAAAGGTCTTTTTTCAGTTCACCCCGGTAGGTTTCCGGGATTTCGGTGTGATCGTATCCCACCATCAAAACGATCTGATCTGCAACCATTTTCTTTCGCACCAGATCCAGCACCAGTAACTCGGTCATTTCCCGAACGATCAGCCGTCCCTTCTCAAAATCGTAGGGACAAGGGAGAACCTGTCCCTGACTGATGCTATGCCCTTTGGGCTGATAGCTTTTGATTGCCTGCATGGTACAAGATTCATACCCCCAGGCATGGTCGATCAGCAGTTCCGCAGCCACGCCAAACATCCGGAACAGCAGGTCTTCTCCATGCTCTGAAAAACGTGCCAGATCACCCATGGTAAAGATTTGCATCTTTTCCAATCGCCTGGCATAGCCGCTGCCAATTCTCCAGAAGTCAGTCAGTGGGGTATGACTCCACAGTTTTTTCCGATAGGACATTTCGTCTAGTTCAGCGATTCGTACCCCATTCTCATCCGCAGGAATTTTCTTTGCGACAATATCCATTGCGATCTTAGCAAGGTACAGATTGGTTCCAATGCCGGCAGTCGCTGTAATGCCTGTCTCTTGCAGTACTTCCCGGATCATCTTTCTCGCCAGTTCCTGCGGTGTGCAGTGATAGGTTTTCAAGTAGCCTGTTGCATCAATAAAGACCTCATCAATGGAATACACATGAATATCTTCCGGTGCAATGTACCGCAAGTAAATCTCATAGATCTTTGTACTGATCTCCATATAGTGTGCCATCTGCGGCGGTGCAATGACAAAATCCAACTGCAAAGACGGATTCTGACTGAGTTCCGAAGCAAGACAGGATTTTCCCGTAAATTTGTGATTCGGCAGCCTTTGCAGACGCTGTGCATTGACTCGTCTCACTGTTTCAATTACCTCAAACAGCCTCGCTCTGCCCGGAATGCCGTACTGCTTTAAGGCAGGTGTAACTGCAAAGCAGATTGTCTTTTCCGTTCGACCGGCATCTGCTACTACCAGATTGGCATTCAGCGGGTCAAGTCCTCGCTCCACGCACTCCACAGATGCGTAAAAACTTTTCAGATCAATGCAAATGTACGCTGCCATCATGACACCTCTATTCCTTCTGATTTTCTTACTAATAGTATATCATATTTTACTCAAAGATACAAGAAAAGCCCTGCATTTCTGCAAGGCTTTTCCGTTGTGGAGTGTATGCCAGCATTGCTCGATGCAATCTGGCATCAAGGCAGTGCAGTTTTCAGTAAATTCCATTTGCAGGTTTATCATTTCAGCATACCAGTAACCACTTGTCGATACTCTCCGTCATCTGTACAGGATATGACTGTCAGACGATCATCCCCGTAATCCTCCAGCACTTCAACAGAAGAAGGATCAACGATCTGGTATTCTGCCACGATGTAAGTATACCGAGTACGGTTTTCGTCGTTGTCGATCAAATACATTTCATCGCCGATCTGGATTTGATCGAGATCGTTGAATATCTCCGCATATATGGTACTGTTATGCCCTGCTATGCAATAGTTGCCCTCACCGAGAGCGCCGGTGCCTGGAAAATGCCCGGCAGATACTTGGAGTGCCTTGGAATCCGTACCTTCCAGAACCGGAACCCGGATGTTCAAACGTGGTATTTCAAACACAATATTCTCGTCCAACAATTTTCTGAGATATAACTCTCTGCTTATTTTTTGTATGCAAACAAAGCCAATACCGCTGCACCCAAAAGAATCATAATGATTCCGGTGATCCTGACTATCTTTTTCCTCATAGTAATCCTCACGACAAGTAAGCGTGCCGTTTTTGCAATATGGAAAATACGGATTCAGCATCGCCTGATGCAGGTCACTCTCTTCCTCTCGAATTTCAGAAATCAACACACGGCAATTGTGACCGCTGACCTCAACCAAATCATATGCCTGCTGTTCCTGTGGTTCCAGATCCGCCGCATTTACACAATCAGTCTCTCCATCTTTTTCGACATACAGATATGTTTCAATTTCATAGTCCTCGTCATAGGGCAGCTTGTCAATGACGTATTTTCGTTCCGTTCCCTTCTTATGTAGAATCATGTCATAGATATACGATCTCGGCAGGTTGAAATAGGAATTCACAACGTCGCCAACCGTATAGTTGATTTCTGGATACACTTCTTCTAGGAAATCCCAGTACTGTTCTTCTCCGGAACCGTGACAACGCTGGAATAGTTCGGTGAGATACGGCTTGAAAATTAAACGATCGGTCTTCAGTGGTGGCAGGACGGACAGCATATCAAATGTATAATCCGTACACAGCCGTGATTTTTTCTCCTCGAAGAAATTCCAGATCTTCTGAAAACCGCTGTCAAAGGCTTTCGATAAATGCAATGCACAGAAATACTCCTGGAACGACCGATGAATGAAACTGTATTTTCCACTCTCATAGTACATGATGCAGAGGTTCAGCGTGAAATCCATCTTCAGATCCTGAAGAGAAAATCGCTTATTGATGCGTTCCCATACCT
>ENA-OQIE01001100-OQIE01001100.1-human-gut-metagenome-genome-assembly--contig:-NODE-1100-length-13663-cov-9.423303_pt1 | contig 13663 bp, 7 predicted proteins | sample MGYA00242569_ERZ504731 | MGnify/ENA primary metagenome ERZ504731 (study PRJEB26092, sample SAMD00036208) | human gut metagenome | host: Homo sapiens | study: EMG produced TPA metagenomics assembly of...
TTGACAAACTTTTCAAAGAACTCATTTTATTTACCGCCAAAGCCGTTTAGGCTGGGCTAATTTTTAACGAACTATTGAGATAAAGAAACCTTATTAAAAACAAATGATCTGATTTTATTTTGTAAAATAGCCCTATAACTTTCTTTTTATAATCATACTTATATATACAGCCTGCTGCCCCAAAATAAACACCATCTTCACCAACACAATAACAAAATACTTTCACATCCTTCATGCCATCTATAGCTATAGACTCAAAACAATCATTCTTTCTGCTATAAATTCCTACTCCTGTATTTGTAATAATCCAAAAATTCCCCAATTTATCAGCAAACATTCCATTCACAACATTTCCTGGCACAAAATTATTTGCATCTTCCATTGTGTATGATTTATAACTAGAACCATCAAATCTGTAAGCCCCCTTATTTGTACCTATCCATACATATAAATTTTTCTCTTTATATATACAATTAGCCATAGGAATATATCTGTTACCACTATTTAAAAGAGTATAAATATATTTCTCATTAGCATTTATATATGACGTACAAATAAAACTTACCAACGCCAATAAAAGGAACTTCATTGCGAATGTTTTTTCCATAATACAATAAACAGCTTTGAGGTTATTTAAAAACTTTAATTCAAAGGTATATATTTTTTCCAATATTGTCCAACAATCATCCATTTTTGTCTAAATATGCTATTATAAATAAAATTAGACCTTTAATATTCCATTTTGAGAAAGCTGTAAATCTATTCAATCTACATTTGCAATGTTTTACAAATCAATATTTTTATACTTTAATTTCAACTATGAAAGGTATGATTAAAAAGAAAATCTTTAAGTTCTTTTTGGCTTACTTGTTGAGCACTCTTCCCATTATAGGATTATACGCTCAGCACACAGTAACGGGTCAGGTAACCGACAATACCAATTTCGGTATGCCTGGAGTAAATGTTCAGGTAAAAGGTACCACGACAGGAGTTATCACCGATATGGACGGTAACTACATTATTGAGGTACCTAACAACAAATCTGTTCTAATTTTTTCTTTTATCGGCTATTCAACACAAGAAATTCCCGTAAAAAATCAAACAAAGATTGACGTACTTCTTAAAGAAGACACCCAAACGTTAGAAGAAGTCGTTGTGGTAGGTATGGGTACACAGAAACGTAACACCATTACCGCAGCCGTTGCGACCGTCAATCAAGATGCTATTGTAAACCGTCCTGTAACCGATGTAACCAGTGCACTTCAAGGAAACGTAGCTGGTTTGAACTTTGCATCTGATGCATCAGAAAGTGGAGTTGGAGGTGAAACCGGAGCAGAAATCAAGTTCAATATTCGTGGTATTGGTTCCATCAACGGTGGAGAACCATACGTACTCGTTGATGGTGTAGAGCAAAGCATGCAAAACGTAAACCCTGCCGATATAGAAAGTATTTCAGTATTAAAAGATGCTTCCGCCGCAGCTGTTTACGGTGCACGTGCTGCATACGGTGTTGTACTTGTTACAACAAAAAGTGGCAAATCAGAAAAGGCAAGAGTTACTTACCGTGGAACAGTAGGTTTCAGTTCACCAATAAACATGCCACAAATGATGAATTCCGTGGAATTCGCAAATTATATCAATGACCGACAAAAATCAATGAATGCAAATCCTATTTTCTCTCAGGAAATGATTGAGAAAATGCAAGGATTCATGAATAATCCATATAGCACAGATTTTCCAGGTGTTATTCCAAACCAAGATGGAACTGGATGGGCTGGAGGTTATGACAGCCAATTTGCAAATACAGATTGGTTTGACTATTATTTCAAAGACAAAGCTATTCGCCATTCACACAACCTTAGTGTATCAGGTGGATCAGAAAAAGCTACATACTACATCGGCATGGGATATACTTACCAACAAGGTCTAATGGATTATGTGGATGATGACTTAAGTAAATACAACCTCAATACAAAAATCCAGATTAAAGCAAACGATTGGTTAAAATTCAATTTCAACAACAACCTTACATTGAACATGATTAGACGACCAATGGCTAATCAAACCATCTTCTATGCCACATTAGGAAATCAATACCCCAACACATCTACAATATTGCCTGTTAACAGTGCATATAACATACCAACATGGAATGAACGCCTTTATTTACAAAATTCAAACTATAATCAAAACAGAATCTCTGATGCCTTGTCTTTGTCAGCAACAATCTCTCCACTTAAAGGCTGGGATATAATCGGAGACATGAAAGTAAGATTTGACGTTGAAAATAATGATTTTACATTAAAGAATCCTTCATATCAGTTACCCAACGGAATGATGACAACGGTAACTGGTAACCGCCAAGGATATCAATATCCAGGAATGACATGGCAGAACACCCAATTCGGCTCATTCACAAGAGGAAATGCATTCAATTATTATCTTTCACCATCTATTAATTCTTCATACACCAATCAATGGGGAGATCATTTCTTCAAGGCAATGGCTGGTTATCAGATGGAAGTACAGAATAATACTAACATGTATGCATATCGTGATGGAATGATGAGCGACGAAACTTTCTCTTTCAATAATGCAACAGGAAAAATATATACAGGCGAAGCTCGTGATCATTGGGCAACAATGGGATTCTATACACGTATCAACTGGAACTACCAAAACGTTTATTTCCTCGAATTCAGCGGACGTTACGATGGCTCTTCTCGATTTGCTCCAGATAATAGATGGGGATTTTTCCCTTCATTTTCTGCAGGTTATGATATAGCCCGTACTGAATATTTCCAGAAACTACAGACTCCCATCACTCAGTTAAAAATTCGTGTATCATACGGTCGGCTTGGTAACCAAAATGGTGCTGGTCTTTATGATTACCTCAGCTTTATCACACTGTCACCAGATAACCAGAATGCCTGGCTGCTTCCAGGCAGCACTTCTTCAACCCCTCAAAGAGGAACAATTGCGCTCACACCTAAAATGATCAGCCCATTTATCACATGGGAAAAAGTAGACAATGCCAACCTAGGTCTTGATCTGACAATGCTTAACGATCGTCTGACGATTACAGCCGATATTTATCAACGTATGACACGCGACATGATTGGTCCGGCAGAAGCAATACCATCAATAGCAGGTATTATCCCTGATGACAGAGCAAAAATTAATAACTCTACATTAAGGAACCGTGGTTGGGAGTTGTCAGTAAGATGGCAGGACCAACTTAAAAACGGATTTAGCTACGGAGTAGGCTTTAATTTGTTCGATTATAAGGCAATAGTGACAGAATACAACAATCCCGAGGGAATAATCTATAATAACCATACAGGACTTACCCGTAACAAAGGATATTACGAAGGTATGGATATAGGTGAAATCTGGGGTTATAGAGCAGATGACTTATTCATCTCTAACCAAGAGATTAACGAATATCTCCAGACAACAGATTTGTCATTCTTTAAATCTTCAGATAGCTGGCAACGCGGAGATGTGAAATATGTTGATGCCAATGGTGATGGTAAAGTAGATCCCGGAAAAGGAACATTGAGTGACCATGGTGATCTCCAAATAATCGGTAATACCACTCCCCGCTATTCATTTGGTCTTAATTTCAATTTAGGATATAAGGGATTCGAGATTTCTGGATTATTCCAAGGTGTAATGAAACGTGATTTCCCAATGGCAGGTAGTACATATCTATTCGGTGGAAAGAACTATTTTAAGGAACATCTAGATTATTTCTCAACCACAAATCCTGACGCATATCTTCCACGATTGACGGATCCTAAGCAGACAGACTTCTCTGTAAACACAGGTTATAACACAACACGCTACTTACTAAATGCGGCATATATGAGAATGAAAAACTTAATGATTTCATATACATTCAATAATAACATAACTAAAAAACTAGGGTTACAGAACCTGAAAGTCTATTTCACATGCGACAACCTGTTTACAATAGATAATCTGCCAAATTCATTTGATCCGGAAACACTTAATCAGGTCAATACATGGGCAGGAGGTAGTAACGAGACAGCCCCGGGTCTGACTTCGCCAATGAAAGAAAATGGAAACGGTAAAGTTTACCCTATGAACCGTAACTTTGTTTTTGGTCTTGATTTTACATTCTAAAAAAGAAAAACATATGAAAAAAATATATTTAATGATAATGGCTACAGGATTAACTTTGGCATCTTGTTCCGATTTTCTTGACAGAGAGCCTATTACCGATCCTAGCAGCGATACATTTCTGAACACGCAGGCACAAGTGGAAAATTACATCAACGGCCTTTATACCCAGCTCCCGTCATTAGCCAAATTTGGTATGGGAGTACGTGGAGAAGAAAAAAACTCGGATAATATCCTTTCAGAAAAATATGATCAGCGTCTTAACGGTGAATTAACACTGTTTGATGGTGCTCTTGACTGGGAAAATGGATATAAATACATTCGCAATGTAAACTACTTCTTTAAGAATTATCGTGTAAATGAAGAAGTCTATGGACTGAGCGACGAACTTAAATCATTAAAAGGGGAAGCTCATTTCTTCAGAGCATATTGGCATTTCTATCTTCTTAAAAAATTTGGTCCGATACCTTATATTGATGAACTGAAAGATGAAAATGCCACAGTAGGAGAATTACAGATTCCGGCTAAGCCTCGTAATGAAGTGGCCAAGTCCATTTTAGCAGATCTAAATACCGCAGTCTCATTATTACTTCCAAGGAGTAAATATTCCGGACTTCGAATCAACAAAGAAGCTGCTATGGTTTTAGCAATGAATGTAGCTTTATATGAAGGTACATGGGAAAAATATCATGCAAACGATGAATTTGCTTCCGAAACAAATGAATCTGATTATTTCCTCGAAGAAGTTGTAAAATACGGAGATGAACTATTCAAGCAGAACATTCAGCTATATAAAGAAACAGATTCGGAAGGAAATCCAGTAGGCTTTGGGACATTATTCAACAGCAAAGACCTTTCCAATATAGATGAAGTTCTTCTTTGGAGAAAATATTCTGATGCAGATGGTGTTTTTCACGCTTTAAACGGGTTGCTTGCAGGAGGAGTAGTTGATCAAGATGCACCGGCAGGCGTATCACAAGATCTTATCGACAATTTCCTTTATACTGATGGAACTCCTATCAATCCTAAAGACAGTAAGTTTAAGGATTTCAATGAAACCTTTAAAGACCGTGATGCTCGACTTATAGAAATGATAATGAATGGAGGCAAAAAATTCCGTTCTTCTGCTAAAGGTGCTAAACCAATGTTAGTCCAGGAATATTCAGAAGCCGATAAAGATAAAATCAATCCACCATTTCTAGCAGGTGACGGACAGGCTCGCAATCTTACAGGATATCATATTCGCCTGGGTATTGATACCACTTATGTAGAAGGCAATGGGGAAACAGCACTCCCAATCATCCGTTACGCAGAAGCTTTACTTGCATACGCAGAAGCTAAAGCAGAACTCAAGCAGTGTACTCCAGAAGTACTGCAAAAAACTATAAAACCACTTCGTGAACGTGCCGGAGTTACTTATGTCAATCCTGCAATAGATCCATTTTTTAGCGATTTTGGATATACATTGTCTGCAGAACTACAGGAAATCCGTCGCGAACGCCGTTCCGAACTATCCCTACAAGGCTTCAGACTTGACGATTTGATGAGATGGAGAGCAGACAAACTAATCGTCGGTAAACGTGGAAAAGGTGCGTACTTGGGTGAAGAATCCGTATTATACAAATCGTATTCTCCAGAAAAGAAAGCTATTGTTGATGAGAGAGCGTTAGTCGATTCAGAAGGTTGGTTGGATCCATTGAGCCAGCTCCTTCCTCAAGGATATCAGTTCAATCCCAAACGTGATTATTTATTACCTATTCCTCCTACAGAAATAAGTCTAAACAAAGAATTACATCAGAATCCTAATTGGGAATAAATAAACTTCAATTATAAATATTATGAATACGAAAAATATATTGAAATGGATAATGTCATTGTGCATTACTACCATATTATTAGGCAGCTGTAAAGACAATGACTCCATGGGACCTTTGGCAGAAGCCGTCCCTTTAAAACTGGAATTAAGCAAGAAATATCTCGTCTTTGGAGAAAATACCGACGTTATTTTAAGTGTGAATAATCCTGAAGGAAGTGAATTATTGCTCAATGAGGATATTGAGGTAACTTTCTCTATGAGATGTACTGATGCAGATGGAAACTCCATTCCAAACGACGAAATATTTGAGGGATTTGTAGAAAAAACCTTCTTAAAGAAAGGTGATAGGAGTTTTTCTTTCAACCTACAAGCAAAATCCAAAGCTTTTAAATTTCCTATAAATGCTGAAATTTCGGCATTTACAAGAGGATACAACATAGCTAACAACAAACAAAATCTATCAGTTTCGGATTATCATTATGCCACAATCTCATTAAAAGGTAATTCTGATAATACTGTATATGAAGGTGAAAAGTTCATTCTTCAAGCAGATATAACAGGAGCTCCAAGTGAAGATTTACATATCAAAGTCAATATACCTGAAAACCAAAAGAGCTTTTGTGAAGGCATTCCGGAAGAACTGGTGATACCAGCTGGAAAAACATCAATTGTTGGTGGATTAGTGACTGTTAAAGATGGTACAGAAACAACTGCAGATAGAAAACTAAATATTGAATTTGAATCTAATTTAAGTGCGCATCCTATTGGAAATGAAGAAAAAATGCTGACAGTCAACATACTTGATGTAGATAAACCCTTAGAAGATAAATTAACCGATGAAAGATACATTAATCCTAAGCCACAATTAATGTATGTATCAGATGCCACAGAAGCTAAAGTTACGAATTGGGCTCCTACCAAAATGTATAAAAAAATGTCTGTAGGTGACCCTCATCCGTCTTCTTCTTTGTCTTCAAGCTGGTCATTCCTCCGTTCTATGGAGTTCCACCATATAGACAATTGTATGTTTACGAATACGGAATATGGTACATTCCCTCCAAAAGGGCTTTCTGCACAGGATACAAAAAAAGTTCAGGAATACCAGGGATTAAACAATGAGAAATATTCCACTATAACAGAAGACGGTTATTTGAAAATGTGGTGCGTAAAAGAAAAGACTCAAGCTGTCGGAGGTGGAATAGGTATCAAAGATTATGGCACATCAGCATTTTATGCAAATAAGTTTACCAAAGATGCTGGTTCTGGAATGAATCAGGCAGCTTCCCAAAATGTACTCATTTTACCTGGAATGAGAATTGAGTTTAGAGCACGTATACGAGGTAATAACAAAGGGTTTAATGCAGCATTATGGTTGCAAGGAAACGCTTATACAGATCAAGTAAACTGGCCAGAATTTGGAGAAATAGACATAATGGAAAATCCCTGTGGAAGGAATGGAGATCCTCAAATTCATGCCACCTTACATTATGCTCCAAATGATCAAGGTAATTCTATAACCGGTAATAGACAATTGACAAATATCACTGAATGGAATGTATATTGGTGTGAAATTCTGAATGATAATTCTATTGTAATAGGAGTTAATGGCGAAACTATTGGCACTTTCAACTCAACTCTAACAGGAAATGTAGCATGGCCATTTACTCCTGAAGTCAACCCGAGAGGGTATCATATAATATTAACACTGGCAGCTCCTAGTAAATGGGGACTTGGCGGTGGAACTACAGACGCTAATGATTATTGGACTCCCGATAAAGGATGGGATACTGGATTTGCGAATATCACATACGAACAAAGTAAAACTCATCCTAACACCCCAAGAATGGAAATAGACTGGATCCGTTTCTATACAAATAGTGACTACCAGTCTCATCTTACTAATTCAGGATTTAATAACAAAGAACAATTGTTCTATTAATTATGAGTAGAAATAGATTCATATGGTGCTTTGCTTTATCAATTATTGCAAGCTTTCTGTATAGTTGCAACAATAGTCCCGACATGGAAATACATATAACTCCTCGCCCGGTATCCATAGCAAAGCATAATGGCAATTTTGTCTTTTCTTCATCAACAAAAATAGTTGTAGAAAATGAGGAACAAGCCGTTGCAGCAAGATATTTTGCTAATTTTTTCTCCACAGCAGCAGGATTTACTCCTGCTGTAGTGGTTGGAAATAATAACGGCAACATATATTTCACTACAGACAGCACATTATGTAGCGAAGCATATAGTCTTAATGTGTCTTCAAAAAAAATAGAAATTAAAGCTGCCGATATAAAAGGCTTCTTCTATGCTTTGCAGACGTTGCGACTTTCTCTACCTGCCTCAATCGATGCAAGACAGGTCTCTACTACAACTTGGAGTATTCCTGCAATGACAATCAATGACCAACCTCGATTCATCTATCGTGGACTAATGCTTGATGTCGCACGCTATTTTATGCCCAAAGAAGACCTGCAGAACTTGATTGACTGCATGGCAATGTTGAAGCTTAATTATCTGCACCTTCATTTAACCGATGACAACGGCTGGAGACTGGAAATCAAAAAATACCCCAAGCTGACAGATATAGGTGCATGGAGAGTTGACCGTGGCAACCTGCCATTCCCTGACAGACGTAATCCAGAGAAAGGAGAACCTACACCTATAGGAGGATTCTATACTCAGGATGATATGAGGGAAATCATATCATACGCAGCAGAAAGACAAATAGACCTAATTCCGGAAATTGATATTCCAGCACACTCCAATGCCGCTTTGGCCGCATACCCCGAATACGCCTGCCCAGTAGTGAAAAAATACATCGGAGTACTACCTGGCCTTGGTGGAAGCAATGCCGACATTATTTATTGTGCCGGAAATGAAAAGGTATTCTCATTCCTGCAGGATGTCTTTGATGAAGTAATGGAAATCTTTCCTTCAAAATACGTACATATAGGTGGCGATGAAGCATGGAAAACACATTGGAAAAAATGTCCGCTTTGTCAAGCACGTATTCGTAATGAAAAGTTGGCCGATGAAGAAGCCCTACAAGGTTACTTCATGAACAGAATAAGCAAATATCTCCAAAGCAAAGGAAAAGAAGTCATGGGATGGGATGAATTGACCAATAGTGTTGTTCCAGATGATGTTATCGTATTCGGATGGCAGGGCTTTGGCAATGCAGCTCTAAAAGCTGCTGAAAAAGGTCATAGATTTGTAATGACACCGGCAAAGGTTCTTTACCTTATTCGCTATCAAGGCCCACAGTGGTTTGAGCCATTGACATATTTTGGCAATAACACTCTAAAAGATGTCTATGACTATGAACCTGTACAAGAGAACTGGAAGCCTGAATACGAAAGCCTGCTTATGGGTGTACAAGGCTCTATGTGGACAGAGTTTTGCAATAGACCGGAAGATGTGACTTATCAAATATTCCCACGCCTGGCAGCACTTGCCGAAATTGCATGGTCTCCTAAAGGTTCAAAAAACTGGAATGAATTTCTTAAGGCACTCGATAATTATAACGCACATCTTGATGCCAAGGGAATCAAATATGCCAAGTCCATGTATAATATACAACATGTTGCAATACCTGAAAACGGCAATATCAGGATTGCACTGGAATGCATCCGTCCAGACATGGAAATACGCTATTCTACGGATGGCACAGAACCTAATGCAAATTCCGAACTTTATGCTGACACATTATCTTTCAGTAAGTCTGTAACTTTAAAAGCAGCCACATTTGCCACTGGCAAACAAATGGGACAAACACTTATATTGCCTGTGAAATGGAACAAGGCTACAGGAAAACAGATTGTAGACGCAAAAGGAAACGAAAAGCTGCTAACTAATGGTATCAGAGGCAGCCTGCGCCAATCGGACTTCGAATGGTGTACGTGGAACAAAATGGATAAGAATTCATTCACCATCGACCTCGGAAATATTGAATCTATCGACAATGTTACAATCGGATGTTTGACCAATTACGGTATGGGGGTACACAAACCACAGACACTATCGGTTGAGATTTCTGATAATGGCAAAGATTTCAATCTTGCAGAAGAAAAAAAATTCAGTCATAAGGCAATATTTAAGGAGGGTAATTTTATTGAAGATATCAGTTTTCCAGTCAAAGGTATCAAGGGAAGATATGTACGCATAACTGCAACTGGAGCAGGAAACAACCCTGAAAACCATCTTCGCCCAGGCCAATTATCACGCTATTATTTCGATGAAGTAATAGTAGAATAAAAATATTATTTGAATAATTATATCTTAATAATTTTATAGTCTATGAAACAGTTTAAATCTATAATATGCATAAGCATCATTTCAACACTTATGCTTGGCTCATGTAAAAAGGACGACACGTTCTCTCCGGCTAAACCACAACCGGAACCTGTAGCTTATACAGTTTCTGCACAATTGAATGGTTTTATTTCTACAGACGGTAACAATCAAGCATTATTTATACCCAATTGGAATGCACAAAGTAAGATTTCGCTATGGGCCGGCAATTTTGATCAGACAAATATATTCACAATAGATGGATACGATGAAGCAAAACCTTCCAATATTGCCAGTTTTAAATCTGAAACAATTTTTTCTGACAATGTAAATGTTATTGCAATTTATCCTTCAAAAGATGTTGTAATAAGTAATAACTCATTACAGTTAAATTATTCAGGAAAACAAGAGCAAGCTGGTAGTGATTTTGATTATCAAAGCTCAATGTTAATGCTTGCAAAAGGTAATATAACAGATAATAAGTTAAGTGAACTTTCATTCCAAAACCTGACTTCCGTACTGGAATTTACATTCAACAATAAAACTGAATATTCCAGCATTCTATTAAAGTCTATCCAGGTAGAATCTGACAAATACATCTTTCCTTCCGTGATAGACTTGGATATCAATGGAAATATCACAAGATATTCAGGTACTTTGAAATCCATCAGTCTGGCCCTAAACGGTCAAGAATTGACAACTGGTGAAAACAACCTGAAAGGCTATTTGAATTTTCTTACACCTTCTGCTGAATCAGTTTCTTCTGAGACAAGACTAACTGTTAAAATCATTGCCGAAGTAAAAGAAGGAGAAACCCCAAAAGAAGTGTCATTCACATGTGTCAACGATTTATTGAAATATATTTATCCTGAAGGAACCGTTATTGCCAATGACGGATATAAGTTCATAACAGGAAAATATTACAACTTACCACTTGAAATAAGAGGTAAAGGTACTGAAATTACTGGCCCGGGATATGAAGACGGTGAAACCATAGAAAAATAATTGTTAAACTTTATTTTTGAAAGGAAATGAAAAGAATATATAACATAATGGGAGTTAGCATACTAAGTATTGCTGTACTCAGTTCATGCCAAAAAGATGAGTTTATTGGTAACGTCATCGAAAAAACTACTACATATACGATGACTGCGGAAATAAATAATAACAGCGATTCGCGTGCTACCGTAAATGAGAATATGGAATTTCTATGGCATGCTCATGACGCTTTATCAGTGTATGACAATACAAACAATTTTAAATTCTCCACAATCAACTATTTTGACGATAAACAATCGAATAAGGCTGAGTTTGTCGGTGATGCAGCATTTACTGATGGGACATCAGAAGTTACAGTAATTTATCCTTATAAAGAAACCGACCCTACGGTTTTGGAATTACCAGCAGAAATAGAACAGACTTCAGATGTTCCTGAATTGAAAAACACGATGTTTATGGCTGGTAAAGGAAAACTTAATGGAAATAAAATAGAAGAAGTCACATTGAATCATCTTACTGCATTATATCATTTCAAAATAAAAAATGTTACTGGAAGAATGCTTAAGCTTAAAGAAGTTTCTGTAGAAGCTGATGGAAATATATTCCCATTAAAGTTGACTTATAGTGAGAATTCAACAAGCGAAAATAAGACCAATAAATTAAGTATAAAATTCAATGACAAAGAGTTTGCAGATGGGAATGAGATTAATGCTTATATGAATATTTTCCCAACAGGAGATATTAAAAACAAGACTCTTGCTTTTAAGGTTATTGGCACAGATGAAGAAAATAAAGAAAGGAAATATGAGGCACTGAAAGGTTCGGTTTCAGCTTTATATCCTTCCACTTTTACCAGTTATCAGAAAGGAAAAAGATATGTTGTAAATCTTGAAATAACAGGTGATAAAGAAGCCGGACCTGATGAAGGATATGATATTGACGCTGAAGGTAAATACCATATTTATAATGCCAAAGGTTTAATGGCTTGGAAAGTAGCTGTTGATGTTGACAAAACAACAAATGCTGTACTTGAGAAGAATATTGACATGAGTAATCAAGATAATTGGACACCAATTGCAGAATATTGGGGTAATTTTAATGGAAATAACAAATCTATATCTAATATTACAATTGGAGTAAACAATGATATATCCTCATTCATTTGTGAAAACTATGGAAATATTAATAATTTAATTTTTGATGGAAACTTAACACTAACAGATGCCATGAAAATTGGAACTTTAGCAGGTTCAAACTACGGTAAAATAAATTCATGTATTATAAACTCTCAAATTAATATAACTATTGCCCAAAAAGCAACTGGCCAAAAAGCTGGAGGGTTAGTTTCTGAAAACATACAAAAGAAAGATGGCGAAATATATTATACTGGAATTATAACAGATTCTTATGTAAACGCTCTAACAATAATAGTAGACGCAACATCAGGAGGGCAAAAGAATATTGGCGGAATTGCTGCAGATAATACAACAAGCATAACAGGTTGTTATGCTAAAGTTAATATAACAACCAATAAAGCAGGTTTTGTAGGTGGAATAGTTGGATCAAATTATAATGGAAACGGAAAAATTCAAGCTTGCTACTCTATTGGACATATTGAAAATAATATTGCTAGTGGAGTCGGATTTGGAGGACTTGCCGGACAAAATGCCGGTCCAAATTCTATAATAAAAGGATGTTATTCTAATGTTACATTCAAGCAAGCAGGAAAGAATATTGGAGGATTAGTAGGTAAAAATTTCAACGGAACTATATCATATAGTTATTCATTGAATTCCACATTAGATTTATGTTGTGATAATAATGTTCCAGACAAAATTATAAACAGTAAAAAGTGTACAAATGATGAATTGATTAATAACAACCTTACGGAGATAAATACACAAATTAAAGATTCTGGATATATGTACGAAGTAAACTCTGAAGCTGATAAGGAAAATAAACCTTTAATCCTAAAAAAAGTTTCAGAATAAGAATATGCAAAAAAATCGTTTAATCAGTATTCTTGTATTTTATACAAGAGTTCTATCTAAGAAATCTCCAATCAAAGTGCTGTTAAATTTCAACAGCACTTTGATACTTAATTATCATAGCTGATGCTATCAGAGAATATCATACTAAGTTGAATAAAGGATATATTTGGATACGAATACAATATATCATAGGAAAAGACATGCCAAGCTATAAATGTGATATGTTCAATAGATAAAAAGATAGAAATCGTTCCGAATATAACAAAAAGAAAACTCTAAAAAGCCACAATTCTACAGTAGCAATAACCAGCTCAGTAGTTTTCAAAATATGGTAAGTAAGCATTCTATTTTCCGCCTTGACACGCATGTTCCCTAAACCTACCTTTGCGCCGTAACCCTTAAACAACAATGA
>ENA-OQIE01001102-OQIE01001102.1-human-gut-metagenome-genome-assembly--contig:-NODE-1102-length-13619-cov-3.364569_pt1 | contig 13619 bp, 9 predicted proteins | sample MGYA00242569_ERZ504731 | MGnify/ENA primary metagenome ERZ504731 (study PRJEB26092, sample SAMD00036208) | human gut metagenome | host: Homo sapiens | study: EMG produced TPA metagenomics assembly of...
GCGGCGGAAGCAGGTATAGGTATATTGGGCATTACAGACCATGATTCCGTTAACGGCATAGAAGAATCTCTTAATGCTGCCGCTGCCGTGCCGGGCGCGCCTGTAATTGCCGAAGGCGTGGAACTTGGCACGCAGGTTGGTGAAAACAGCGTACATATTTTGGGTTATAATATAGATATTCACAATAAAATTTTGCTTGATAAAATTGAAGAAATGCGCCATGCCCGCGAAAAACGCCTGCACAGAATGCTTGATAAAATAGGGGCGCTCGGTTACCATATAACGGTAGAGCAGTGCGACCCGAAAAACCGTGCCGTCGGCAGGCCGCATGTGGCCAAGGCACTGGTAAAAAAAGGTTATTTTTCTTCGGTGGAAGAAGCCTTTGACGTGCTTTTAAAACGTGGTAAACCGGGCTACGAGCCGCAGCCGAAACTTTCGCCGGAAGAATCGGTGGAGCTTCTGCACGGGGCAGGCGGGCTTGCCGTTTTGGCACATCCTGCCGAAATAGAAAATCTGCCTTTGGTGAATACCTTGTTAAGTACAATTCCGTTTGACGGTATTGAAGTATACCATCCGAGTGCCGATGAAAAAATGCAGCAATGCTTTTTGCAGATGGCGCAGAAATACAAACTGCTTATTTCCGGCGGCAGCGATTTCCACGGCGTGGAAGGGCGCTTTCCGGAGCAGCTGGGAATTTTTAAAGTTTACGCTGAAAAGGTAAATATCATTCAGAAAATGCTAAAATAAAAATAATGCCGGAGGAATGTTTATGGAGGTTGTTGCATTTGTAGGGCCGAGCGGAACCGGTAAAAGCCACCGTGCAATAGGCGTGGCGCATAATAATAACTGCGATGCAATTATTGATGACGGGCTTTTAATTAAAGGCACTAAAATTTTAGCCGGAACTTCCGCTAAAAATGAAACCAACAGAATACAGGCTGTAAAAAGGGCAATTTTTACGGAAGACAGCCACGCCGACGAAGTGCGCAATGCTTTGGCTTCCGGCGGCATCCACCGTTTATTGATACTGGCAACTTCTGACAATATGATTCAGAAAATTGTTTTGCGCCTCGGTTTGCCGAAGCCCGAAAAAACCGTATATATTCAGCAGATTGCCACCAAGCAGGAAATGAAAAAGGCCAAGCAGATGCGCCTGAAGGACGGTAAACATATTGTTCCTGTGCCGACGGTAGAGTTAAAACCGCATTTTACCGGTTATTTTGCCGATTTGCCGTATAATCTGTTCTCCAAAGAGCGCAAGCATGCCGAACCGGACCGTTCCATTGTGCGCCCGGCTTTTAGCTATTACGGCAAAATTTTTATTTCGGATTACGCAATACAGGATATAATAAACATTGTTGCTCAGAAGATGCTTGGCATTGACAAGGTAAACAGCATCAGGGTAAGAAGGCGCAGCAGCAATACCAAAGGCATTGCCATTGCCGTGGAAGTAGTGCTGTTTTACGGTGTACGTGTTTTTGAGGTTACAAAGGTTTTTCAAAATAAAATAAAAGAAAAAGTTGAGTACATGACAGCAATGCAGGTTAAATCTGTTGATGTTTCGGTACGCAGCCTGTCTGTACGCAAATAAGGAGGAAATTGCAGATGCTTGATGCTACGCAGCGCAGCAGTGTTATTTTTTCTGCCTATGCCAAATTGCCGGCGGGAATTACGGCATACGAAGTACATAAAGTAATTGGCGTAGTGGTGGAAATTGACATGCATACCGGCCGTATTTTGCAGGCGGAATGTACGCTTGCAACCAAACTTGCCAGCGATTTTATCGCTAAAATGCTTGTAGGCTATAATATGAATGATGGCCTTGATGAATTGAACGCCATGATTGAAAAGCATTATCAGGCAAGTGCCAAAAAAGCCGTATTAACGGCTGTGCGTATGCTTAACGACAAATTCATCAGCCACAAAAACGGAGAAGGCATTGATTATTACGATTGATTTATCAGGGCAGCCCTTTCTGCTTACCGGCAGGAAGGGTTGTTTTTTATTTTGTTTTAACGCATACCGGTATTTTGCATACAAGTATACTTTTGTAAAAGTCTTGCAAAGTTATAAGTTGTTCTGTAAAATAAAGAATGTGTTTACATAATAGCGATAAAATTGCTCTTAGTTTTTACAAGATGTTAATTTTTGAGCTGCTTATGATTTTGCTATGAAAGGGAGATACTATGCTGGAATTTTTGAATGAGGTTGATGCGTTTGTGTGGGGTCCACCGCTTTTGTGCTTGCTGGTTGGTACAGGTATTTGGCTGACAATCAGGTTAAACATGATTCAGGTTTTACGTTTGCCGCTTGCTTTAAAGTTGATTTTTAAGGCTAAAAACGAGGGCCATGGCGATGTTGACAGTTTTAAAGCGTTGTGTACGGCACTTGCTGCAACAGTAGGCACAGGCAATATTGTTGGCGTGGCAACGGCAATTAAAGCCGGCGGCCCCGGCGCGCTGTTCTGGATGTGGATGGCTGCGTTTTTTGGTATGGCAACCAAGTATGCCGAAGGCGTTTTAGCCGTTAAATACCGTACTATTGATGCTAACGGCCATATCGGTGGCGGCCCGATGTACTATATTGAAAAGGGCCTTGGCAGGCAATACCGCCCGCTGGCAATTTTCTTTGCGGTAGCCGGTACAATTTGCGCCTGCTTTGGCAGCGGCACATTTACCCAGGTAAATGCAATTGTTGAAATTACCAACGCCGGTGCGCAGATTCCTGTACTTTATACATCTATCGCGCTTACCGTATTGGTTGCGGTTATTACCCTTGGCGGGTTAAAAAGCATAGCAGTAGTTGCTGATAAAATCGTTCCTTTTATGGCTGCGCTGTATGTTATTACAACCATGGCCATTCTGTTTATGTTCCGTGATGCACTTCCGGGAGCTATTGCAATGGTTCTGCACGATGCTTTTACAGGTACGGCAGCAACCGGCGGCTTTTTGGGCGCAACGATGATGTTTGCAATGCGCAACGGTATTGCCCGCGGCTTGTTCTCCAATGAATCAGGCCTCGGCAGTGCGCCGATTGTAGCTGCGGCAGCGAAAACAAAATGGCCTGCCGAACAGGGGCTTATTTCCATGACCGGTACTTTTATTGATACCATCATTATTTGTACCATGACCGGCCTTACTATTATCGTTTCCGGTGTATGGAGCGGCGATTTAAACGGCGCTGCAATGACGCAGAGCGCATTTACGATGGTTTTCCCGGTATTAGGCAATATGCTTTTAATGATTGGCCTTGTACTGTTTGCGTTTACAACCATTCTTGGCTGGAACTATTACGGTGAACGCTGCATTGCATATCTCTTAGGTGTAAAAGCTATCATTCCTTACCGTCTTTTCTTTATTGCCATGGTTGCCTGCGGCGCATTTTTAAAACTGGAAATGATTTGGATTATTGCCGATATTGCCAACGGGCTGATGGCACTGCCTAACCTTATTGCACTGCTGCTTTTAACCGGTGTAATAGTAAAAGAAACAAAGTTATATTTTAAACATCTTGATGAAAACAAAGATTATTTAAAATAAAAAAATCTAAAAAACTGTAAACAAACTACTTGCAATTATTAGAGTTTGTGTTAAAATAATTAGAAATGAATATCGCAGTGGATGAAGCATATGGGAGAAGAAATTTTTCTACCGAAGGAGTAAACTCTCAGGTGCCGGGTTGCCGGTGAGAACCGTATGTGGACACATCTCTGGAGAATCCCACAAAAAGGGTGCCGAAGGTGCACGGGGAAGCAACGCCCCTTATCTCTCAGGCCAAAGGACAGAGCTTTAAGCGTAAATAATATATTTATATTATTATTTGCCTGCTTATTATTGCCGCCGGATTTGGGATTTGTCCGGCGGTTTTTATTTTACTAAACAGGGAAGAGGGAGTAAAAATTGTTTAACAACGAAGAAGTTATTGCACTATTGAACACGATTGACACTTTTGTATGGGGCCCGCCGCTTTTGGTACTGCTGGTGGGAACAGGCATTTGGCTTACCATCCGTTTAAAGCTGCTTCAGGTTTTTAAACTTTGCGATGCTTTAAAACTTATTTTTTTTGCCAAAAATGACGGCCACGGCGATGTAAACAGTTTTAAGGCCCTTTGTACGGCACTTGCCGCAACCGTTGGTACAGGCAATATTGTAGGCGTGGCAACGGCTATTAAAGCAGGCGGACCCGGCGCTTTGTTCTGGATGTGGATGGCAGCGTTTTTTGGTATGGCAACCAAATATGCCGAATGCCTGCTTGCCGTTAAATACCGCACGGTAGACGCCAACGGTAATATTTCCGGCGGGCCTATGTATTATATTGAAAAAGGCATGGGCAAAAAATACAGGCCGCTTGCAATTTTGTTTGCTGCGTTTGGTGTTTTGTGTGCTTACTTTGGTATTGGTACCTTTGCACAGGTAAACTCCATTGTAGAAATTACGCAGATTACCGCAGGCATACCTGTAACTTACACAGGCATTGCCATTACCGTTCTGGTTGCAGTAATTACTATCGGCGGTTTGCAGAGTATTGCAAACGTAGCTTCTAAAATTGTGCCTTTTATGGCAATGCTGTATTTAATTACAACCGTTGGTATTTTAATTATCTTTGCCGACCAGCTTCCTTCCGCTTTTGCAAGCGTAATTGATGGTGCTTTTACCGGCACGGCAGCAACAGGCGGTTTCCTTGGCGCAACTGTTATGATGGCAATGCGCAACGGCGTAGCACGCGGCGTTTTCTCAAATGAATCCGGCCTTGGCAGTGCGCCGATTGTTGCAGCGGCAGCAAAAACAAAATGGCCGGCGGAACAGGGCCTCGTTTCTATGACCGGTACATTTATTGATACCATTATTATTTGTACTCTTACCGGCCTTACTTTGGTAGTAACCGGCGTCTGGAAAGGTGACCTTAACGGCGCGGCAATGACAGAACAGGCTTTTTCGATGGGCCTTCCTGCTTTCGGCAGCATGCTGCTTTTAGTAGGCCTTGTACTGTTTGCGTTTACAACCATTCTTGGCTGGAACTATTACGGCGAACGCTGCGTTGAATACTTAATTGGCGTTAAAGCAATTTTGCCTTACCGTATTATTTTTATCATTCTTGTTGCCTGCGGTCCGTTTTTAAAACTGGAAGCAATTTGGATTTTGGCAGATATTGTTAACGGCTTAATGGCAATACCTAACCTTATTGCACTGCTGGCTTTAAGCGGCGTTGTTGTTGCCGAAACAAAACTTTACCAGCAGCATTTGAAAGAAACAAAAGCAAAGGAAAATGCTTGACTTTTAACTTCTGAAACGGTATAATATACGTTGTGTTCGGGGCGTGGCTCAGCTTGGTAGAGCACCTGTCTTGGGAACAGGGGGTCGCAGGTTCGAATCCTGCCGCTCCGACCAGAAGAAAATTTTATATTGCGGGTGTAGTTTAGTGGTAAAACCTCAGCCTTCCAAGCTGATGTTGTGGGTTCGATTCCCATCGCCCGCTCCAAATGGTTCAGTAGCTCAGTTGGATAGAGCAACGGCCTTCTAAGCCGTGGGTCGGGGGTTCGAATCCCTCCTGGATCACCAGTATTTATGCGGGTTTTCAATTTTGAAAATCCGCTTTTTTGTTGTTTTGACACCTTACCGACACCTTATTTTATTAATATGAAAGCGGTTTTAGCAGTAACAATTTATTTTTAAATTCTGCGCTGTAAAAATAAAATACAATTGCAGTATTTGTGTTATAATAAACAGTAAACATTTATTGGAGGTTAATCGTGAGGTTTAAAAAATGTTTTCAAACTCTGGCAATTAGTTGTATGGCATTTTTGCCTTTAAACGCTTTTGCTTCTGATGAACTTATTACAGGGCGCGGTTTGCCTGAAACTTATACAGAAGTAACTGCGCAGAAAACCACTTCCGGTTCAACGCTGATTTTTTCTGACAGCCCGGAAATGGTTTACAGAAACGGCGTTTTGTACCGCGATACCGTAAGCGGTGATGTAAGGATTTTCTTTCATCATGTAAATGCTATGGACACCAATAAAAAGCTCGCCGTTATACTCAGCAACGAACAAATGCGCCCGGTTAAATACAGCGTTGCCAACAACAGCATTGGCAATGCGGGCTGGCATTATTTAAAGGTTGGCAAGGAAACCCAGCAAAAATATTTTTCCGGCGTTCATAATAAAACTGAAGGAAACCTTGGCTTTGGCAATAATACAGAGCTTTTAACCGGTCGCGGCTATGTGCTTGAACCGGCGCAGCTTTTGGTTGGCACTATTGATTTACACACCGACAGGCCTGTACAGGTAAGCGTTATTATGTGCGACGAAAAAACAGATTTGGATTTATACAATGAATACGCACCTGTTCAGCCTATGGACGAGCATCCGTTAAGGGGCACTTTTGACGATGCAGACTGGAATTACACTGTATCTGCACCGCTGAATACCGATAACAACAAGGTGTATATGCTTGAACTGGCATCTGAAGAACAGGGGTTTGCGCGCGGCAAGGACGGCACGACAGGGAAAGATGCAGTGAACTACGGCAATTACGGCATTGTATATTCTGTTAATTTTACAATCAGCGGCAATAAACCGGCGGCAATGTATTTAAATCCGCTGGGCGGTTTGTTTGCCGGTTACGGCGTGCTGAAAAAAGCCGGTGAAGAAAAAATTCTGCCTTTGCCGCAAGATAAAGTGGCAATAGGCGACAGTTATGACGATTTGCTTAAGCTTGGCGTTTTGGAACCGGGAACATACAGCTTTATCTGGTCACCGCCGGGTGCTTCCAACCTGCCTGTAAGGCTGTATTGGATGCAGGATGGCAGTTTATAATAAAAATCAGGGGCAAAAATGACTAAACAACAACCACCATTTAAATTAAACGACATAATTGGAGTAAATATAACAGGGCTTGGCAGCAGCGGCGAAGGAGTGGGCAAGGCTGATGGATTTACGGTTTTTGTACACGGCGCTCTGCCGGGAGAAAAAGTATCCGTAAAATTATTTCAGGTAAAAAAATCCTATGCTTCCGGCAGAATTTTAAACATTTTGGAAGAATCTCCGCAGCGCGTTAAACCGCAATGTGCTTTTTATGAAAAATGCGGAGGCTGCCAATTGCAGCATTTAAACTACGAAGGGCAGTTAAGCGTTAAAAGGCAGCAGGTTAAAGATGCCATTGAGCGTATTGGGCATATTACCGGCTGCGAAGTGCTGCCTGTGCTGGGCATGGAAAATCCGTGGCATTACCGCAATAAAATGCAGTTCCCGGCAGCTAAAACGGAAGGAAAAATTCAAATTGGCTGCTATGCGGCTTTAACCCATAACGTTATAAATATTGATGACTGCCTTATCCAAAAGCAGGCTAACAACAAAATTATGCAGGTTGTGCGCCAATGGATGCAGCAGTTTAATATTTCTGCGTATGACGAAACTACCGGCAAAGGCGTTGTGCGCCATGTTATGGGGCGTGTAGGGGCTAAAACCGGCGAAGTTATGGCTGTAATTGTTACAGCCTGCTATGATATTCCGCATGCAGGCGAGCTTGTAACAATGCTTAAAACTGAAGCGGAGGGTTTGAAAAGCATTGTGCAGAACATTAACAAAAAGCGTACCAACATAATTATGGGCGCAAAAAACCGTGTTCTGTATGGCAAAAGCACAATTAAAGACAGGCTTGGAAATTTAAAATTTAATATTTCGCCGCTGTCTTTCTTTCAGGTAAACAGTGCGCAGACAGAAAAGCTTTACGCCACGGCGCTGGATTTTGCTGCGCTGAGCGGCAAAGAAACGGTTATTGACTGTTACTGCGGTACAGGTACTATTTCGCTGTATCTGGCGCAAAAGGCACGCAAGGTGTACGGCATAGAAATTGTTGAGCCTGCCATTAAAGACGCCAACGAAAATGCCAAAGCGAATAATATTGCAAATGCAGAGTTTATTTGCGGCGACGCTGCAGTGGAAATGCCGGCGCTGTTAAAAAGCGGCGTAAAGCCGGATACAGTGCTGCTTGACCCTCCGCGCGCAGGCTGTGATAAAAAGGTTTTGGCGGCCATTGCCGGAGTAAAACCTGAGAAAATTGTTTATGTATCATGTAATCCGGCTTCTTTAGCACGCGATATGGCATTTCTAACGGAAAACGGCTATAAGGCAGTAAAAGCACAGCCTGTGGATATGTTCCCGATGACCAGCCATATTGAGACGGTAGTTCTTTTGTCCAAACTCAATGCCAAACAGCATATCGAGGTGGAGTTGAATCTGGATGAGCTGGATCTGACAGCGGCGGAGAGCAAGGCTACCTATGAAGAGATTAAGGAGTATGTGCTGGAGAAATTTGGGTTGAAGGTATCTTCCCTGTATATCTCTCAGGTCAAGCGGAAGTGCGGACTGGATGTGGGGCAAAACTATAATTTGTCGAAGAAGGAAGACGCTAAAGTGCCGCAGTGTCCGCCGGAAAAGGAAGCGGCGATTATGGAGGCACTGAAGCATTTTCAAATGATTTGAGGGAGGTTGATGAGTATGACAAAGAATATGACAGAAGATGCTGTTCGCGATTTCGCTCGTGAAGCCCTTGGCTTGGTTGATACTGAAATTGCGCGCGCTGGTGTTGGACAACTTACCACTTTCAATCAGCTTGGGTTCCCAGGAGTAGCTGATAAACCAGATGGTTGGTATCTACCGAACAATAAAAATGAGGTTGCAGTTGTTCTAGAGACGAAAGCAACTCGTATTACTCTTGGACAAGCGCAGGTTGATGAAGTTCTGAAAAATGTGCGCATTATGCAAACACAATATAAGAAGGTTGTAGGGATTCTATATAACGGAGAAGATATTCGTGTTTTCAAAGGTGAAGAGGAAGTAAAAACACCCACCAAGTTGCAGAGTGTTAGCTATTATCTGTCGCTCTATACCGTTGATAGTATTGATAAAGAGCGAATCTATGAATTAACTGCAAAGATCAATAATGGTCTGCATTTTGAATTTGGTATTAAAAACCTGTATCACCGCATGATTTTTACTGCATGCGCTTTAGTAGCTGAACGTTATGGTGCTGGATTGCAGCGTCTGAAAGATATGGGGTATGCAACGTTCCATACGGCAATTCATTCGACGCTATCCAAATCGCTCGAGGATAGCCGAAAGCAAAATGCTAAAATTGATATTCTGTTGGAAGAATATTCCGACATTAAAATGAATACAACGGACAATCAGCAGGCAATCAATGATTTTATCGACTGGGTTGTTGAGATCTCCGAGTGTGTCAACTCAAATGAATGGCGTGGTGAAGACGTAATGGGCATCTTCTTTAACGAATTCAATCGTTACAAGAAGAAGTCTGAGGCTGGTCAGGTATTTACGCCTGAGCATATCACCGACTTTATGTATAAGATTCTTGATGTGAATAAAGATGACTATATATTGGACGCGACTTGCGGTTCAGGTGGCTTCCTTGTAAAGGCTATGGCAAATATGATCCGAGAGGCCGGAGGCATGCAGGCAGATGCAGCTGCCGAAATTAAGTCAAACCATCTTTATGGAATTGAGTTTGACCGCGAAATTTATGCATTGGCGTGCGCAAACATGCTGATCCATAAAGACGGCAAAACCAACCTTGAGCAGATGGATGTCCGTACTGATCCTGCCTGCAAGTGGATGAAATCGAAGCCTATCACGAAAGTTTTGCTGAACCCGCCGTACGAGAACAAATATGGGTGCATGAAAATTGTTGAAAATGTGCTGGATAACGTTCCTTCTCACACGCAATGTGCATTTATCTTGCCTGATAAGAAGTTGGAAAAGGCAAGCAAGGCCCAGATGAAGCGTATTCTGAAGAATCATCGTCTGCGAAAAGTCATTAAATTGCCTGAAGACTTGTTCTTTGGCGTTGGTATCACTACAAGTATTTTTGTATTTGAAGCTGGCGTTGGGCAAGATGGAAAGGAATTCTTTGCTTGCTATATGGAGTCTGATGGACTTGCAACAGTTAAAAACAAAGGGCGGCATGATATTTACGGAAAGTGGGCAGCTATCGAGGCACATTGGGTTGAAGTCATGGAAAAGCAGTCCGGTGATGATACGTGTCAATGGGTTAATCCTGCCGAGCATTTGTCATATCAGGTACCACAGAAGCCGTTCGAGATTTTCGAGGAGGACTTCCGCAAGACCGCAATGGATTATCTGATGTTCCAAAAGGGAATCGATGCGAAGGTATTTGGTGAGAAGCTGATGACTACAGCGATATATTCGAGCCATGTAAGCTCTAATGAAAATACTGTGACCATCTCGATGCAGAAAGGTGGTGGCAGTAATGAAGAAGATTGATACCAGCAAGTGGAAAGAGTTCCTTATTGGTGATTTATTCGATATTCATCCAACTAAAGCTTATAAAAAAATTAACATTGAACTTTTTGAAGAAGATGGTGCGAACCCAGTTATTGTAAACACTGGGTTTAATAATGGAGTTGGCGGATATGCAAATTTGGAGTGCACAGAGAAAGCCGGAACCATTACATTTACTGACACAGCAGCGAAAAGTACAGATTCTTTTTTCTATCAAGAGAGAGATTTCATCGGTTATCCACATGTGCAAGGAATGTACGCCAAAACACATGAGTGGACAAGAAATGAAGGCCTGTTCTTAAATTCGGTAATAAAGTCGATTCTAAGAGGTCGGTATGATTTTATTCGAAAAATGACACGGGCTGAAATGCTAAAATTAAAAGTCAAATTGCCAGCAGTGATTCAGGCCGATGGAACATATATACCTGATTGGGCATATATGGGTACATATATGTCTGAGGTCATGCAAAATGCGGAGACTTACTTTAAGATTCTGAGGAAAGCTGATGGCGATAGGCATGAAGTTGATACTGCTAATTGGAGAGAATTTCGTGTAGGTGATTTGTTTCAGAATATTGTCAAACCGGTGGTTTTGCATACCAGACAAGTTGTGGAATCACCGGAAGGTATTCCGTACGTTGTAAGAACAAAGTTCAACAACGGAATCAAATGTAGAGTTCAACCTGTAACAGGAGTGACACCAAGCCCTGCTGGTGTTATTTCGTGGGGTGCTGAAAATGCAACCTTTTTTTATCAACCTGAACCTTTTTTGTCGGGACGTGACATCTACTATATAGATACACGTGAATTTAATCCATTGGTGTGCATGTTTCTCGCATCATGTTTGCAAACTGTAGTTCATAAGTATCCTTATAATTTTGGCCTGTTTCCTGATTTGCTGAAGGAAGAAAAGATTAAACTTCCGGTTATTGCAGATGGTACGCCTGATTGGATTTATATGGGTGAGTACATGAGAATGAGGATGGAAAGCGCAAAAACCGATTTGGTTAATATGCAGTCAGCATTATAAGCAAACCATCATAAAGCCCGTCGACCTACTGGTCGGCGGGCTTTATGCATGACTATTTCATTTTGGATTCTGAAAATTCAGGAATTCTGAATACGTAAGAATATTATCTTCTCCAACCATTTCTGTAAGGAATTTTCTAAACACTCGATCAATAGGGACAGAAACGAAAAAATAAAGCCGTTTTTTAGGCCTGGAACAACACACATAAAACAAATTGCGATTCCTTATGTATGCTGCCTCTTTATCCTGTGGATATCCATTTTTAATCATAGGGACATAAGTTTCAAACTGATACTGATTCCATCCTTTGCTTATAACAAAAATCACATTATCGTATTCCTCGCCTTTAACGCCATGCTCTGTAGAAAAGTCTGCTTCCGGATGAAAATAATTGATTGCCGCCAAAAACTGTTCGTATTCTATGTCCAAAAAATCCTTAATTGTCACATCGGCTCCCGAATACATTGTTTCTGGTGCATTTAGATATAGATCATAATACCCTGCAATTTTTGCTGGAATCGGAATCAACTTTGATTCAAATACCGTTTGAAGAACATCTACACTGTTTTTTTTGCGTGCAATTTTCAAAGCTTCTTGTAGGTTTTTCCATTTAACTTTTTCAGATTTTTGGGTGATAGGATAACGCTTTAGTTTCAGCGTGTCAAACAGTAACTGCATATCATTGGTTTCTAAGGCTTGATATATTGGTTCAAGCTGTTCCATAAAAAATAGCAGAAATGGATCTTCTTTATCTCTAAGACCATCCTTTAAGATATCTAAAAGTTTATTATATCCCTGTTGGGCAGCGAGAACTCGATGTGTAATCATTAATGTTTTTACATTTTCACTGGCAGGAATGCAGCTGTGTTTAATATGCTCCATTAGACCATTAAGCCTTTCTTTTAATTCAGGCGAAGGCAAATCGCCCTTGAAATTTCGGTCCGTTCTTCGCTCTCCTATATAATCATCACATGTAATAACTGTGACTTCTCCAACAAAGTTGTCAATGGCAGAGCGCTGAGGAAGCTCCGGTCTAATAAAGTTTAATAGATCTACAATTTTAGGTGCGGAACGGAAATTGGCCCCCTTCTTTATTTCAACAATATTTTCGTGCTGTATTAAACCGCATGCCTTATTTGATTGATAAATGGTTTGCCATGAGTCTCCAAAAAATCCAAATTGAGGACCAGAATTGAGTGATATAAAGTATTCCAAAAAACGGTCAATAATTGGTTTTAAGGAATCTTGATATTCGTCTATTAGAATTAATGGATATTTATCGCTAAAAACGCGGCGAAATTTTGCATTATCTAAAAGAGCAGCAAACAATCGAATGACATCATCATGGTAAAGATACATGATACCATTTTCATTATATCGATGTCCTAATGTATACTCTACTTTTCTAATTGCAAAAAAATCTCCTTCGGTTGACCGAAATGTCTCATCTTCACTTATAAATTTGATGAGGGTACTCTGGTATTGCTTAATTGCATTCCATGCAAAAGAGTGAATTGTTGACGGAATAATAAAAGAATCATTTGCAAGCCGTCCGGAGATAACATCCACTGCGGCATTTGTATAAGTAATACATACTACATGCTGGTTCTTTTTGCGGTACTGCTTCCATTTATTTACTTGTATCCACTCAATAACCTTATTAAGTGAATAGGTTTTGCCTGACCCGGCCCCAGCTTCAACACGAAAATTATATCCCTTTTGAAGGGTATCGATAATCTGTAGGTCTATTTTATTAGCTTCCACTTGTGCTAACTCAAAGTTTGATTTTTGAGGTTCCTTTGACATACGTTTCCCCTCCTTACACAAGGACTTTTTGCTTATTGAGCCATACCAAACCATCTTTAAGATACTTGGGAATAGAATAATCAGGGTAATCACAAATCAATCTGAGCGCAAAATCTGTTTTACTTTTTTCTGTAAATTCCAATTTTTCCTCTGTAACAGGATCAGCTAACCCATAAAAAGCTCTATTCACGTTTTTGATGGCTTCTTCTAAGGATCTTCCGCATAGTCCATTTTCAGCAACCTGAAATTCTATATGGCATTTATCTATGGTTTTCTCGTCAGCTGTTAGATTTATAATATCTTCTAATTTTATCTTGCTTTTGTCAGCACTTGGTAACCCCTTTACTTGTCTAATCCACCATTTAATTGTTGAATTTGATGTGGTTTTCCCTTTGCTCACAACAGATTTAGTTCTCCTATCTTTCATTGCATCAATATCAGTAATAATCAAGCAGGGAATCCCCA
>ENA-OQIE01001112-OQIE01001112.1-human-gut-metagenome-genome-assembly--contig:-NODE-1112-length-13573-cov-4.366627_pt1 | contig 13573 bp, 20 predicted proteins | sample MGYA00242569_ERZ504731 | MGnify/ENA primary metagenome ERZ504731 (study PRJEB26092, sample SAMD00036208) | human gut metagenome | host: Homo sapiens | study: EMG produced TPA metagenomics assembly of...
GGTTGGGCTTCTGCTCCATTTGTCTAACAAAAAATGTAAGTAAGACGGCAAAGCCGTCTTTTTTTTGTACAAAAAATCTTATTAAATACAGATACGCAAAGCACAGTACAAATTTACATGCAGTACACTTGCTTTCGTTGTTAATGTATGCGATAAAGGATGAACTGATAAAAAAATCCGACAAAAATTTGCGCCTTCCGGAAAATCTGGTATAATATATACAAGAGATGAGGAAAAAGCATTTCCTCAGTACATAAGGCGGATTCGCCGTCGTAATTCCTTTCTTTGTTAAGAAATCCCGTCGCCTGGATACAGTCCTTGCGGCGGGGTTTTTGTTTTTGTGGGAAAATGGCATATTAAATTCAAAACAAAATTTTTGCAGTTAAAAAATACTAAAGTATTAAACAAAGAAAGGGAAGAAAATATGAAAAACTTTTTAAGAAATATGGCAGCATTAATTGTTGTAGTTGCCATGAATATGGCAGCATTGATTATTGCAGTTGCCATTGTTGCATTGATTATTGTAGTTGCCATGGTTGCAGTTTTTATCACGGTTATATGGATGAACAAGATGGGTCTTAATTAAGAGAGCAATTGTTATTTTGGCATATACTGCAATTGTCGGAATGGTTGGGCTTCTGCTCCATTTGTCTAACAAAAAATGTAAGTAAGACGGCAAAGCCGTCTTTTTTTTGTACAAAAAATAAATGCTGCAAGCTATCAGGTAGAAAATACAGACATGAAAAGCACAGTACAGGTTTCCTCAGTACATAAGACGGATTCGCCGTCGTAAATTCCTTTCTTTGTTAAGAAATCCCGTCGCCTGGGTACAGTCCTTGCGGCGGGGTTTTTGCGTTCATGAAGAATCTGCATATTAAATACGTAATTAAAAATTGCGTTAACACGCATGATAAAGAAAGGGAAAAGAAATTATGGCAAACGAAAAAAGATTGTACAAAGGAAACGTAGTGTATAGTGTTAAAGGTATCGCAAATATCAGCGGCGTTAAGGAGTCTGCGATTTTGTGCAGAGCTGAAACATTGATGCTTAAGTATCCAAAAAACGTATACCGCATTTCTAATGAAGGCCAAGCATACTTTTTTGACGAAGTTTTCATCAGTGCTTTAGCTGATAGTATGTATGACAAATATGTAAGAAAAAGCAGCATAGTCAGTCATAAGAAATACAGAGCTTTCATTGACAAATACTGCACCTTTGAAAAAGCTGTAATCGTGGAAACAAAGAAAGAAAAACCTGAACCTAAGCCTGAAGGATATATGACAATGCTGGAATATATGCATTCACGAGGCATCTGCTCCAGCTTTGCTAGTGGAAAATTTTACCAGGAGCGTGAAGTCATCAACAGCCATCGCAAAATGGTCGCTGTAAACAACAAGCGCGGAAGACATGAAGCTTATGCATATGATAAATTTGCAATTGCTCATATGGATGATGTCATCAAAAAAATGACCGTAAGAAGCAAATCTATTTTTGATTTGGATAGTTTTAAAAAATATTTTCCGAATTCATTAAAGTCTGCAAAGGCCGCTAAAGTTCAAGATGATATTTCTATGGCAAACGATATCGCGCTAGAAGAAACTGAGAAAAAGAAGACAGAATTAAAACCAGAAAGATATATGACACTTTTGGAATACGTATATTCACGTGGTATCTGTTCCAATTTCGTCAGAGGAAAATTCTATCAGGAGCGTGAGACCATCAACAGCCATCGCAAAATGGTCGCTGTAAACAACAAACGAGGAAGACAGAGTGCTTATGGATATGACGAATTTGCAATTGCCCATATGGACGAAGTCATCAGAAAGATACCTGTAAGAAGTAAGGCTATCTTCAACTGGGAAAATTTCAGAAAACATTTTCCGGTTCCAGTAGAATCTCCGGTGTCCTCAGATACCGTTAAAGTTCCAGCAAGCGTCACTCCTTTAACAGATGTAGAGCTTGTAGCTGAACTTCGTGCTGATATGCAGCAGCTGATGTCAAAATATGACGCGCTGCTTGAAATGCTGTCAGGTCGTAATACAGAAGAAGCTTCTAACCTTCAGTCAGCTGCGGAAGCACTGATTCAGGATATCGATGTCTTCTAATGTCACGCCAAGAAATCCCTCCATGGGATTTCTTTTTTTGTACTCTTTCTGAAAAAATTCAGCATATTGTATATGTAAAAAAAACAACAAAAAGGAGGAATTAAAATGGGATACATTAAAGTTCAGACCGTGTGTTTGGTAATCATCGCGATTGCTGCGGTCAAGTACCTGCTGCCGGATATCAGGAAGCTCTGCCGTATGATTGGGGGAGAAGAAAGAAAAAAGGCAGAAAAAGAACCTGCAGCTGCACCCGAGAAACAGGAAAAGAAAGACAATTCAAACCAGTTCCCTGATTGGGAAGAAAAAGAAGAAAAATAATGAAAAAAAATGCAAAAAAAGCGTTTCTTTTTTGCGTGGATTTGTCATATTGATAATATCTTAAAAAAAGACAGGAGGCAAAAAAAATGAAGAAAACAAACAAAGCTAACTTCAAAAAAATTGTAGGAGGTGTGCTTGCTGCGGTGATGGCGGCTGCGATGGTGGCGACTGCTGTAATCCCGGCTTTTGCGGCTGAGGATATTCCTGTAGCTGAAGAGGTACCGGAAGGTGTTTCTGCTGCGGCTGCGGCAACTGCGAAAAAGAAAAATGTGTCAATCGTGGTTGCAAAACAGGTGAAGATGAAAGACGAAGATGTCTATCTTGGCGCCACCCCGGCTAAGAAAGGTAAGGCAAAAATCACTAATTCCAATAGCAAAGTTGGAAGAGTAACTACTTACAAACAGAAGGGCAGCAGTCTGGTATGGTATTACTTTAAACCAAAGGCTGTCGGCAAGACAACAGTTACAATCAAAGCTGGAAAAACTGTTCTGAAAAGAAAAATTACTGTTGTAAAATATCAGAACCCTGTGGCTTCTATGAAAATCGGAAATGCAAAAATTTCAAATAAGAATTTCAAAAAGAGTGATACCGTTTCTTTAAGTTACAACAAGTACAAAAAAGGCGGAAAACTGATTGTAACCCCGAACAGAGGCTTTCAGCTTGCTTATGCGAGTGTTGTAAACAAAGCCGGCGCTGAGATTGAATATATCAATGCTTACGGCAATATCAAACCGCGCGGCGGCAAGGGAAATTATATCTTAATGCTGAGGTTCCAGAATATGGTAACCGGCGTTACATATAATACCAGAGTAGTTTTTAAATAATAATGAGAGATATCAGCTCTGCGTTTCGCGGGGCTGTTATTTTTTTTATTTTTTTGTAAAAAAGTGTTACACTTTTTGGATTATTTGGCATATTAAATATAACCGGCTGAATGGGTGGATGGATTATTCTCATTTAATCAATTCTTCAAATGCCCGCTTTGCCTGAAAAAATGGCCGGCGAGTGGCTGCCGCGTCCTGCGGCATATCGTCCGGCGGGCACAAAAAAAAGTAATAAAAATTTTTTTAAAAAAATCGGCAAAAGCGTTACACTTTTTAAATTATTTAGCATATTATATATGAACAAAAAAATCGGCAAAGAAAATGAAAGACAGAACGCTGAGTCTGCGTAACCAAACCTGGTTTGGCGGAGCGAAGATAGGCGTATATACATTATGTTTACGGTTACTTCTTCTTTTGTGTTAAAAAGGCTGTAGTTCCTTGTATCGGTGGCGATAAGAAGGCATGTTTTATACTGAAGGCGCGCTCAGTTTGCCAGTTCGGCCGAGCAATATGGGATTTCTGATTTACCGTAACAGTTACTCGATTTTTTTGGATATATGTAATAGCGGCAAGTCCCGCAAGGGATGATGGCTTGGTTACTTCTTTTAATTCTGGAAAATGTATGATGATGCAACAGCACGGCACACAGTGCCGGGCATGTGAATACCGAGCCGGATACTCGCTATTGTAAGTTGGATTTCTCATGAATCAACCTCCTTTGTAATTATTATTTGACGAGTTGCTAGAACTCTAAAAAACAAAACACACTGTCGTGTGTTTTGTTTTTTTTGTTTTTTTCGGTCTTTTCTTTTTGTATATTTTTCAACATATTAAATTTGTAAACAAATATTTCCATTAAGGGAGGGACTTTATTATGTCAATTTATTGTACAAAACTTATTATCACAGCAATCATCATTATTGCTGTAATGGCAGCCATAGTAATGTATAGTCTGTTGGCTTACGCTTCTAAATCAAAATCTGATTACGAGCGTGAGCTTGACGATAAAGAACAGATGGAATATCTTCATTCCTTGAAAAAAAAGGCAGCCACAAAATAATCTTTAAGCATCGCGAAAAATTCGCGGTGCTTTTTTGTGTCGGAAAAAATCCGGCATATTAAATTTGCAAACATAAAAATAAGCACAGCAAAGAAAGGAGACTTTTTTGAGATGATTTTAAAAAACCCGAAAGAATGTTTTTGCCTTCAGCAAAGACAGACATTTTTTGTATTAAACGAATTAACAGCGCCGGAGTGTAAGGATGGCAGCGAACCGCTGACACTACATCATAGTACTTTCAGCCGGTTTAAATTCGTTATCATAAATGCTGATAAGAAGGCAACAACATCAAATATTCCGGCAAGCGCAATTCCGGAGATTTTGGAAACCGTTAAAATGAAAAATTTTTCAAGATTTATGCCAATGCCGGCGCCAGTTGAAAAGGTATCTGATGCAGAAGATTTATCCAATAATATTGCATACACAACGATTATCAGCGCGGGGACGCTAAAAAGTAAGAGCCCTGCCGGAGCGTTATTGGAAAATCCAAATGTGAATAAAAAGATGCTGCTGAATCAGGTAGATTGGCTGCAAAAACATTTAGCGCAGTATCCAAGGAATCAGGTTCAGATAGATGCCATCAATGAGGCATTAAGGCTGTTTGATGCCGGTAAGCTGACTGCACAGTCTGCACCAAGCCAGCCGATGGAAAGAACCGATAACGAGATTTACAAATCAGGAATGAGGCCTCTTATCAGACGAAAAAATAAGAACGGCAAAACGTTTGTCTATGAAGTAAAAATCTCATGGATTCCAGGCTCAGAAAAGCCTATTGAAATTGAAATCAAGAATTATTTTGCCCCAGTCATTAAGCGTGAAAACGGATTGCTTAATGTAATGGCGAAAGAAAAAGAAGAAGAAATAAAGAATGTCTTCCCTATGACTATGAATGAATGGTTTTGGTTAGACCACATTCTGAATGCTCAGATGAGGACATTTGAAGATATGAATGCAGCACGGTTATATAAAATTGCTAAAGATGAAGAATGGGCAAATAAAAGTGCTGCTGCAGCTCAGCCTTCTTCTCATTAAAACATACAGGAGGCAAATGTAAAATGAATAAATATCTGGAAATGCGAAGTATCTGCCTCATAGAGCCAGAGACTGAAGAGTTTGTCCAGGTAACATATCTTTGTGACCTTGATTCAAATATGTATGAGGATGAAATTCTTAATACATGCGGAGGACTTAGAAATGTAGGAATGGCGAACGACAAGGAATTCATGGCTCTCGGCCTTTATCCAGTATCTTTATACTATGAAAAGGAAGGGAAGACCATGCGGGCACGGGAGAATTCAATGAGTGAATTTGACCTCGTGGAAGATAATATATACAAACCGAATACAGACGGTATCAACCTTCTGTGCAGGATTAAACATCTTAAAAAGAAAAGACAGCAGGCTGCGTGAAATACGCGCCTGTTTTTTTTGTGCAATTTTTTTTAATTTTTTTCCGAAAAAAGTGACAATTTTTTGTTCGGATTCGGCATATTGATTTTGTAAATAAAATTGAAAGGAGAAAAAGGAGCACCTTTTGGATGGAAAATAAAAAGATATGCTTTCTTGATACGGAATTTAACGCGACAAGTTACGCAGACCAGAATGACGGATACCAGGAGATAACAGAGATTGGAGCGGTTGTTTTTCAGGACGGGAAAGTAGTTGACACATTTCAGCGTTTCTGCCGGCTTAAGGAAGGACACAAACTAACAAAAAGATGTAAAAAAATAACCGGAATCACACAGGAAGTTCTAAATGAAAACGGCATCCGATTCAATGATGCCATGAAAGAATTTCGTGAATTCCTGGATAAGCATAACCTCAAAAGAGCATATGCATTCGGCAACGCCGATGCGATAGAGATGAGGACGACCGCAAAGCTGAACGGTGCAGACACCGGCATTTATGAAACCATCAAGATGATATATAACATATACCCAAAATTTCAGAAACAGCTTGAACTGCATTATGTATTTTCGCTTATGGATATCTGCCGGATATGCAATGTAGACCACGGGGCCGAGGGGCGTGCTCATTCAGCAATGAACGATGCAGAAGACACCGGGTTTGCGTTCTTTAATATGAAACAGAATAAAATCAATCTGCCATTACTTAAAGAAATCAATACACATAAATATAATGTAGGTATTTACAGAGATAGGCGTTCTGTAAAAATGGCTAATATCAAGCGGCCTCAGGTCGTAACAGCTGCTTTTATAAATGATATTGAGACTGTCTTTGACAATGCCAGAGAGATTTTAAATGAACCAATCGTACGCGCTCTGCATGATGACATGATGAGGGTTATGGGACGGCCTGACCTGGAACAGGGCGAAGACGGGCTGTAAAAAATATACAGAAAGGATATAGAAGGATATAGGAAATGGGTAATAAATTATATAAACCTAAAAATAAGAGAAAAAAAGAAAATTTAAAGATGATTGACAAGCTGGAGATTGGTGGTGTAACAATCGCCGCTATCGCACTGCTTGGATGGTCAGGGTATTCTATTGCAAACACATTCATTCCGCAGCCGGAGACGCCGGTGTATGAAGTCAATGTTGACAGCGTGTCTAACTATATGGATAACCTTGATGCTGAGGTTAAGGAGGTAGAAGCTACACCGACACCGACCCTGACACCAACAGCAACACCAGAGCCAACCAGTACACCAGCACCGACAAAAGAGCCAACTAAGACTCCGGCACCAACAAAAATGCCGAAAAAGAAAGTGAAAAAAGAAGAAAAGAAAGCAGAACCAACACCGGCAGAAGCAGCAGCAACACCAGCAGCAGCTGAGACTCCGGCAGCTGAAACTCCGGCCCCAGAAACACCTGCAGCCGAAACACCTGCAGCTGAGACTCCCGCTCCGGAAACACCTGCGGCAGAGACTCCAGCCCCGGCAGCTACATATGCAACAAATGACACTGTAAACTTCAGGACAAGCCCCGATAAGTCATCTACCGTAATCGGAATGATTGGTAAAGATGTACAGCTGACAGTGCTTGAAGACCAGACTTCACATCCCGGATGGTATAAGATTTCAAGAAATGGCACTGAGGGCTATGTTTCAGCAGATTTTGTAACAACGAAATGAGAAAGGGAAAAATAATGAAAAAAATTAAGAAACTTGGAATTACCGCACTTGCCGCCGTACTTGTTGTGAGTGCTGCCGGATGCGGAAAAAAGGAAGAAAAAGTATACAAAAACAGCGATATCGTGATGTCTGTTAAAGACAAGAATGGTGACAAGCTAAAGATTGATTATGCGACAGCATGTACATATTTACGAATCATGCAGGCAGAAGCTTACAGCTATATGAGTTCCCTGTCAAGCCAGTCTAACGCCGGAGCTTCTGATGACGTATGGTCTGAAGCAGTGCCGGGCGATGATGCAGAGTATGACACATACGGCGAGCAGTTCAAAGGCGAATCCCTGGATACCTTAAAGACAATGATTTTAAGTGAAGCGAATCAGGATGAATATGATGTAGAGTTTACTGATGAAGACCAGGAAAAATGCGATGAAGCTGCAAAGAAATTTATGCAGGATAATTCAGACCAGAGTGCCGAGGCTATGCATGCAAGCGAGAAATCTGTTTCAAACGTTTTAAGGCTGTGGACGATTGAGGAGAGGGTGAGAGCCCAAATTATCAAAGAGGCTGACACGGAAGTAACCGATGAGGAAGCCGGCCAGACTACATTCAATTATGCAATCGTTTATAAAAAAGAAGTTGATGACCCGGAAAAGAAAGCAAAAGAGCTTGTTGATGCTATGAAAGACAGCACGGACTTTGAGACGGCTGCAAGCAATGCAAAGTTAACAGCCCAGACCGTTACTTTCACAACAAACGACCCGGAATATGATGATTATGACAAAACCATGATTGAAAATGCCGAGAAGCTGAAAGACGGCGAGTGTGACACTTACGAAAACAAGGACGGTAACATCGTTGTACTGTATATGAAAGCCGTAAACGATAAGGAGGCAACTGAAAGCCATAAAGATTCAGTCATCAGTCAGAGAAAGTCAGACCTCTACGAAGATACAGTTGACGGCTGGAAGGATGACAGCCAGGTTATCGTAAATAAAATGGCTTGGGACTCCATCAAGACAGATAAGAATGAGGTCTTCACTGAAAAACAGACAGACGACAACACAAACGCGAGCACAACCGTTGATGGTGACGACAGTAGTACAACTGTTGACGTGACAGCTGATGACGGCGGTGATGTCGGCGATGTCGATATCTCTTCCGGAGACAGCAAAGAAGAAAGTGAAAGCAGCAATGCCGAAGAAGAGAACGGCGATACTGATGAGGCTGATAAAGATGGAGAGCAGAAAAAAAACACTGAAGAAGAAAGCTCTGAAAAATAAAAAAGAAAACATGCAGGAAAGTAACATATATACAATCATGCATTGCCGGCTTGCAAGACTGTATCTGTCAGGAAATGATGTCTTATCGCTTCCTGACGATACAGAAATCTTTGTAAATGTATGCCGGATATACACACAGCTTGCGGATTCCACTTCTGCGCTGTATGCAATGGAAAAAGACCGGCAAGACGTCAAACATGCGAAATATGTCAGCAGCTATAACTGCTGCAAAAAAGTCCTTGACAGGATGGAAGAACAAAACCAAGCAGAACGAATGTTCATAAAAATAACAGCAAAAGAAGCAAAGCAGTGCTTCTGCAACATAAAAAATTTACCTGCGAACTCATTTCGCAGAAAGGAGAAAAAATGACAGTTAGAGAAATGATTGGGCTTGATGAGGCAGCCCTTAATGCGGAGCTTGATGCGGCAATCAGCCGTGTAAAAAAATTAAACAATAATGTTGATGAGATGGGTGACAACAGGGCAGACCATTCATGCCAGTATTTCTGTGCAAGTGACGGTGAGACCCCGGCGGAGTGCAGCCAAATGAATGCACTTTATTGTAAAATTGGTGAATGTCCTCTGAGAAAAGAACAGAGAATGCGTCAGGCGTAACTTTTTCTAACAACACGCAATTTTTGCGTGTTGTTTTTTTTAAAATTTAGCATATTGTTTTTGCTGAAAAATATCAGCTCGGGATTGTATCCCGAAAAAATCTAAAAAAAAGAGGCAAAAATAATGAGAATAAAAATTTCAGAAGACGTTTCCAGGGAATATTACGAGACTGTTAAAGATATCCTGGAAAACAAAGACTTTATCAAACTTAGACTGTACACACAGCATAACACCACAAACCGGCTGCTGCATAGCCTGAATGTGTCATACCTGGCCTGGCTGATGGCAAAGAAGCTGCATTGCGATGCAGCTGCGGCTGCGAGAGCCGGTCTGCTGCATGATTTCTGTCTGTATGACTTTAAAGATGGTACACCGAACGGTGAGTTTCAGGCATTCTATCACCCGAAAGCTGCAGCAGAGAACAGTGAAGAGAGATTTGAACTGAGCGAGAAGGAAAAGAATGCGATTTTGTCACATATGTTTCCGCTTGGGCCGATTCCGAAAAGCAAAGAGGCGTGGATTATCTCCACGGCTGACAAGGTATGCGCTTCTGCAGAGCTGTGCAGTATAGCGATTGCGCTGGCAAGACGGGGAAGAGTTGAAATTTCTCCGGCGGTGTAAAGACAAACACAAAAAAAATATACACAACACCCAAACAAAAAAACACATCCACCTTCGGTGGATGTGTTTTAATTTTGGTCATATGTAAAACATTTCGGGTTTTAACTCCTGACCCGGAAATCCTTAGTTAAAAGGAATCTCCTCATCTTCCGCAAACGGAAGCGGCTCCGGCATTGCATCAGTCGGTGCAGCAGCTGCAGCTGACTGTGGAGCGGAAGGTGCAGGAGCAGAAGCAGCAGCTTCTTCGGAAGCGCGTTTACTTTCAGCGAATTCCTGGTCTTCTACAATTACTTCTGTAGTGTAGATGCGCTGGTTTTCCTGGTTTGTATAGCTGCCTGTCTGAATACGTCCGGAAATTAAAATCTTAGTTCCTTTGCGGAAATATTTCTCAGCAAATTCACCTGTTTTTCCGAAAGCTACACAATTAATAAAATCTGCACTCTGGCCATCATTTCCTGTACGTCTGCGGTCAACTGCGAGAGTGTATCTCACGATAGCCATTCCGCTATCATTTGCAGCGTATCTAACCTCCGGGTCTCTAGTTAATCTTCCCATTAAAATTGTTTTGTTCATAATCATTTTCTCCTTTTCTTTATTTTTTTTGTTGATTTATGAATCATATATAGTATGCTTAAAAAAATCAGCGATAAAAAACGAAAATGGAAAAATTTTTTTATTTTTTAAATTGAATTTTTCACCTGTTCCATATATGCTGCAATCTTTGGTGCAGTCTCGGCAAGACCTTCCGGGTCTTCAAGGCTTAAGCGGAAGACTTCGGCAAAATATTCCATATTGTCATCGGTATTTACATCTTGTAAATCGTATTTTTCTTTTAACGCTGGAAGCTCTGTGTTGCGTGAGTCTGTTACTACCTGGTCGTCTGAGTAGAACTTTCCCTGGCCATACGTTTCAAAATCAACGGCATGCCCTAACTCATGAACGACTGACGTTCCAAGTGCGTCCTGCTCTGCACGCAGATACATTTCATGGATATTACTGCCTACACATGTAAGGCCGTCTATCAGACGCCCACTATCTGACTTTACATCGCCCTCATATGACATCTGCGGGCTGTCAGTTACGCATATATCGTATTTCTGTAAGATATTGATGTACTTTTCATCAAGCTCGTTAAATTTATCGTACACAAACCCTACATACCGTGAGGCATTTTCCGAATCACTTCTGACTGGCAGGTTATATTTATACTCTTTTGATAAATATCCGCCCCATACATAGCCTTTATCGGTTTTTGCCCACATACCGTCATCGCTTATGATGCTGACCTTTTCTCCTTTTTGGTATTTTCCTATAACTTCACTGTTTTTATCTGGCTCCTTTCTGATATTAAGATTGACAACCGCATATCCTGCTTCCTTCTGGATTTCCGGTTTCTCTGGCTCATAAACCGCTACAAGACTGATGTCTGAACATAACGGTTCTGCCGCAACTGGCATTGCAAAAAAAGAGGAGCATAAAAACAGACTTGCTGTGAATAACTGTTTTTTCACCTGACTTTTCTCCTTTGGGTTTAGTAAAATATTTGCAGTTCTTTCGTCTGCATGTGTACCCATTATTTAATATGCAAAATAAAAAAAATCGCAAAAAAAATTCCGCTCTGTATAGAGCGGAATTATGTTTTCATGCCCGTAATGCTTCATTAAGCTCTTTGATATCTCCAAAACTGGCACCCTGACGATTAAATTTGGAGTCATCGGCGATGCCAGTCTCGTATTCATTTTTCGTAATATATTCGCCTTCAAACTCAATGCCCGGGTTCTGTTCCTCACAAATCTTGCCGGATGCCTCAAGAAAGCATTTGAGTACATTTTCTGTTGCTGGTTTCGTAAAATCAAAATTCGTCGCCATGTAGAACTTCACATCCGGATGACCTTTTGGCCAGAATGCCATGAACAACTGCAGATATCCCTGAATTTTAAAATTTTCGCTTACTCTCATAAAAGCTGTCTCCTTTCTTTTTAAACGGCTTTGCCGTATAATCATTACAAAAATAATATGCTTAAAAAGAGAAAAGAGAAAAAGACAAAAAAAATGCTGCAGGACGATTCCTGCAGCGGTCGTAATCGGCGATTAGCCAAGCACTGTTAAGTCAATCTTGTATTCTGAAGCGCCCTCGCCGTCTACGGTGTAGTAAGCTGCCTTCTCGTTGATATTTAAGTAAATCTTGATATCGCCCTTAAGCCCTTTCTCCAGCGCGTCTTTCTTTACTTCCTTTTCAATATCGCTTACAGATACATTTACTTCCTCAACCTCAAGTACAACGTCTGAAACTTTTGTTCTTACAGTCTTAACAGCGGCTTTTGCTTCTGTGCTTGCTACCTTTGCTGCCTCTTTTGTATCTTCTTTAATCATTTTTGCCCCCTCCTTGATGTCAGCTGCTGTGCTTTTTGCTTCATCAGCAACCTTCTGTACGTTTTTCTTTACTTCTTTTGCTTTCGGCGTGTCTGCAATCTTAACTGCCTCGTCAACGGCTTTATCAACAGCTTTGTCAATAGCCTTTGATGCTGACTTCCCTGCAGCTTTAACTGCCTTCTCTACGATGCTTGAAAGTGAATCTGTGTTTTTTGTGTTTTTTGTCATTTTATTTTTCTCCTTTTTTAATTAGTTTGTATAATTTTAATTAGTTTGTATAACGCTCGACCAGTTCGACATTTAAGGTGTACTTTGGCGGCGCTGAAAGTTTTCTGTCATCGTTAACTGATACGACGACCATGCCAGGATGTTCCTGCATGACAATGCCGGTTACTTCCTGCAGAAGATGGGCGGCGGTTCCGGAATATCCGGGAGTGTGGACTTTAGGGATGGTCTCCTGGTATGCGGTAAGAATCGCGTCCGGCTCGTCTGTATCAATATTGATATTACAAAATGCAAGGCATTTAGTCTGGTCTGTAAAATTAATTGTCAGTGTCAAACAAAAAAACTCCTTTCCTGAGATTGAGCACTTTCGGCTCGTGTATTGCAAGCGCTTTTTCGCTTGCATATATAGTATGCAGGATTTTTCAGAAAAAGTAAAACTTTTTAAAAATTTGTTTTTTTCTCCAAAAAATCCGCAAAGTTTTGTCGGCAAATTTGGCATATTGTAATAAGAAAAAAATCAGGAGGGAAAAATATGCATAAAAAAGCGATGCTGGCGGTTGCGGTCACGGTTGTGGTATTATTTGCAGCGATGACGGTGCAGCGGCATGGAATAAAAACACAGCTGGAAGTGTATGGCCAAAGATACGAAAACGCTGAGCAGGATTTGGAGGACGAGAAAGATAGGACAGTGAAGATTGATGATGAAGCAGAGTATATAAATACGGATGAGTATGTTGAGGGGGTTGCAAGAGAACGGCTCGGGCTGGTACATGAGACGGAGACAGTGTTTGTAAAGAAGTAGGCTGAAAAGCTCTCTACAAAAATGAGAAAAGAAAAAAGATGGAGAACATTGGCCGGAAGGGTATTGGCCGGTCAAGTCGGGAGGAAAGGTGTTGGCCGACAGAATAATGAGAAGGCCCTGTAAGGAAGATTGGAGTATCCGGCCGGCTGACGCCGGGGTGTAATCTGCTGGCGGTCGGAAGGGGGTGTTGGGAGGGCTGATGCCGGAAGGGAAGGGACCGACATCCGTCAAAGCTTTTTCCCGTCTGCAGCACC
>ENA-OQIE01001113-OQIE01001113.1-human-gut-metagenome-genome-assembly--contig:-NODE-1113-length-13571-cov-5.133689_pt1 | contig 13571 bp, 10 predicted proteins | sample MGYA00242569_ERZ504731 | MGnify/ENA primary metagenome ERZ504731 (study PRJEB26092, sample SAMD00036208) | human gut metagenome | host: Homo sapiens | study: EMG produced TPA metagenomics assembly of...
GCTGAGGCAATCGAATATGGCAGGAAGAGTGTTGGAAAGCCCAGATATTGTTTTGAGAATCTGGGGCTTGAGAAATATGACTATAGCAATCCTCTAAAATAATGCATCTTAATCCAGTCCATCAGAGTGTGAAATCTGCGTCAGATATTTTTGCCTTGCGTCAGCACGCCTACAGATATCTTCCTTGTCTTTCGCACTCTGCTGAACTGTCTTAAATGCATTATTTACGAGGATTGCTATAGACGGTCGTAAATTGCAGGCAAGATATGGAACATAAAAAAGTATCTGATAAGGGGGTATTAGATCATGTCTGCTTATCAGATACTTTGTTTATGCTTCTGGCTGTGTTCGTGTCATCAGTTGATTAGTTTGATATTTACGATTAATTCTCGAAAAATGTGACAGTAAAACCATCAGTTCCTATAGTTACGTCAGAAATAGTATCATTATCCCAGAGAGCATCCGTAATGACAGACTTTAAGGCTTCGTCCAGAATAAGATTAAATTCTTCTTCGATAAGTGAGAATGGAACCAATTTCTGGACTTCTGCACATTCCAGAATAAAATTAAGTATTTTTTCTTCCATGATAAATCCTCCTCGTAAAATTCCATACAGCATATATTACAATAGACAAAGTAATCTGTCCACCTTAGATTTTATTTTTGATAATTCATTATGGTACGATACAGGTGGCGGTATATGACAACCGATTAGAAATTACTTCTTCAGGAAAGCTGCCAATGGGACAAACATTCATATCGGATGTACCTTGATGGTGGAGATATATAGCTAATTATTCAGAACTTTCATAGACAAAACGGATTCCATCGTATATACTTTGAGTAGAAACGAAAAAAGAAGAGTAACTGTTCATGATAGTTTGGAGTATCTGCGTAATGAACAGCTACGGGAAAAAGGGGAACAGTTATGTTATTGGTAAAGAATGCAGAGATTTACGCACCAGAATATCTCGGTAAAAAGGATCTTTTGATTTGCGGGGGAAAGATTGAATGTATACAGGATTCCATCAGAGAATTGCCTGTGGAGTGCGAGGTGCTGGATGCAGAGGGCAAGATTCTTACTCCCGGATTTTTAGATCAACATGTACATATCACCGGAGGCGGTGGAGAGGGAAGTTTTCATACGCGGACACCGGAATTACAGATGTCGGAGCTGGTAGAGAACGGTATCACAACAGTGGTGGGACTTCTGGGTACGGATGGTATCACCAGGAGTGTGGACAATCTTTATGCGAAGACCCGGGTACTCTGTGAGGAGGGCGTGAGTGCTTATATGCTCACAGGTGCTTACGGATATCCCAGCCCGACTATCACAGGTGAAACAGACAGGGACATCGTATTCGTGAATGAGATTTTGGGTGTGAAGCTGGCGATATCTGATCACCGGGCACCTAATGTGACTGGTGATCAGTTGGTTCAGATTGCAAGTAAAGCTCGTGTGGCGGGAATGCTCAGTGGAAAGCCAGGCATTGTGGTGCTTCACATGGGAGATGACAAAGATGGTCTTGCGCCGGTATTCCGGGCATTGGAGGTGAGTTCTGTTCCTGTACGGATTTTCCGTCCCACTCATGTCAACCGGAATGAAAAGTTGCTGGAAGAGGGCTACGAATTTCTGAAGCGGGGAGGTTATATTGATCTGACCTGCGGTATGCACACTTCACCGGGAGAATGTGTTCTGGAGGCTAAAAAGCGGGGACTGCCCACAGAGCATATCACAATGAGCTCTGACGGACACGGAAGCTGGTCTAATTATGCTGAGGACGGCAGCCTTCTGGAGATAGGTGTATCTGGTGTGGATGCACTTTATAAAGAGTTGAAATATATGGTACAGGTTCTGGGAATGACTCTGGAGGAAGCACTGCCTTATATGACCTGTCAGGTTGCAGAGGGGCTGGATTTACTGGGAATCAAGGGAACTGTGGCAGAGGGGGCCGATGCGGATCTGTTGCTGTTTGATCAGGATCTGACGCTGGATACTTATGTAGCCAGGGGAAAGATCTTTATGAAGCATGGAGAGGTGATTCGAAAAGGCACCTATGAGAAGTAAAAAGAGAATAAAAACGAAACCGGATATATGGCTTTCTGTTGGAAACCTGTATATCCGGTTTTGTTTTTGGGCTAAAAATCAGGATGGCAAAGTGTCGATAAAAATCTGCCGTTCAGATGGTGATACACTATCGATGACAAGACAGGATGCCAGAATATTGAGCATAGCCATAGGTGCAGTCATAGAGTTATAAAACAGCTTCGTAGATGTGGGACAGAGAAGCAATAGTGTGCTGTGCGCAGCTGCCGGTGAAGTATCACTGTCTGTGATGGTCAGAATCGGTACCCCTGATTTAGCTGCTTTTTTAGCAATATTTCCAATCGGAAAATAATAGCGGGGGAAAGAGAAAAAGATTACCAGGTCACCATCCGTCAGCTGTTGGATAATCTTCTGGGTGACTTCCAGATCCGATAAATCAATCAACGCAGAATTCAAGTACAGAATTTCCAAACGGCTCTGTAAAAATTTGCCGGGAACCAGAGAAATATCATGGGCAAAGATGTAGATACGGGTGCTTTTCCGGATTTCATCAGAAGCCTTTATGACAGATTCCAGATTGATGTTGGTAATAAAATCAGAGAAAACTGCGGCCTCTGTATTGCAGATTTCATGAAGCATTTGTTCCCGCTCGGTGTCTTCGCCTGAGGTACGCTCTGGCAGAAAAAAGGAAGAAGAGGAGGCCTGCTTAATCATTTTTTGGGTATAGTCCCGAAACTGCTCCTTTAAGTCCAGAAAGTTGGAGTACCCCAGTTTTTGACAAAAACGAAGCAAAGTCAGCTCGGAGGTACCGGTCTGATGGCTTAGCTGTGCCAGTGTAATGTAGCTGATTTCCTCCGGATTAGCAATTAGATAATCTGCGATTGTTTTCTGCTTTTTTGTCAGGGCAGGATAAAGTTTTTGAAGATGCTCTAAAATATCCATAGATATTACACGATGTCCTTTCTTTGCATGGTGCATGCAATGTTTTATATTTTTTTCATAAAAATATAAGTAAAAACTTTACAAATTTATTATAGCATGTATAATGGAAAATATAAAGTAAAGTATATACTTAACAAAAAATCGAAAGAAAATCATAGTATATATTACATGATTTTCTTTCGAAAGCAAAGGAGGAAAAAGGCTATGAAGAAACTTTTTGAGAAACACTTCGAACGGACATGGTTGATTATTTTTCTGATTATGTTTGTATTAATTATGATTCCGTTCCCGTTTTTCTACAGCGAGACGTATATTCCCGCATTTGGTGGTGTTCCACTCTATATATTCGGATGGATTGTTCACACTGCCATTACATTTGTGCTGATTATTGTTTATTATCGCATGTGTATGAAGAGAAAAGAATATCACACTTATGATGAGGAGGACAAATAAATGAATGGAGCAGCAGTAATTCAGCCAGCACCGATTCCTTTCTATACAGTTCTGGTACTTTATCTTGGAATTATGGCATTTATTGGTTGGTACGCAGGACGTAAGACGAATAATATTGGCGATTTCTTTGTATTGAGTGGAAAAGCTGGCGTGGTAGTAAGTGGTATTGCATATTTCTCAACTCAGTTTTCCATGGGAACATTTCTTGGTACACCGGGAACCATTTACGGTGTAGGCTATGCAGGAATGGCTATTTCTGTACCTGGAGCTGTGTTCTGTATGATTCTTCCGGCTCTTCTGATTGGTCGCAAGCTGATTACCCTTGGTCATAAATATGGTTTTCTGACCATGGCTGATTACTTGACAGATCGTTATCACTCCAAGAATATGAGCGGTGTTTTGGGCGTGATGATGCTCTTCTTCCTGGTTCCGATGATGGGTGCACAGATTATCGGAGCAGGCGTTATTGTACATGTATTTACCGGACTGCCTGAATGGGTAGGCGTTGTGGGAATGGGTATCATTGTCATTCTCTACTGTATGACTGGTGGTATGAAAGGTGCCATGATGACAGACGTTATCCAGGGGTCTCTGATGATTGCTACTGCAGTGGTTACTTTTATTGTATCTATAGTAATGGGTGGAGGTTTCTCTAACATTAACCATACACTTCAGAGTATGAATGAGGCTTATCTGACCTTCCCGGGTGCTAACGGTTATATGCCTTGGACTTATTATGTATCCAACATTGTGCTATGGTCGTTCTTTACCATGGGACAGCCTCATCTGTTTACCAAGTTCTTTGCCATGAAGGATCATAAGACCATGTTCAAAGCAATTCTTCTTGGTACTGCAGGTATGTTTTTCTCTGCAACTCTGATTGAGTGGGCCGGTGTAAATGGTATTGCTTCCATTCAGAATATTGAGAAGGCAGATCAGATTATTCCTATGATTCTGCAGAGAGGCATGAATCCTTTCCTGGCTTCCATTTTCATCGCAGGTATTGTGGCAGCAGGTATGTCCACAATCGATGGTATTCTGGTAACGACTACCGGTGCTGTTACCCGTGATATTTATCAGAAGATTATCAATAAGGATGCTACAGATGAGACTGTTATGAAGTTGTCCAAGGTAGTAACTGTAATCATCGGTATCATCGTAATTTGCTTTGGTGTATTCCAGCCAGGCAGTATTTTTGAAATTAACCTGTTTGCATTTTCAGGAATGGCAATTTTTGTAGTGCCGATTCTGTTTGGAATTTACTGGAAGAAAGCAACAGCGAAGGGAGCAATCGCATCGGTTATAGTAGGTATTATTTCACTGTTGCTCTTTACACTGAATCCGTCTGTCAAGGCGTTGGCTATGGGATTCCATGCACTGTTCCCAACTACGATCATTGCTTCTATTGTAATGATTGTAGTAAGTAAATTTACAGAAACTCCGCCGCAGGAGACTATTGATCGTCATTTTACAGTATAAAAGTTAGGAGGCGTATTTAAAATGTATCTTGCAAAAATGACTACAGCACAAGCAAAAGAGGCTTTTGAGAAGGATCCGATTATTGTGATTCCGGTGGGAAGCACCGAGCAGCACGGAACACAGGGTGCGTTGGGAACGGACTTTATGGTACCGTCCTATCTGGCGGATCATGTGGAGGATGTAGATAACGTAATCGTAGCACCTACTGTTCCATACGGTGTATGTCCTTATCACTTAAGCTTTGAGGGAAGTATTAATATTGGTTATGAGGGACTGTATATGGTTCTGCATGGCATTATGGACTCTCTGATGCAGCATGGCGCAAAACGTTTTGTAATTCTGAATGGCCATGGCGGCAATACTCCATCCATTGACCGGGCAGCTCTGGAGGTATATCATAAAGGTGGTGTATGTGCCAGCGTAGACTGGTGGAGTCTGGTAGCTCAGCTGGACAAGAAGTTTGAAGGCGGCCATGGTGATGTTCTGGAGACCTCAGTTATGATGGCAATTGCTCCGGAATCAGTACATCTGGAGCTCAGCAAGCCTATCAATGCACAGGATCCTTCTGAGAATATGAAAGCGGCTTATATCCAGGCAGTTAATTTCAAGGGTGGTATCGTACGTCTTGTGAGAGATACCAAAGAAATTGCTCCAAGTGGCTGGTTCGGTCCTTTTGATCCGGAAGATTCTTCCGCAGAACTTGGACAGGAGGCCCTTGATTTGGCAGTATCCTATATCCGTGATTTTCTGGAAGAAATGAAGCAGATAGAACTGTCTTCCTGATATATATCTGAAGGGATGGGGGTGTCGTAAAATCATCAAATTAGATGATTGAGCGATGCCCTCGCTTTATATGTGTAAAAAACCGGAAAGAATCTTTTGAACTGTTAGATCTTTCTGGTTTTTTACGTACTTTAAGCAGTTAGTCTATGAAAAATAGGTTAGCTGCTTTTTTTTCGTCTCAAAAACAATTATCTTTGAATCAGTTATAATAATTTTATGAAATTCATCATATTACCGCTGGATAGTTCTATGCCAAATTGCACATTATAACATACAGAACAGGAGGAATGCTTATGACATTGGAACAGGTTGTACTGACAATGATTAATGACAAAATGCTTGATAATGGACAGATTTCCGAAAAACTGCACAGCAGTATCCAGAAAGACATTATAACCTTGAGTACATTCAATACAGTAGTCGCAAAGAATGGAGAACAGATGGACAGTTCAGATGAATATTGCCAGCGAATCAGTTGATTGGAAAGGAATAAGATGGATATTTATGCAACACGTGAGGAACTGAAATCCCGGCAGAAAAATATATTTGATCTGAAACTGAATGTGGCGTATTATGCCCGAGTCAGTACGGATAAGGAGGAACAGAAAACCTCTATTGAGCATCAGTGGACTTTTTTTGAACAACTGATTTCAGACGTAAAGAATTGGACGCTTGTGGATGGTTATATAGACGAAGGAATCTCCGGTATTACTGTAACCCACAGAGAGGAATTCCAGAGAATGCTCCAGGATGCAAAAGCCGGGAAAATTGATCTTATCATAACTAAAGAGATCACCCGTTTTGCCCGAAACGTATTAGACAGTATACGATATACAAGAGAGCTTCTGGACTGTGGAACTGCTGTCTGGTTTAGGAATGACAATATCAATACATTAGATGAGGATTCGGAACTCAGGCTGTCAATTATGTCCGGTATTGCACAGGAAGAAAGCAGAAAACTTTCAAGTCGTGTGCGTTTCGGTCATGCAAGATCCATACAGAACGGTGTGGTTCTTGGTAATTCACATATATATGGATGGGACAAGCGAAACGGAAAACTGTTTTTGAATCCCGAAGAGGCAAAAATGGTACAGCTTATTTTTGAAAAATATGCCCTGGGAAACTGGTCTACCCATTCACTGGAACAATTTTTATGGGAATGTGGATACAGAAATTATAAAGGGGGAAAGATTGACAGCCATGTGATTGCCAATATTATCCGAAATCCTAAATATAAGGGTTACTATGTTGGTGGAAAAGTAAAAATAGTTGATCTCTTTACTAAGAAACAGAAATTCCTGCCTGAAGATGAATGGGTGATGTATAAAGACGATGGTACCCATGTCCCTGCAATTGTGGATGAAAAACTGTGGGAAGATGCAAACAGGATTATGGAAGAAAGAAGTAAAAATATCAAGTTGAAAAAAACTTCCTATAAGCAGGACAACCTTTTTACCGGACTTATACATTGTGCGGAAGATAAAGCTGCGTACTGGCTGAAAGTCAGAACTGTCCGCGGAAAAGCTGCAAAGACCTGGGTATGCAGTCATCGCATAAAACAGGGCGCAGTTTCCTGCAGATCAAAACCGGTAAAAGAAGAAATCCTGCTGGAGATGATATCGGATGTTTATAACAATCTGGCTCAAAGCAATAAAAGTATATTGCATAAGTATCTGGAACTTTATGAGAAAGAGATTAACAAAACAGAAGGAACTGAAGAAAAAATTGACAACATACAGCATGAAATAACAGTACTGGAACAGAAGAGAGATAAGCTGCTGGATTACAATATGGGCGGCTACATTTCTGATGCGGAATTTTTAAGCAGAAACAAGGTTTTTACACAGCAGATAGCAGAGAAAAAAGCGAATCTGGAACAATTGAAAAGCATGAAACCTCTTTCAAAAACAGAATTGACAGATCAGATGGACAGGATATTAGACTATGCAAAGGAATATTCCTGCGTAAAACCCAAAGATATCACCAGAGCCATGATTGAAAACACAATCAATAATATAGAAATAACTCCGGTTAATGAAAAGAAAGCAGAAGTGATGATCGTATTTAAAAGTGGAAGTCTGCACAGCTCTGAATCTGTTATTCCGGCACTGGGACAGGAAAAAACTTATACTACGGAGACAGGGTATGAATATGTTGTACATTCAGGAATTTCTATGTAGATATTGCACTCACATATGGAATTCTTTTGCGAAGGTTACGAAAAGTAAGAAGTAGTGAATATTTCAGTTTGAAATAATATATAAAACAGGTGTAAGACATGGCAAATACGAAAAAAAGATGGACAGCCGATGAAATCGAAATATTAAGAAAGTACTATCCCGCAGAAGGAGATCAGGTCTGTGAAAGATTATCCGGAAGAACTGCAAAAAGCTGCAGGATCCAAGCATCAAAAATGGAAATATCCAAAAACATTTCCTCTTCAGCAACTGTACAGAATGATGTTAAATATGTCAGATTATGGACAGAGGCAGAGGATAAAATACTCAGAGAGTATTATGCTGCGGAGGGCAGTAAGGTACGTTATCGCTTAAATCAGAGATCAGCAGAATCCTGCAGAGGAAGAGCTGCTGCATTAGGACTTACTTATTCCGGGGCAAACAGAAAATGGAGCAGCAGCGAAGATGAAATTCTGAGAAACTATTATCCAACAGAAGGTGCTGAAGTTCAGAAAAGACTGGAGGGAAGATCCAAAGAGGCATGTAATAAAAGAGCTGCCAAATTAGGTCTTTGTATACAGGGAAGAAAAGAATGGACTGCAGAAGAAGATGAAATTATAAGAACATATTACAAAGCGGAAGGCAGGAAGGCAGCAGAACGATTGGAAGGGAGAACTCTGACTGCCTGTCAGTCCAGAGCTAAGTACTTAAATGTCAGATCAGACAATAACAGACTTCCATGGACACAGGAAGAGGATGCGATCATTTCCCGATATTATGAAGAAAAAGGTGCCGGATATGTGCATACTCTCATTCCTGAAAGATCTCTTCAGGCATGCAAATACAGAGCGATGATTCTGGGATTAAGCAGGAAAACCAATGATCCATGGACAAAAGCCGAAGAGAAGATACTGAAGAAATACTACCCGGTTGAGGGCAGCAATGTTTATAAACGTCTGAATAACCGTAGCAGAAATGCCTGCATCAGCAAGGCAGCCCAATTACATCTGCAATATGGACAGCCTATGTATAAAGGACCTGTATTGGATGAATGGATCATACTGGCAGTGAAACAGGGGATCACAAAAGTAAGACAATCTATGACATACAGTGAGATAACCTTTAAACCCGGAAAACTCCCTGAACTGCATCTGAGACTGGAATGTGATGAAACCGGAAAATTCAGGGTTTATGAGAAGTCTGTTCTTTTGGATGAAAAAGAATATGACAGGCAACGGGTTGAGAATCTCGCGGATACAATGGGACTTCAGATAGAAGGAAACAAAATTACTTTAAACAGCAGCGAAAAAGAGATAGAAGATGATATTTTCAGACTGATAGCAGGATGTTACCTGATTTATTTCCTGCATTATTTTATGGGATTGCCATAATTGCTCTATTCTGTCTTATCTTGCTGTGAAATGATAAAAATTTGTCAACAGGATACTGCTTGGTTTATGAGATACTTTCTCAACAGATGCAGAATAATTCTCTTGCATTTTCACGCAGGTTAGAATATACTAACCAACAGAGTTAACCAAAGCAAACTATTGCGTGATTTGATCATTTAAATTTCCACTGAAGAAATGGGGTGAATCGGATGATTTTATTCGCTTCATCTGAAATGAGATGATACACAGATAGCTTCAAGTCAGGGACGAAATATCTTTTGCCCCTGATATCATATTACAGGAGGAGAAAGAAACAGATGAAGAAAAGAATGGCAATTCTGATGTCTATGGCAATTGCGGCAAATATGATTGCTTCTGTACCGGTATGTGCAGCAGACATATTTACAGATTCAATGACTACGGATTCAGCAATCACACAGGAGGCAGATGATGATTCCTTTAGTGATGGATCGGGAACACCGGATTTTGCGGATGAGCAAGAGAATGTACAGGCGGCTCAGGATGAGGGTACACAAAGTGCGAAAGAACCGCCGGAGGTGACGACAGAATATGAAAGTGGCTTTTTTGCGAATGTTTGTAAACTAAAAACTTCTCTTGACCCAAGGTATGTTGAGAAAATTACAGGAATATCTGTTAATGGAACAGAGTGGAATGAAGTAACTGGTTCGTGGGATCTTAAAGGAACAACATATATTAAAAAAGACTCAGACGGTTATGTTGGACTATCTCCGGATACACTTAAGGTGGGTGATAAGATTGTAATCACCAGTGACGGATACAAGGATCTTACTTTAAAGGTAACAGGAACCGGACAGCAATGGGCTGTTGAAAAAGTAACTTCACAGACTGAACCTGAACAGACCAAAGATGCTCCGGCATTTGCAGGAGATCAGGTGGAAATTTTATATACAAACTACAAGATCATTCAACTAACTGATGTAAATAATGATTCTGATTATATCAGTAAAATCACAAAAGTATCTGTAGATGGTAAAGAATGGGCTAGAACGGATTCTGCAACAGCATTATATGGCAGAAAAGCATATTATCCGGACAGCAGTAATAATCGTGTTGTATTTGATTCAACTGTACTTCATACTGGAAATGTCATTACAATAAAAAGTGATGGATATAAAGAACTTTATCTTAAGGTAACTGCAGAAGGAAATGATTTCACAGTTATTGCAACTGATTCCGGTGAAACTAATATTAACGGTGCATCTAACGGAGTGAACACTCTTCATGTCAGATTAAAAGGATACTTCGAAAGCGCTGTTACAGGGCAGCAGAAATACGATGCAGTTTCAGGGGCATCCACTTCTGTTTCATCCAACAAAAACAGTAATGTAGTTGTGGAAGCAGCTGATCTTCCGGATGGGCAGGAACCTGTTGAAGCTGACTGGAAGGAGTTAAAAGAAACAGGTGTAAAAATTGACACAAAAAATACAAAGGTAAACATTGACAGTAAAAGTGGAATGGCAGGGATGTATTCCACATATGACAGTTCTCTGTCTCTCAGCGGAACTCCTGCTAAAATCGGTACATATCCTGTCAGTGTTACAGTAACTGATGAATCAGGGCGTAAAGTAACAAGTAATGAGCTTACTTTCAAGGTTTATGGTACGAATGAAAAACTGGCAGATCATCTGAATCTTGACAATGCAACCAAGACTGCAGATGGAAAATATATGTACGATATGGATCCATGGGTAATTCCTGATTTTAATAATACAGATGATATTGTAACAGTCCCGACAGAGATTAAAGCCTGGTATGGCTCTCATACCAGCGGTACATATGGAGAACTGGGATATGCTGTTTCAGAGGGAGATGCTACAACTCAGACATTGATCATACCGGGTGGATGTAACCTTACAATGGTCAATATGAAGGTTCTCAGCAGTGTGAAGATAAAAGTTGAAAATGGCGGAACATTGAATCTGAGAGATTCTTCTATATATGGACAGATTGAAGTAGAAAATGGTGGAACAATATCTGTTAACCATGATGATTATAGCGGAAAATTCCTGACAGGTACTTCCATTAATGGACAACTGATCCTGAACGATGGAGCGACCATAAAGAATTCCATGATCTACTCCAACACTAATTTCCTTCCCAATGGAACACAGGCACGTCACAATACATCACCTGTTGTTGTGACAAACGGAAATGTAAAGATGGAAGGAAAAGTATATATCAAAGGTGATGAAGCTGCAACAGGAACAGATCCTGCCACAGGAAAAAGCTACAGCGGACAGCCGGCCCTGAAAGTCAGCAGCGGAACACTTACTATTGGCGAGGGCAGCCAGCTTGCAGCATACGGCGGAGGAAACATAGCAACTACTTCAGTTGGCGGTGCATCGGTGATTCTTGACAACGGAACGATTTCCGGAGCAGGAACGTTGATTGCTGTTGCAGGACGAGGAGATGGTGATAACGGTGGCAATGCAGTTGAGGGCACCGGAAATGTAGAAACAGCAAAAGCATATCTGGAGGGAGGTTCTGCTTATTCATTTATGAACAAAAATGCGGAGCCAGGTAAAGCGTATACTGAATCTGTCACTATATCTCCTTCTACAAAAGGAACAGCAGTAAATGGTAAAAAAATAACTTCCAACAGTGAATCTGCTCCGGATACATATTGGAGTGACATTACAAAAACACCAGATGATAAAATTCAGAACTGTACTATATCAGATACCACAATCATACAGACCGTAAATCCATCACCGTCGGTAAATCCGTCACCGTCGGTAAATCCGTCACCATCAGTGAATCCAACAGTAACGCCGGTACCAACTGTCGCTCCGATACCGGATACTTACCCGGAGGGAACTGAGAAAGATAAAAATGGAAATCTTGTTACACCGGAAGGAATCGTAATCAGCTCAGACGGAACTGTAACACTTCCGGATGGCACGAAGCTGACACCTGATGCAGATGGTAAAAAGCCAACTGTAAATAAGGATGAAACTGTAACCGATACCAAAGGAAATACCTACAGTACAGACGGAAGTATCACAGATTCAGACGGAAATTATACCAGACCTGCAAAAGCAGTTATAAAGAATGTATCTGTTTCCAAAAACTCCGTAAAAATGGTGCTGAATGAAGAGTGTAAGGGTGCTCTGAAATATGATTATGTGATCGGCACCTCTGAGGATATGCTCAAAACAGGACAGTATACAAAGATTCTGAAAAATCAGGAAGAACTGAAGTCTGCGTTTGCATATATGGATAAGGGAACCTGGTATGTAGCATGCCACGCATGGTTTAAGGGTGAAGATGGCAAAAAAGTATTTGGACAGTGGTCTGAAATCCATCAAGTAGATGTAAGTACCATTACGCCACAGACACCTGTGATCAGTAAAGTAACTGTGAAAGGTTCCACAGTGACAGTAAAATATACAAAGAGCAAAAACTCTCAGGGATATGATGTGGTTCTCAGTGACACCCTTACCAGAACTAACGGACAGAAGCGCCCTGCTGTTTCCGGAGAGAATTATTATGTAAAAAAGATAAAAGGAAATACAGTAACTGTTACATTTAAGAATATTAAATCAGGCACTTATTATATTGGTTTACATGCATGGAACCGTACTTCTGAGGATAATTCAAAAACATTCAGCGAATGGTCAAATGTCAGAAAAGTTAAAATGAAATAAAAAATTGTGAATAATGGTTGAGTAAATCAGAGGGGATACCGGCAATGCATATTATACATTGCAGTATCCCCTCTGATTTGTCAGGAATGTTGCAGAGATTTCGCTTTTAAGAAAAAAGATACCAGTTTTACTAACAGTTTATGTGGAAAACCGGAAAGAACCATACGGAATAAAAAGTGTGTATTGGAACCGTTACTGTTCAGGGGTTAGCTGGACAGTAACTTTCCATGTTTATAGATTCGATTTTATCATAGGCGGTATGAAAGAGGGTATATTGGAAATGGCGAATGGGCATTTTTCCGCGAGATTAGAAAAATAAACAGCAGGTCCTCACCCACTGCTTATTGCTTTTCGTAACCTCCACAGGGGAGTTACTTGATTCGGTTAAAATATATGTAAATTTTCCACCAAAATATTATTGACGTAAGAAAAGCCACATGGTATTTTATTTTTGGAAAAACTGAAAATTATTTTAAAGGCAAACCTGTTGAAAGGCAGGGACGCAAAGCCAGAAGGGACTAAAGTCAGAAAGTTTGACCATGTCAGCCGGTTGCCACTGTTTCCATATCATCATAATATATGGAAAAGATGTTTGAACAGAAGAGATTCC
>ENA-OQIE01001117-OQIE01001117.1-human-gut-metagenome-genome-assembly--contig:-NODE-1117-length-13518-cov-4.141284_pt1 | contig 13518 bp, 10 predicted proteins | sample MGYA00242569_ERZ504731 | MGnify/ENA primary metagenome ERZ504731 (study PRJEB26092, sample SAMD00036208) | human gut metagenome | host: Homo sapiens | study: EMG produced TPA metagenomics assembly of...
CCTCAGTCGCTGCGCGACAGCTCCCCCAAGGGGGAGCAAGCGCCCGCCCGCAGCGCCGCGCTTTCGCAGAAAGCGGCGCTGCAAATGCTGCTTCCCGCCACGACCCCTCCCGTGAAAAGGCAATTCTGGAAAATCCGCAGATTTTCCAGAATTGCAAATTAAAAATCATTCTTCCGCTGTTTATGCGCAAAGCGAACGCGGCGCGCATTCCAAATCATCATGCCCCATCAAAGCTGTCCCCATCAGCGGGCAGGGCAGCGGCTTGCGCGTCTGCGCTGCCGGTGTCTGCTGCCCGGGGGACGCCTTTGTACACCAGTGTCTGCTCCAGCACCTCGGCACAGACCGGTGCTGAAAGACTGCCGCCGGCGGTGGTCCAGCTGTGGGGCTCATCCAGACAGACCAGACACAAAAACTGCGGGTCATCGATGGGTGCCACCGCCACAAAGCTGGCAATGCGCGCCTTCTCGTCGGCGCTGTCCAGCTTCTGGCTGGTGCCGCTCTTGCCGCCCACCCGGTAGCCCGCGATCTGCGCGTTGCGCCCGCCGCCGTACAGCACCACTGCCTCCATCATCTCCCGCATGGTGGCAGAGGTGGCGGGCTGGATGACCTGCCGCCTGCAGACCGGTTGGTTGTGCTGCAAAACGCTGCCGTCCGGCGCAAGAATATCCGAGACCAGATACGGCTGCATCAGCTTGCCGCCGTTCACCACCGCGCAGACGGCGGAGGCCATTTCCAGATAGGAAATCTTACTGCTCTGCCCGAAGGCGCAGGAGGCCAGCTCTACCGGCCCCATGCGGTCGGCGGTGTAGTACAGGCTCTTTTTCGGCTCGGCGGGCAGGTCGATGCCGGTGGGTTCCCGCAGACCGAAAGCGGCAAAATAATCGCAGAAAGCCTGCTTGCCCAGCCGCGCCCCGATCTGGATAAAGCTCTGGTTGCAGGAGTTTTCCAGTGCCTGTGTCACGGTCTGGCTGCCGTGGCGCTTGTGGTTGGCGCAGTGGAACCGCGTGCCCGCTACCGAGATAGAGTCTCCGCAGTAAAAGGTGGAGTGCCGGGTAATGGCTCCGGCATCCAGCGCCGCCGCGCAGGTGATGAGCTTAAACACGCTGCCCGGCTCGTATAAGTCACTCACCGCCTTGTTGCGCCACTGGGTCTGCTGCGCCAGCTGCAGGGCGGCGGCGCGCTCTTTGCCGGAAAGGGCGTCCACGGCAGCGCGTGCGGCCTTATCGGCGATGACCCGGGGCTGGTTGGGGTCGTAGGCCGGGGTGGTAGCCATGGCCAGCACTGCCCCGGTGTTCACCTCCATCACGATGCCCACGCTGCGGGCGGCTACATGGTGCTCCTGCACCGCATAATTCAACGCATTTTCAAGATAATGTTGAATATTTGCATCGATGGTCAGCCGCAGCCCGCTGCCCTCCACGGGGGCAAGTTCGGTTTCGTAGCTTTGCGCCAGCGTGTAGCCCCAAGCGTTCACGGCGGTCAGCACCACTCCGTTTTGCCCGGTAAGGGTGTCGTTGTATTCGAGCTCCAGCCCGCTGACCCCGGCGTTGTCTACGTTGGTGAACCCCAGCACCGAGGCCAAAAACTCTCCCTGCGGGTACCAGCGCTTGGAGTCCTGATTGATGCGCACGCCGGTAATGCCGTTCGCTGCGCAGAAATCCCGCACGGCATCGGCAGTTTCCCGCTCCACCCGGTAGCGCAAAAGGCAGTCGTTCGCGCGCCGGTCGTTGAACTTTTCCAGCAGCTTGGCCTCGTCCAGCTCCAGAATCTCCGCAAGCTCCTTGGCGGCAAGGGCAAGCTTATCCTCCGGCATCTCCCGGGGGCTGGCGCGCAGGGTCCAGCAGCTGCTGTTGGCGGCGAGCAGCGCACCGTCGGCGCTGTATATTTTGCCCCGGTCGGCGGGCACAACGGTGTCCCGCAGCTGCTGCCCCAGCGCCCGCTGGGTGTACCAGCCGCCGGTGCATAATTGCAGCCAGAACAGCCGCCCGATGAGCCCTGCAAAGCAGACGGCGCACAGCCCCACCGCAATAAGCCGTGCCCGCAGACGGAACGCCCGCTCCGGCAGGGTGCGCAGGGCGTCTGTGGGTTTTGAGCCGCACATGGCAGCACCCCCTTTGCGGGCAGTTTATGCGCCCGGGGGCGGTGCGTATGACTAACCGCCCCCGCATCCGCGTACAATAACAGAAACGGAGGTGACCGGGATTGCACAGAACTGCTGCCCGCAAAGGGCTGCTGCGGCCGCTGCCGCCCATGGACCTGCCCTTTCTGGTGCTGGTGCTCACGCTGGTAGCTTTTGGGCTGGTGATGCTGTGCAGCGCCAGCAGCGCGGTGGCACTGTACCGGCGGCAGGACGCCTTTGCCTATGTGCGGCCGCAGCTGCTGTACGCCGCCATGGGACTGGCGGCCATGTGGACGGCCAGCCGGGTGGACTACCATATCTATCACAAGCTTGCGTGGCCGTTGCTGGCGCTCTCGCTGGTGCTGCTGACGGCGGTGCTGTTCATGCCGGAATATAACGGCTGCAAGCGCTGGCTTGTGCTGCCGGGGCTTGGCACATTACAGCCCAGCGAGATCGCCAAATTTGCGGTGGTGCTGGTGTTTGCCCACATCATCGCTTTGAACCACGACCGCATGGGCAGCTTTGCGGTGGGGGTAGTGCCCTTTGCGTTGGTGCTGGGGATGGTGGCGGTGCTCATGCTGCTGGAGCCCCACCTTTCCGGCACGGTGCTGATTTTAAGCATCGGCGCGGTGCTCATGTTCGTGGGTGGTACCGGGCTGCGGTGGTTCATGTTGGCAGGGGCGGGCGGCGCTGCCGCCATCGGCACGGCTATCGTGCTGATGCCGGAGCTGGTGCCCTACGCCGCCGACCGGCTCAATTCATGGCTGGACCCCTTTGCCGACCCGCTGGGCGACGGCCACCAGACCATCCAGAGCCTGTACGCCATCGGCTCTGGCGGGGCGGCGGGGTTGGGGCTGGGCAACAGCCGCCAGAAGCATCTGTTCGTGCCCGAGCCCCAGAACGATTTCATCTTTTCCATCCTCTGCGAGGAACTGGGCTTTCTGGGCGCGTGTGTGGTGATATTGCTGTTCAGCGCGCTGCTGTGGCGGGGCATCACGCTGGCGGCGCACGCGCCGGACCGCTTTGGCGCACTGCTGGTGGTGGGCTTTGTGGTGCAGGTGGCGCTGCAGGCGGTGCTGAACATCGCGGTGGTCACCAACACCATCCCCAACACCGGCATCAGCCTGCCCTTTTTCTCCTCCGGCGGCACCAGCCTGATGATGCTTTTGGGCGAGATGGGCATCGTGCTTTCCGTCTCCCGGGGCGAAAGCTGATAAAGACCGGCATTTCCTGCCGCGGCAGGGCAGGAGCGGCGCGGAAATGCGAAAAAAAAACGGACAAATGACCGGACAAATCCCGCAGAGGGCGGGAAAGCCGTTTCCGGCGCATTTTGTTGACCAAAGACCCTCGTTTTGCATACCATGGGGTATCTTTTGCAGAACGGGGGTCTTGGCATGGCTGGGGATTGGATCATTACAGGCGGGCGGCCTTTGCAGGGCAGGGTGGAAGTGCCTGCAGCCAAAAACAGTGTGCTGCCGCTGCTGGCAGCTTCGCTGCTATGCAGCGGGCCGGTGCGGCTGCAAAATGTGCCGCGCCTGACGGACGTAGAGGACTGTCTTGCCCTGCTGCGGGGCGTGGGCTGCACAGCGGGCTGGCAGGGCACAGAACTGGTGGTGCAGGGACAGCCTATGCGCACCGACCTTGCACCGGAGGCCGCAGGCCGGATGCGGGCGTCCATCTTGTTCTGTGCGCCGCTGCTGGCGCGGCTGGGGCGGGTAAGCACCGTACTGCCCGGGGGCTGCCGTATTGGGGCAAGACCCATCGACCTGCATTTGCAGGGGCTGGCGCAGATGGGGGTGCGGCAGCTGCCCGCAGCGCCCGGACAGCTTACGCTGTACGCCCCGGCGGGGCTGCGGGGCGCGGAGATCTGTCTTGCCTTCCCCAGTGTGGGCGCTACCGAGACGCTGCTGCTGGCCGCCGCCACGGCGCAGGGACAGACCGTGCTGCATGGCGCTGCAAAAGAGCCGGAGATCGCGGATCTTGCCGCCTTTCTCAACGCCTGCGGCGGCTGCGTGGAGGGCGCGGGCACCGACACCATCCGGGTGCAGGGAAGGCGCTGCCTTGCGGGCTGCACCTTCATGCCGGTGGCAGACCGCATCATCGCCTCCACGCTGGCTTGCGCGGCGGCAACGGCGGGCGGCAGGGTAGAACTGGCGGGCTGCGCACCCGGGCTGTATGCCCCGCTGCTGGAAATTCTGGAACAAATGGGCTGCACCGTAGAGCGGGCACGCGATGCTGCCGCCATTTCGCGGTTCGGGGCACTGCGCGGCGCGGGAAACGTGCACACAGCACCCTACCCGGGCCTTGCCACGGACGCCGCCCCGCTGCTGGCGGCGGTGATGCTCTGCGCACAGGGGGAAAGCCGCCTGCAGGACAGGGTGTTTGAAAATCGTTTTGCCTGTGCCGAGGGTTTTGCGGCGCTGGGGGCAAACGTCCGGGTGGCAGAGCGCACCCTGTATGTGCAGCCGGGCGGGACGCTGCGCGGGGCAAAGCTGACTGCACCGGACCTGCGGGGCGGGGCGGCGCTGGCGCTTGCGGCGCTGGCTGCCCGGGGCAGCAGCCGCCTTGGCGGGGTGGAGTTTGTCCGGCGCGGATATGCAGACCTTGACCGGCTTTTGGCGAGGCTGGGCGCACAGATTTGGCAGGAAATACCCGCCCGGAGTGGGGTTGTGAAAAAAACACCCACGAAAAAGCAATTTTGTCTTGCAATCGGAGCAAAAAAATGATACGATACAGTTATATAAATATCGTATGATAATTTCTGTGCGGCATTTGCGCAGTTCCACATAAAAATCCGATGGAGGACAAAGTTATGGCATTGATGCTCGATGAAGAACTGGACGAAAACGTTACGACGATCAAGGTGATCGGTGTGGGCGGCGGCGGCGGCAACGCTGTGAACCGCATGGTGAGCGATGGCCTGCAGGGCGTGGAGTTCATCGCAATGAATACTGACCAGCAGGCACTGGCCAAGAACCATGCCTCGGTCAAGGTGCAGCTGGGTTCCAAGCTGACCAAGGGTCGCGGTGCGGGTGCAGACCCGGAGATCGGCCAGCGCGCCGCTGAAGAAAGCAAGGACGAAATCGCAAACGCCCTCAAGGGCTCCCAGATGGTCTTTATCACCGCCGGTATGGGCGGCGGCACCGGCACCGGTGCGGCACCCGTTGTGGCCGAGGTGGCACACGATCTGGGCATCCTGACCGTCGGCATCGTTACCAAGCCCTTCTCCTTTGAGGGCAAGCGCAAGATGGGTCTGGCCGAGCAGGGCATTGCCAACCTGCTGATGCACGTTGACAGCCTGATCGTCATCCCCAACGAGCGCCTGAAGATGATCAGTCAGGAAAAGATCACCCTGATGAATGCCTTCCAGGCTGCCGACAACGTGCTGCGTCAGGGCGTTGAGTCCATCTCTGCCCTGATCAACGTGCCCGCCTTCATCAACTTGGACTTCGCCGACGTGCGCTCCATCATGAAGGATGCCGGCTACGCCCACATGGGCGTGGGCAGCGCCAAGGGTGCCGGCAAGGCCGAGAACGCCGCCAAGGCTGCTATCTCCAGCCCGCTGCTGGAGACCAGCATCGCCGGTGCACACGGCGTTATCATCAACATCACTTCCAGCCCGGACATCGGTCTGGAGGACGTGGAGACCGCCGCAGGCCTCATCACCCAGAGCGCACATCCCGATGCAAACATCATCTGGGGTACTGCCTTTGATGAGAACCTGTCCGATGAGATGCGCGTGACCGTTGTGGCCACCGGCTTCGACAACAAGAGCGCCAGCGACCTGCGCAACAGCATTAACAACGCCATGGGCGGTGCACAGTCTGTGCCCACTGCGGTGTTCAGCAGCGATACCGGCGCAAGCGCAGCCCCGGCATCCAATGCTGCCCCGGCTGCTGCTCCGGCTGAAAAGAAGGCCGTGGAAGAGGAAAGCAGCGACAATCGTTACTACGACGAGCTGCTGGCCATCCTGAACAAGCGGAAGTAATTACAGGCTACAATGGGGCTGGCAGCTGCGCCCATGCGGTCAGCGAAAGCCCCGTGCAAGGTGTGCATGGGAGGGCATCATGGTGCAGACAGAGCGGGAGACCGGTGCCCTGCGCGGACAATTTGCCCGGCAGGCCGCTGTACAGGCATCTGCCGCAGCACAGGCGGAAAGCGCCCGGGCACAGGCAGAGCAGCTGAGCCGCAAGCTGGCTGCGGCACGCGCCGAGGTGCGCCGGTATCAGACCCGGATGTTCGCCTTTGAGCGCACCCTGCTTGCCCTCAAGCACGATAATGCAGAGCTGGAAGCCGCCTGTGAGCAGGCGTGGGAGCAGCTGGAACAGGCCAACGCCCGGGCAGAAAAGGCCGAAGCCGCCTGCCGCAGAGCCGAGGCTGCTCTTGCCGCCATGCAGCAGACCGCCCCGGAAACACCTGCGCAGCCGGACACCGCCCCCGAGGCTGTGCCGCAGTGCGAGGCTGCACCGGAACAGCCTGCACCGGAAACGGAAGAAAGCCTCTGCGCCCCGGAACAGGCACTGCCCCCGGAGCCTGCACAGCCTGCATGGCAGCCGGAGACCCGGCTGGAACAGATGGCTGCGGAGCTGATGGGATGGTTTGATGCCATGATGCCCCAAGAATGAATCTTAAAAGGACTGTTGCGTTTTTTGCGCAGCAGTCCTTTTTCTTTCAGAGTGGAACGATTTAAAATGCGCTCCGCTTTGCTCTGCGCATCATCAGCGGAAATAAGGTTTATATTTCGCGGTTGCCGCGCTCTGCGGAGCGCGGCAACCGCATTTTCACAGAAAGGGCTGTAACGACAAACGGCTTGCTTTCGAACAACGTTTGCAAAGGGTACTGTAAAAATTGGATTGCATTTATACAACCGGGAATGAAAACGTTTGCAGAAAATACCGGAAAATGGCAGAAAATGCTGCGCTCAGTCTTGCATTTTGCTGTAAAATCCAGTAAAGTATAAATGAATGCAATAAAGCGGATGCCAGGGAAAACCTATTACATCCAGTCAGTGCGGACGGTGTGCCCGGAACAAAGCCGGGGCAGAAGGATGCGCCGCAAAAGGAGAAACATGGCCATGAACGAGAAACCGAAGATCCTGATCGCGGATGATTCCGAGATCAACCGTGCCCTGCTCAAGGAGATACTGGGCGATGGCTATGACTATCTGGAAGCAGAGGACGGCGCAGCGGCAGTGGAACTGATGCGGCAGCGCACGGATATCTCCCTGCTTCTGCTGGACCTGATGATGCCGGGCATGGATGGCTTTGACGTGCTGCGAGTGATGAAGTATCATGCATGGCTGGACGAGATCCCGGTCATCGTCATCTCGGCGGCAGAGGATACCGCCAACATTGAGCGTGCCTATGATCTGGGTGTGGCAGACTATATCCGCCGCCCCTTCGAGCGGATCATGATTATACGCCGGGTGAAGAATATCCTCATGCTGTACGCCAAGCAAAAGCGGCTCACCCGCCTTGTTACCGATCAGGTGTACGAAAAAGAGCACAACAGCGTGCTGATGATCAGCATTCTGAGCCATGTGGTGGAGTTCCGCAACAGCGAAAGCGGACTGCATGTCCTGCACATCCGCACCCTGACCGACCTGCTTTTGCACCGGTTGGTGCAAAAGACCGACCGCTATCAGCTGGACGAAAGCGATATCGCCCTCATCAGCACCGCTTCGGCGCTGCATGATATCGGCAAGATCGTCATCCCGGAGGAAATCCTGAACAAGCCCGGCCGCCTGACTGCCGAGGAGTTTGCCATTATCAAGAACCATACCGTGGCGGGCGCGCAGATGTTGCAGGATCTGGGACGGGCGATTGCGCGGGATGAGCCGCTTTTGCAGGTGGCGCACGCCATCTGTCGCTGGCACCACGAGCGCTGGGACGGCAATGGCTACCCCGACCGGCTGAAAGGGGATGAGATCCCCATTGCGGCGCAGGTGGTGGCACTGGCGGACGTGTACGACGCCCTGACCAGCGAGCGCTGCTATAAGCACGCCTACGACCACGACACCGCGCTGCGCATGATCCTGAACGGCGAGTGCGGCGCGTTCAACCCGCTGCTGCTGGACTGCCTGCGAGAGTCCTCGGAACAGCTGCGCACCGAGCTGACCCGCTCGGAGTGGGACAGGGGCTTCCGGCAGGAGACCCACCGCCTTTCCGAGGAGATTTTGCACCGGGAGGCGCTGCCCCGGGAGAACCACTCCCAGCTGCTGCTGGAGCAGGAAAAGGAACGCACGGATTTCTACGCCGCCCAGTGCGGCGGCATCCGGTTCGACTACGACCTGCTGGCTGGCAGCGTGACCGTGTATGACTACCATGCCGAGCCCTTGCAGCAAAAAACGGTAACCGATTTTGCGCAGGGCAAGGGACTTGGCTTTTTGAACGAGCAGGATCGGCGCAAGCTTTCCAAGGCCATCAGCCGCGCCACGCCGGAAGCGCCGGACGTGGTGCTGCCGGTCATGGTGCAGCGAGATGGGAAGCCGCACCTGCACCGGATGGCGCTGCATACCATCTGGAGCGGTGCCGGGGTGCGCCGCTGCGTGAACGTGCTGGGGCACCTCACCGATGAACAGCACCGCGTGGAGCATCAGGCAGAGCTGCTGACCGCCATCGACCCGGAGGAAGATCCCGCCCGGTTCCTACGGCGGCTGCAGGGCATCTTTGATGTGGTGCGTCTGGTAGACCCGGAGCACCGCAAGGTGCTTGCGCTGGACAGTGACGGCATCCTGACCGAAAAGCCCGGCAATTGCCACATGGTATGGAACAAGGATACCCGGTGCGAAAACTGCATTTCCGCCAAGGCCTATGCCCGCAAGACCATCCTGAATAAGATCGAGTTCAAGGACGAGGAAGCCTATTTTGTCATTTCCAAGTATATCGAGGTAGGCGGCAGGGGCTGTATGCTGGAACTGGTCACCCGGCTGACGGATGGCCGCTGGCTGGATATGGGCGGCCACCGGCTGCTGCTGGACCGCTGCAACGGCATGGAGCGCAGCGCCTTCGTAGACCCCCTGACCGGAGCCTACACCCGCCGCTATTTTGATAAGTTCCTTGCCGGGGGCGAGATGCACGGCGGTGTGGCGATGATCGATGTGAACCAGTTCAAGTCGGTCAACGACAGCTTTGGACATCTGGTGGGAGACGAAGCATTGCAGACCGTGGCCGCAGCCATGCAGAGCTGTCTGCGTCAGACTGATATCCTGATCCGCTATGGCGGCGATGAATTTCTGCTGCTGATGCCCCAGAACTGCCCTGACGGCGTAGAAAGCGTCATCCGACGAGTGCAGAACGCTGTGCAGGCAGCGCGGGTGCCCAGCCACCCGGAGCTCCGGCTTTCGGTAAGCATTGGCGGCGTGTGCAATGTGCAGCCCTTGACCGAGGCCATCCGGCAGGCCGATGCCCGGATGTATTGCAATAAAGAAAACGGTGAGCCGGTGTTATAACCGCAGCTGACAACAAAAAAAGAGACAGGCGACCTTTCCGGGAAGCCTGTCTCCTCTTTTTTTCAAAGAAATCTTTTATTTCCGCTGCCGGGCGGCGATCTGTGCGGCAGTGGGCGGGATATCGCCCTGCGCGGCCTTTTCCAGCTGGCTCAGGCGGCGGTCCAGATCGGTGAGCCGCTGCGAGACGATGTCCGGCAGATCCTGCTGGTCCAGATCGTCGGCGGGGTTCACCGCCTTGTTGTTGATACGCACTACCTCGGCGGGTACGCCCACGGCGGTGCAGTTAGCGGGCAGGTTGCGCAGCACCACGCTGCCCGCACCGATGCGGGCGTTATCCCCGATGAACACCGGGCCCAGCACCTTGGTGCCCGCGCCGATAAGCACGTTGTTGCCCAAGGTGGGGTGGCGTTTGCCGGTATCCTTGCCGGTACCGCCCAGCGTTACCCCGTGGTAGATGGTGCAGTTATCCCCGATCTCGCAGGTCTCGCCGAACACGATGCCCATGCCGTGGTCGATAAACAGACACTTGCCGATGGTGGCACCCGGGTGGATCTCGATGCCGGTGCGGTGGCGGCCATGCTGGCTGACCCATCGTGCCAGAAAAAAGTGCTTGTGCTGGTACAGCCAGTGCGCAATGCGGTGGTACACCAGAATGTGGAATCCCGGGTACAGCAGCATTACCTCCAGCACGCTGCGTGCGGCGGGGTCCTTGCGCTGGATGTTCCGCGCGTCCTCAAGTAAACCCATGCGGAAAACCTCTCTTTCCCATAAACACCCGCCCACGCGGCGGGGCTCTCCCTTTTACCGTATTATAATAGCACAGCAGGAGACGAAAGTACAGTGCTGCACTAGGGATTGTGGAACAAAATGGCAGTTATTTTGCCGCGTGACTCGGGTTTTGGGTAGAGTGTCCAAAATTCGGCGAGAGATACCAGAAACCTTTTAGCACCTGTTTTTGCGCACAGCCATTGACACATTTTGCGGTTCTATGATAAAATAATACGAATGAAAACGCAACCATCAAGAAAAGGAGAAACACCATGCTGTGCAGCGCCCAGAACCCGAAACTGAACAAGCAGTTCGCGTCCGGTTTTGCCGTGGCTTCGTTGTTTCCTTTTTTTGCGCAATGAGCTTTTCCCTTTGCGGGGAAAAGTTTTTTTTTGCCCGTTTTCGGGCGCCTGACACACAAAAATATCATTACAGGAGGGAACCGCGATGCTGCTGACAAACGCTGTGAACACCGAGGGACGGCCGCTCGAGATCTATGTAAAGGATGGCAAAATCGCTGCCGTAGGGCAGGATCTTTCCGCCCTTGCCGCCGAGAACGAGACGGTGGTGGATGCCGGTGGGCTGACTGTGCTGCCCGCATTTGTGGATCTGCACTGCCATTGGCGCACCCCGGGCTTTGAGTACAAGGAGGACATCGAGACCGGCAGCCGCGCCGCTGCCGCCGGTGGTTACACCTTTGTGAACCTGATGCCCAACACCAAGCCCGTCTGCTCCTCTGCCGCACAGGCCATGATGGTGGAGCAGAAGGCTGCCGAGGTGGGGCTGTGCGATGCAAACCAGACCGTCTCCATCACCGAGAACTTTGACGGCGTGAGCATCGACCACCTCAAGACCCTGCCCGCCAGCGTGAAGTTCATCACCGAGGATGGCCACGGCGTGCAGGATAACGCCACCATGGCACGGGCTTTTGCCATCTGCACCCAGAAGGACATCACGGTCATGAGCCACGCCGAGGATATGGAGATCAGTCCGTGGGATTACCGTCTGGCCGAGGATATCGAGACGGTGCGCAACTGCTGGCTGAGCGAGTACTACCAGACCCGGCTGCACATGTGCCATGTGTCCACCCGGGGCGCGCTGGATGCCATCCGCATGGCAAAGCTGCGGGGTGCACCCGTCACCTGTGAGGTGACCCCCCACCACTTGTGGTTCACCAACGACACCTGCGACTACCGGGTCAACCCACCCATCCGCACCGCCGACGACGTGGAGGCGCTGGTGGAGGGCATCCGTACCGGCATCGTGGACGCCATTGCCACCGACCATGCACCTCACTCTGAGGAAGATAAGCTGAAGGGCATGGCCGGTATGGTGGGCAGCGAGACCGCCTTCGGCGTGTGCTACACCAAGCTCTGCAAGCAGGAGGGTCTGCCGCTGGAGCTGCTGGTGCACCTGATGAGCACCCGCCCCGCCGAGATCCTGGGCCTTGCCAAGGGTCAGCTGGAGCCGGGCTTCGATGCCGACTTTGTGCTGGTGGATCTGGACACCCCCTACATGGTGGAAAAGGAAAAGCTGCACTCCAAGAGCCACAACACCCCCTTTGACGGCGCACAGCTTTACGGCAAGGTGTTTGCTACCATCAAGGCCGGTAAGATCACCTATCAGGCCGAGGAGTAAAAAGAACGAAACCCTCTCTGCAGTTCCCCGAGGGGGAGCTTCAGAGAGTACGGAAAGCAGTTCGCATATCACGAAAAGAAACAGTTGCCCTCAAGAGAAAAAGCTCCCCCTTCGGGGGAGCTGGCGCGCAAGCGCCTGAGAGGGTTCTACAATACGACTTACAGGAGGACACCCAAATGACGAACATGGACAAACTGTACGAAGCTGTGGAAGCCCGCGGCCCGGTGTGCGTGGGTCTGGACACCGATTTCAGCTACCTGCCTGCCGATTTTGTGGACAGCACCCTGACCAAGGGCGAGAACATCGTGCGCTTCAACAAAAAGCTCATTGATGCCACCAAGGCTGTGGCGAGCTGCTACAAGGTGCAGATCGCTTACTATGAGTCTCTGGGTCTGGAGGGCATGAAGGCCTACGCCGACACCCTGAAGGCTGTGCGCGAGGCCGGTGTGCCGGTGATCGCGGACATCAAGCGCGGCGATATCGCCAAGACCGCCGAGATGTACGCCATGGGTCACTTTACCGGCGATTTTGAGAGCGATTTCGTTACGCTGGCACCCTACATGGGTCTGGACTCCATCAGCCCCTACCTGCCCTACGCCGAAAAGCAGGGCAAGGGTATGTTCGTGCTCTGCCGCACCTCCAACGGCGGCGCCAAGGACTTTGAGTACGAGAAGTTGGCCGACGGCCGCCATGTCTACGATCTGGTGGGCGATAAGCTGAACGCGCTGGGCAAGGACTACATGGGCGAGCATGGCTACTCCTCCATCGGTCTGGTCATCGGCGGCACCCACATCGAGGAGGCCACCGAGATCCGCGCAAAGTATCAGGACAGCTTCTTCCTGATCCCCGGCTACGGCGCACAAGGCGGCAAGGCCGAGGATATTGCCCAGTATCTCACCAAGGGCAACGGCGGCGTGGTCAACTCCAGCCGCGGCATCCTGCTGGCTTACAAAAAGCAGCCGGGCGTTGCCTTTGACGAGGCCGCTTACAATGAGTGTGTGAACATGAAGGAGGCCATTGCTCATGCGTGCAGCCTGCTGTGAAGCCACCGTCCTGCGCAATGAGGTCATTGCCCCGGACATCCGCCTGCTGACCGTGGTATGGCCGGACCGCGACCACGCCCCCCACGCAGGCCAGTTCTTCACCCTGCGCTCTTGGGGCGCAGACGAAGCCCCCTTCCTGTCCCGTCCCATCAGCGTGCACCGCTGGAACCCGGACAGCAGCACCATCGAGTTTTTGTATCAGGTGGTGGGCGAGGGCACCGAGAAGCTGGCACAGCTCAAGCAGCAGGATACCTTCCAGCTCACCGGCCCCATGGGCAACGGCTTTGATGTGCCGGAGATCGTGAGCAAATACAAAAAGATCGCCGTGGTGGGCGGCGGCATCGGCACCGCGCCCATGTTCCAGCTCACCCGCGAGCTGGCCGCTGCCGGGGTAAAGCCGGACGTGTTCTTCGGTTTCCGCGACACCCCCTACTGCATGGAGGAGTACCGCAGCATCGCAAACCTCGTAAAAGTATCCACCGACACCGGTGCGGTGGGCT
>ENA-OQIE01001129-OQIE01001129.1-human-gut-metagenome-genome-assembly--contig:-NODE-1129-length-13385-cov-4.593628_pt1 | contig 13385 bp, 15 predicted proteins | sample MGYA00242569_ERZ504731 | MGnify/ENA primary metagenome ERZ504731 (study PRJEB26092, sample SAMD00036208) | human gut metagenome | host: Homo sapiens | study: EMG produced TPA metagenomics assembly of...
TCCGACTCCGGTATGGAACGGGTATCCAACGATTCGTCCGTACCGTCAAAGCCATCTTTCTCATTCTCACGGTCAACCGGATCATCATCCGAACCGGAATCATCCTTCTTTACGGACTGTTTCTTCGATCCGAAACGCTGCTTGCGGGCGGATTTGAGTTGCTCCTTCAGTTTTGTAATCTCCTGTTCCAGCGATTTACGCGATTTGCGTTCTTCCTCAAGAAGGGATTGCGACTCATTTAAATTTTCCAGCATCCGGTTGGAGCGGGATAACTCTTTTGTCAGATCCTCCAGAACCAGTTTCATCGCCCGGTTATCCAACTCAGCGTTCTCCAGACGCTCGATAAGGTATTCCACATATCGGTTTTTCATTTCATCGGACATATTCTCACAGCGGTTAAAAGCACGACGCAAGAAGGTTCCCCGCGCCAGGAGCTCGCGTTTTCGAACCATCAGCTGTTTTAATTTGTCCGTATCCATATCGTTCATCTAACGATATAAAGATACGAATTTTTCTTGAAACAACTATATAAATATTTAATTTAATTATCTTATTATTAGAGTTTTAATGACTGGATTTTCCAATAGTAAAACTACGTCTCTCCAGTCAATATGATAGGCTATCTCGTTACCTTCCCTGTCCGTTACTATACGCATAAACTGGTACCCGGGAGTGAACTTCTTTTCAAAGAATGTGCAGGAACACTCGTCGTAAGAGAAAAGACGGACGGTACGACGGTCCTTGGACAGAACGATGAACACATCTCTTTTGGAAGGTTCACGATGCAGTTGCTCGCGGATCACGGAAAGGATACGGGCATGTTTACAACGCATATCCGTGAAGTTACGGATGTAATAAAAAAGGTTCAGACCGGATATATTCAACATAGAGCCTCCAGTTTCTCTACCAGTCGGCGTAAACCCTGGTAGTCTAAGTTCTTTTGAACAATATGAAGACCGTTGCTTAGTTGAAGTTCCGCGGATATCCGTGTCACACGGGATGAAGAAGGTGGCGATGACCCCCGAAACGAAGCCAGTGGTTGTTCCGTTAGCATCAGGGTAGGACTTGCTGTCTTTTCTTCCTGCGGACATACGATAGGGACCGCATCTGGCACAGGGGTGGGTGGTGTACCGTCCATCTGAACTCTCATTATCTTTTTGCGGGTATCCATGTACCATTTGTGAAAAATGTTATATGGAACATTGTTCCGTAAACAGAATGTCTGGACTGACATTCCAAGAGTCACCGCCTCGGTTTGATACTGAAAGTAGAATCTTTCAAGGTCCTCACTGCTTAGCATAATTCGTAAGTTTTAGTTCGCAGCGAAGATAGGTTTTTCATTTTTGAGCTCTAATTTGAGGGCTTACTACTTCTTGAATATCCCACAAAAGTCCAATATCACCTTATCCTCCCTCCACTGTAATTCCTTGAACGGAGTATGCGCCGTAAGGAACACCACGATGTCTGCTTTTGAGTAGGCTTCTTTGTAATCCGTCAGCTTGAACACATTATGTTCCTTCACATTCGGTTCCACCACGAGGATATTCGCATTGTTGCAACTCTGCATTACTTTGGACACAATGTTCTTGGCAGGACTTTCGCGTAAGTCATCAATGTCCGGTTTAAAGGCTAATCCCATCATTGCGATACAAGGTTTTCGATTGTGTTCTAATTCAAAACGGAGTATCGCATTTTGCACTTTTTCAGCACAATAGAACGATTTATAATTGTTGATTTCACGTGCTGTAGCAATTATGCGGCTCTCAACCGGAAAATCGGCTGTAATGAAATAGGGATCGACGGCAATGCAATGACCTCCGACCCCGCAACCAGGTTGCAGGATATTTACGCGCGGATGTTTGTTGGCTAGTTTGATAAGTTCCCAAACATTAATCCCAGCCTTGTCGCAAATCAATGAAAGTTCGTTGGCAAAAGCTATCTGTACGTCACGGCTACTGTTCTCCGTCAGTTTGCACATCTCGGCAGTCTTGCAATTGGTACGGTGCAACGTTCCCTTGACGAACCTTGAGTAGAACTCAATTGCTTTTGTAGTACTTTCTTCGTTCATACCTCCGATAACCCGGTCGTTGTGTACCAATTCGTAAATCACGTTGCCCGGAAGTACACGCTCGGGGCAATAGGCGATATAAATTTTGCTTTCCAATTCAGGACGCTCAGCGAAAATCAAGTCACGCATTTTATCAGTCGTGCCAACAGGTGACGTACTCTCGATTACATACAAATCACCATCCTTGAGATAAGGAAGTACGGCTCGGGTTGCAGCTTCGACATATGAAATATCAGGCTCATGATTACCTTTGAACGGGGTGGGAACAACCATAAAGTAAGCGTCACTTGTTTCCGGTTTAGTACTTGCGTGCAACGTCCCATTTTTTACAACTTCTTGCAGCATTTCTTCCATACCCGGTTCAATGATATGGAGCTTGCCTTGATTGGTCATTTCTACAACTTTGGAGTTGATGTCAACTCCCGTAACCTGTACTCCCTGTTTTGCGGCGATAATGGCTGTTGGCAGTCCGATATAGCCCAAGCCCATAAAACATGCTTTCATAAAATTGATTTTAATTAAAATTCTTTTGAGTAGTTATTCATACTTTTTAAAAAGCTCATCCAGTTTCCTTATTAAATTCTCTCTTTCACTGTCAGAAATGTTTTCGTCCTTTAACTGCTCCATGATTGAGTGGTAAAGCGCCTTTTCTCCGCTTGTCATCTTGGTGTTTACAATATTGTCGATGCGTTTCTTTTCGGCCTCATTCTTTTTCCTAAGAGCTTTACCTTCACGTATTATATGATTTGCCTCATCTTTCCTAACAGTCGATAAATCTCTACCCCTGCTTAATAAATATACTGTAGCCCATCCTAACACCTCTGTAGTGAATATGGTAGACAGAGCATTAGCAGTATTCCCAATTCCAGGAACCCATTTTATCAAGCATGTCGCTCCTCGTGTTCCTAAATAAAATCCTGCAAAAACACCCAAAAAGGACAGTGCTCCTCCCCATGACAAAGGTGCTTGATAAAGTTTGGATAGAGCTATAATCATCGCAATGGTTAAAGCTGTCAATGTAGCTTCATCCCCGACTAAAGTTTGAGCTAATGCAGCCGCAGCTATAGCATGTGCAGTTGCAAAACTGTGTATTATCACATTTGCTAAGAAAGTTTTATTCATAATCTTATTGTCAATAAAAAATCTATATCAATAATTTGTATTGTATTTCAATCAGACCACAAAGACATTAATAGAGCATCTCTCGGAATCTTTTTTTCTATAATTGTTTTCACGCTAGCTAACTGATGAATGTCACTGCCACAGAAATGATAAAATTTGTTTTTCAGCAGCCATTCAGCTTTTCTTTTTGTTGTCTTTCCATATGTGCCGGTCAATGAAAAGAGGTTGAGCTGGAACTTCACCCCCATGTCTTTTAATCGTCGATAATCCGATTCACCCATATAAACATATCGTTCCGGGTGGGCGAGAACCGGATAGTAACCTTTGGCCTTGATACGGAGTAGGATGTTGCTCAATCCCATCGGTGGGTTGAAATAGGAGGTTTCCACCAGCAGATGGTCGCCGTTCTCGCCTAAAGGCAACAGGTCATTTCTTTCTAACCGTTCCTCGAAGAGATTGTCGAGCATATTTTCCGCCGCAAGGTGTAGTTTTATCGTGCCACTGTAGGTGGCTTGTAATTCACCGAAGCGTTTCCGAAGATGTGCCGTGGTATTGGGCATATCCTCCATGATATGCGGCGTGAACCACACAGTTTTTACTCCCAGCCCCTCATATAGATACAGTATTTCCAACGCTTCTTCCATCGTCTGCACACCGTCGTCCACCCCCGGAAGAATATGTGAATGATAATCCGTAAAATCGATTAACTTTATTTTATTCTGTTTTTCTCTTTTTCTAAAAAACATATATAACGACATAAAACTTTTTAATCATTCTCGATTCCACATAATATATTGTGGAATCCGAGAATGAATTGATTGTCCCAGTGATAAGCATTACCACCAGTTCCGCTTGCCGAAATGATTTATCAACCCGGCTCCAACACAAGCTAAACCGATACAGATAGCTGCAGGAGGACAGATAAGTCCACCAGCCAACACTCCGGCTTTTGTTGCGGCAACCACACCGATTCCTTTGGTAATCAATGCAGTTTTACCAAATGCACCTACAGTAACCATACCCGCACCGAATAAAGTCGCTTTGTCTTCCGTAAAATCGTTCTGTGCCATAGTTGTAATTTTTAGTGAAACAATAGGAAAATCAAATTTATATTCTTGTTACATATCTAATCATTTGATAACCAGCCATTTATCCCCCCCGATTTTCGTCGGAGCCGTAGTGGTAGCCATATCCGTAACCGTAGTGATAACCATACCGATAGCCGTAACGGTATCCGTAGCGGCCACCGCTTCCCTCGGTTCCATTCAGGATCAGGGACATGTTCTTGTATTTCTTCTCCTCGTAGATTTTCTCCAGTTCAGCAAGCATACTCCGTTCAAGCAATCCTGCACGAACCACGAAGATAGTCCGGTCTGCTAATTTCTCGATAATCTGCGTGTCGGCCACTAATTCGATGGGCGGACAGTCGATCAGCACATAGTCGTATCGCTCCCTTACGGCATCAATTGCCTGCTTCAACCGCTCGTCGAACAATAGTTCCGTTGGGTTGGGAGGAATCGTTCCAATGGGCAGAATATCCAAGTGCTTCCGTTTCGGATCAGATACGATGATTTCATTTAGGTTGTCGATACGACCTCCCAGATAGTCACTCAATCCCTTGTCAGGAGAGTCGATATAGGATGACGCGGATCCGTGGCGCAGGTCACCATCGATTACCAGCACTTTCTTACCTTTGATGGCAAAGCTCATGGCGATGTTCATAGTCAGGAACGACTTGCCGCTGCCCGGATTGAACGAGGTCACGATGATGACATTCGATGTCTTATCCTTGCCGGTCATAAACTCCAGGTTGGTACGCAATACACGGAATGCCTCGTTGATGATGTCACGGCTACCCTCCTTGACGACAACGGCCTTGACTTCCTGCGGTTTCTTTCCGAATATCCCTTTCTTCTTTCTTGTAAACAACGGAATTTCACCGATGAACGGCACGGTCACGTTTTCCAGGTCTTTTCTTCCCCGTACACGGGTATTCATGTTCTCGCGCATAAAGATGATGACTACTGGAATAAGCAGCCCCAGAGCAAACGCGACCATAAAGATGTTCTTACGCACAGGGGATGTCGGCAACATGCTGCCGTGCGGTGGGGTGACAATGCGGGTATTATAGGCAGTAAATGCCTGCGAGAGTTCGTTCTCCTCACGCTTCTGCAACAGGAACAGGTAAAGAGCCTCCTTTACCTTCTGCTGGCGTTCCACCGACAGCAGGTATTTGGCTTGTGTAGGGTTGGCCGCTATACGTGATGTTGTCTGTTGCTCCGTCTGCCGCAAACTTTTTATCTGCGAATTCAAGGTTACTATTTGATTGTCGATAGACCTGATTATCGCTCCCCGCATAGAAGCCAGGGCTTGATCCATATCCACAACCAACGGATTTTCTGCGCTACTATTCGCAACCAGGCTGTTACGCTGCAACAGTTGCTTGTTGTATTCAGCAATCTGCGATTCGATGTTGACACTCTCAATACCGGAGTTGGCCGGAAGCAGTTGGGTACGGTTGGCATCGTTGGCTAAATAGTTCCGGATATAACGGGTCATGTAAAGCTGGTTGTTCAAGGTCAGAATCTGTGCGTTGGTCGCATTGCTTTGGGCCATGTACATGCTTGATGCCGCCTGCACGTCGGGTAACAGGTGTTCTGACTTGTAGGAGGAAATATCCTCGTCCACGTTCCCCAGTTCCCGCTCGATTATGCCCAAACGCTCGTTGATGAACATTGAGGTGCTGACGGCGATCTGGTTCTTGTCCTTCACCCAGTTCTCGTTATAAACGGAAATCAACATGCTCAATACATCCTCTGCCCGTTGGATAGAATAATCCTTGAATGACAGGTCGATAACCGATGCCTTTTCATTACTCAGCGTAACAGACAGATTCTCCGAATAGCTATTTATCGCATCATATAGTTTGTTCCGGAATACTTGTAGCAAACAGGTCTTTTCCTCATTGATATTCAGAGTAGGTTTGACAATTATTTTTCCTAATGGTGTGCTGACAGTATCAAGTAATATACCTTTTACCTCATCGCTATTGAGCGTTTCATCGTTCCGCATAAAATTGGAAAGGATTACCGTCCTGTCCGGTTTTACCTCCAAAGTAAACTCCGCTGATTCATTCTCTGGAAAATCGTTCATTGAAACCGTGACGGGCAATGTCAACCCATACGCCACCTCCTTATGGAATTTACCCGATTGATAGTAACTCATGTATAAATTCAGGCGTTTCACCACCTCTGCCATGACTGCTGGAGACTGTAAGGTGATGAGTTCGTTGTTTACATTGCTACTTGACTGGAACAGTCCCAATTCGGAAAAAGTTTCCATTGCGGATGAAACGGATTTGTCTTTGGAATCCTCTTTGATTAATACTGATGCGGTACGTGTATATACGGTAGGGGTACGTAATATATAAACAGTCGCAACACCGATCGTTACCACTAACGACAAGACAAACCACTTCCACCTTGCGAGACACAGGAACAACAAGTCCTGTATCCGCAGAGAATCATCCTGTAGCTCCGGTTTTGTATTTTTTTGATTTACAGCCATATCTGATTCTATATTATTTCACGATTAAGACAGTAATGGTGGTCAATAGCGAGGCCAGCGATAACCAAAAAGAGGTAGAGCGCACGTTGTTACCGTTGACGGTCGATTGCCTAGCCCTGACTGAATTGGGCTCAACATACACGATGTCGTTCTGTTGTAGGTAGTAGACGGGAGAGGCGTATAGGTCATATCCCGAATTCAGGTTGACTGTATAGAACACTTTTTTCCCGTTCTCCTCGCGCTGAACCAACACATTATCACGTTTACCATACACCGTGAGGTCTCCAGCCAAAGCAAGAGCATCCAAAAGGGTCAGTTTATCCTTGTCGATATTGAAACGACCGGGATTCTCCACCTCACCCAATACGGAAACGGTCAGGTTCATGAACTCAACCGTTACCACCGGGTCTTTCACCAGATTCTTTGAAGTCAACTCTTCTTTTATACACGAAGCGATCTCCTCGCGAGTCATTCCCGCTACATGTACATGTCCCAGCACGGGAAAATCAATGTTTCCATCCTTATTCACAGTGTATCCAGACAATCCTTGATTGTTGAATGTTCCCGATGTCGTACCGATCTGCCGGGAAATAATCGGAAGATTAAACAAGTCGACCAGCAAAGGATCTTTGCTGTTAACCAATATTGAAATCTTGTCTTCGGGGCGTACCCGAATTTCCAGCGGGTTCAAGACTTGCTCTGCGGTACCCCGTTTCAGGTCCGTGAAATAAGCGACTTTCGGTGTGGCACATGATCCCAGCAGGAAAGCCACGGTCAATAAGAATAAAATGTATCTGATTTTCATATTCATTGATTTTTATTTGCCGGTTTCGACTGAAGTTGTCCGATACGTTTCGTCAGCCGGATATTGGCGAGAGTCCATATAAGGATATCGACCAGCACGATCCAATTCACATTGAGGTAAAGGGACAAAAGAATATTAAACAGAATGAACACGGTCGATACGGATACGATGGTTATCATCGCCGTGCGCTGCCGCATCCCGATGGCGAGCAGCTTGTGATGGATATGGTTCTTGTCGGGCAGGAACGGGTTCTTCCCGTCGCGTACCCGATGCAGGTAAACCCGGACCACGTCGCAGCATGGAACCAGCAGGGGTGAGAAAGCCAGCACCATCGGATTTATATGTCCCGTATTATCGTCCGTTCCGCACATAATCAGTTTGAGACTGAGGAAGCAGAGCATCATGCCGACGGTCAGGCTACCCGTGTCGCCCATGAAGATCTTCCGGCCATGTTCGGGATTTCCGAAAACATTGTAATAGAAAAACGGTACCAACACGCCCAATGTAGCGAACGCCAGCATAGCATAGATATGTTGATGGAGCATGAAGAAAGTCAGCCCATAAAACAGGCAGGCGATGCTGGATAGCCCCGATGCCAGCCCGTCGATGCCGTCGATCAGGTTGATGGCATTGATGATGAAGACCACGATCAGAATGGTCAGGGGATACCCCAGCCATAACGGAACAGCGTGGATGCCCAGAATACCGTGCAGGTTATTGATATATATTTCACCGGCGATAAGCATCACGCCGCACAGAATCTGGATGACAAACTTGGCACGATAGCGAATGCCGATCAGGTCATCGGCCATGCCGACCAGATATAGTACCATTATGGAGCAGAAAGCAAAAGCCAAAGAGCGCACCTCGTTCCCTATTTCGAACAATATCTCCGAATGTCCCAATGCCATATTGATTCCCAGTAACAAGGCTATGGTGAAAAACACTACCGGCTTGAATGCGATGCCACCCAATCGGGGCACCGCACAATGATGTACCTTCCGTTCATCGGGAAGGTCGAACAACTGCTTGCGAAAAGCGATCAGCAGAATCTGGGGAATGACGATTCCTGCAAAAAAGATGCAGAGCAAAAAAGCCATACAGCAATTAACTATCCAGAAAATCATATGTTGGATTATTATATGAAGATGATAAATTCAGGATTTACCTCCACTGCGACAGTCAGCAGGTTCGGGATTTCCACCATAAGGCGCTTGAACTTCGACCCACGCGCTGAAAGCAGCTTGCCGGAATAACCATCCATGGCTCCACCCACAATACGGACGGAGCGGCCGTACATATCCGGCGTCAATTCATCAGGCTGATAGTATTTCGGATTCTCGGCGGCATTGACCGCATGGATAAACCGTTCCATGTCGCCATCCGCAACCGTCATCGGTTCACGCCAAGTCCTGCGCAACCAGCGGTACTGGAGGGTACGTATCTTCTCTACGACCGGGTCAAGAGTTATCCGTCTTTCATGCACGAAAAGTAAATCCGGCATAAACGGAACCTCCTCGCGGATACGCACTCCACCGCGTGTCACCAAGCGCCACTTCATCGGAACGAAGACTTCCATCTTCATTCTTTCGAGCAGCTTGTAGGCAGGTTCTTTTGCGTTCGCTCTTTTCAAGTCGCGCATCACGTACCACCGTATGTTTTCCTCGTTCCCCAGAAGTGCCGTCATTTCGTTTCAGGGCAATTTTATCAATCCTGCAAGATTGTGCATTAAATTACGAATCAAGCAGTTATCAATGTTTGACATAAAAGTTCGGGGAAAATCCCCTGTTTTAATACATCCTGTTATCTTCATAAAAACAGATGTTTTTTGCCATTGCAAAGCACCCCGGAGGGGTATTTGGGTCCCTCTCTCCGATACTTTTCTTCAAAAGAGAAGTATCATACGCAAGAATAAATATAAACGGCTGACAGACAGATAAAACAAGAATTCCATACAACCGATTCCGCTCAACAACCGTCGGATGAACATCATCGGAATAGGGATATCAGAAAAAATATCCATCGTTTTATGCCGTTATTTTCAATAATTTGCGTACCTTTGCATTCACTAATACTTCTCTTTTGAAGAAAGATAGAGGTGCACACAATGTTTCCACATCCGCCTCTCACTTCCTGCATATCGTAATCCAGACCGTTAATCCGTACGTTTCGACAGATTTATCCGTATCTGCGACTTTTGTTCTGCTGTTTTCAGAACCGGAATATGATACCTTTCTTTGAGAGAGAAGTATAGCGGCTTCGAAAGTGCTGTTTATTAATCAATTAACACGATCTACAGGCTGAATCTGCATAACATTACGATTGAAACGTCGAACATTTGACAGAAAAACTTTGCACCGTAATGCAATAAATCTCCAAAAAACAAGGATTATATACCGATTTTTTCGTAAATTTGCGCCTGTAAATACTTCTCTCTCAAAGAAAAACAGCAATTAGCACAACATTCCTGTCCAGACCCTTCCCGCAAAAGAAAGGATAAAAAACAGGAGCCACACCCCTCGGTACGAAGGGTGCGTATGATGTCTATGGCATCAAAGGCAACCGATGAGTTTAATGATTTACAGCGATTTCAGGATAAGGCTGTTGGCCTTGTCCACAACCGATGCGTCCAGCGAGGCCAGATAGATGCGCGTGGTGTTTTCCGAGTCATGTCCCATCGCCTCGCTAATGGTCGGGAGCGGGATGTTCTTGCTCCGGGCGATGGAAGCCCATGCATGACGAGCTACGTAGGTCGTCAGCGGTATGCCCAATCCCAAACGTTCGCCCAACTTTTTCAGCTTGTCATTGACAAGGTGGGCGGCATTCTTATACTGCCTGCGGGCATCCATCTTCATATCCTTGATAATAGGCAGCAGATAGGACGTGCCGGAGGTATCATATTTATTGACAATTTCCTGCATCGGTTTCTCCCATTTGATGAAAAGCTGTTGCCCGGTCTTCTGGCGACGGTAGGAAAGTACCCCGTTCTGCAGGTCCTTCTTTTTCAGATAAGCCATGTCAACGAACGACATGCCCCGGGTGTAGAAGGAGAACAGGAACAGGTCTCTGGCGTAGTCCATCGCCGGTGTCTGCGTCAGATCCGCTTCCCGTATCCGGCGGATGACTTTCAACGGGACAGCACGCTTGACCGTCTTGCCCACTCCCGTATAGACATGCTTGAAAGGGTTGCGCTGTCCCGTCAGTCCCTCCTCCACTGCCCGGTTGTAGATGGCGCGGAGATTACGCATATAATAAGAGGTGGAATTCGGACACACGTCGTTCTCTTTCAGATAGGTCTCATACCGGACCATCCGGTTGGAATCCATCTCTTCGAACAGGAGGTCGCGCTCCCCGTGGAAGCGCACGAAACTGTTCAACGCGGTCCTGTAAGTCTCTGACGTGCATATCTTACCGATCCGTTTCAGTTCCCCGATGAGTTTCCGCGCATAAGTGATGAATCCTACGTATTCCGTCGGAGAGGCGTAAAGTTCCAGCACCTTGTCAGCGGTATAGGGCATGTTCCCGTGTTCGAGCCGCATGATGAGTTCCTTAAAACGGGCAAGGCCATTGTCCAAGGCGGCTTTCACGGATAGCAGATAATATCTGCGCCCCTCCTCAATGCCGGAGGGGAGGATAACCTTGGAACGCTCCGCATCCCATTCCGAGGGATACAACTTGTAACCGGAACGGATTTGTCTTGCCAGACGGTTGTGAATCACCTGATAGTAGAGTGCGCCTTCCTTTGTCTTGGTGGAAGATGCGCGGAATTTAACTTTTACTGTTGCCATATTTAATTGTTTATTGATAATGTTCTCTTATTAAAAGAATATGGCAAACAAATATGATAAAGACGTGTTTGAGGAATATTTTCACATCAACCCGGAACTTTCCCGTATCGGTACGGATATGCTCCGGGCAGAAAAACAGGCGGCGGGGCTTGCCGGAAAAACGGATCGTTTATACCGGCATCGGGTTTACGCGCATCGTATGCAGGTTCAGATATAGCCCGTGATGTTCCAGCATCCCATGGCGGAACATCTTCCACAGCAGGTTGCATCCGAGTTGCGCCAGCGTGGAGTTGATGAACAGGTCCTGCTTCTCCAACGCTTCCGCCAGCGAACAGCTCGGACCGGAATCCTCCTCTTTCACTCTCGCGTATTTTACCAGCCGGGTAATGACTTTCAGCGAGCCGATCGTTTCATATAACGCGGAAGCCGGTTGCCTTATCCTCTTCGGTATCGTTCCGACAACGACCTGACCTGTCGTTTGCGTGTTCCCGAAATCCATCCAGTACAACGGGGTCGTGTAATCGCGGTAGGCCGGAGCGGGGACGGCTTTCAGTATATTCCACAAGTCGAGCCGTGACTTGATGTTATCGGTACAGGTAATCGTGATATTCGCCATGTCATCCCTGCGGACATTTTTCAGTATGGCCGGAAAGATACCGGGTACCGCTTTCCAGTCGTTCCCGAAGAAATTATTGACACGGGTAATGAGGCATTTCGCCTTGTTCAGGCCTATGTCGGAATCACTGAAGAGCTGGCGTCCGATGTTGGTCTCGGACACTATATCAGGGTCATAGAGCGTGACGGACAGGCCGGGGTGTCCGAGCGCCCGCAATGTCACGTCGAGCCGGGCCAGGCATGTCAGCACCTGTGAACCGGTTCCGCCCGCGCCGATAAGATTCACTGTTACCGGGTGCTGCGGGTCAATCAGGTAGTTGTCGATATAATGCACTCTTTTCATTTCAGTATGTCTTTTAGTTTCAAGCTGTTCAACGGTCTCAGTTCTTCAAGGTCGAAAGGTCTGTCCTTTGCAGCTTTCGTGACCAGGACGAGATTTGATTTGGTCGGGTTGCCATGCGCTCCCAGATGGGAGAACTCCGTCAGCCAGAACTTCCTCTCCCAATATTCGAGCAGTTTCGCGTAGGTCAGGTCTTTCGGCTTCTCTATTCGGGCGGAACCCAGACAGACGCTTGCCTGCGTCACGTTGAAGAACGGGGCGGCATAAAGTTCCGTCTTTTCCGTCGGTTCCCTGTCCTTGCAGGCATAGACATTCAGGTGGCTTTCCCCGGCCTCGTAGATGATTCCCGGCAGATGATACTCCGCGTTCTCTATCTTGAGGGCTTCCTTGAAGAACATCATACGTTTCCGGGGAGGATTGTACCAGATGTATTTCTCGCTTCCCTTGCGCGGGTCGCACCACAACAGGTTGGACGGTATCCTTCCATACGGTGTGGCGCTGTGCCTTTCGGAATAGCCCCGTACCAGTTCGTTCATGAACTCCGCCGTTACCGGACGGCCTTCGCCCATTATTCCGCTTTCATCTATATCCCTGACCTCGATGAAATAATTGTTGTCATATACATTGTGACTGTTGTCTTCCCGGGCATAGGCAATCAGTGCCGCCCGCGGATGGAGCAGCGTCCTGAGTTTTCTTGTCAGTTCGTTCGTTTCCAGCATGGTTTAACAGATTATATTGATGAATTCGTCCGCCCATTTGAAGAACCGTTCCGGATAGTCTTCCATCCGGAACAGCTCTCCGGTATCGGGCGAGAGGTCGCAGGTCGTTACCGGCGTGATGTCATAGGTCTCCCTGCTGTTTGAATTGTAATAGTCAACGAGATATTCAGACACTATATCGTTGATGTCATAGACGACCCTTATCTGCTGTTGCAGGTACATCGGATGGAAATCCGGCTCTTCCGAGTAGAAGGCGTCATACCCGTATTGCATGATACCCCGTTCCGGTGCCAGAAAGGGCAGACCGCCCCTCATGGCATCGACCAGCCGCCTTTCAAACCCGTTCTGGGGGACGAACGAG
>ENA-OQIE01001130-OQIE01001130.1-human-gut-metagenome-genome-assembly--contig:-NODE-1130-length-13362-cov-4.427249_pt1 | contig 13362 bp, 9 predicted proteins | sample MGYA00242569_ERZ504731 | MGnify/ENA primary metagenome ERZ504731 (study PRJEB26092, sample SAMD00036208) | human gut metagenome | host: Homo sapiens | study: EMG produced TPA metagenomics assembly of...
CTGCAAATGCTACTGAACATCCTGCTACTGTGAATGCAATAGTACCTGCACCACCAGTTGCCGGAAGTTTGAATCCAGGTGTATTTGTTACCTGCATTACAACGAGGGAGTTAGTAGATACAAGGGAGTTAGCGCTTTCGCCTTCAACTGTAACCTTGGATTCCTCCATCTTTGTTTCGCTGCCATCAACGGTAGCTTTAGCTCTTTCACCGTTTGTCTCAATCATGTGTTTGTTCTGGTTAGCAGCTTTGTCTTTGCTGTCATACAGTGTTGTCTTGGATGGTGTGAAGTCATCCTCTGTGCATTTGATATTGATGGTGATAGGCTCTTTTAACAGGTTGAAGCCTGCGTCTGTACGAAGTTCTGTCAGGACATATTCATCAGCCTCAAGACCTTTGATGATGAAAGTACCGTCTTTACCAGGTGTAAATACTGTACCGCCTTCTTCTGTCAGTGCTCTCAGAGAGTAGTCATCAGTTCCATCAAGTTTCTGTGTACCATCAGTTACGAAGTAAACACCTGTGTTTGGGCCTGTGCCTGGTGTTGCTTTAACATAGTATCCGTTTGTCTTGTTGTACAGAACGAAGTTAACTTTTGTTGGGTCACCAGTTTTCTTCGGGTCATCACTCTTGAATTTCTTTGTCAGATGGATACCATATGTGAATACTCTTGCTCTGTCTTCCAGTTCATCAAAGTCATCCATATTTGTTCTCTGCCATTTCAGAGTAACGTCATTTGTGTTACCTCTATCACCAAGGATTGGGAAGTCATCCTGGCTCATTACTGTGCTGTAAGATACAACAACCCATCTTCCGGAGAATTCGGATTCCTGGCTTCCTGCTTTCTGTTTGTTGATGTCTGCAAGACCTTCAGCAGTCATAGAGATTGTTACCTGGCTTGCCTTATCATAAGCTGCATTGTATGTAGTTTTGAATTTTCCTACTTCATTTTCTTTTGCCTGCTTCCATGTAACAACAGCATTAGCTGTGTTGTTTGCACGAGCATCTGCCTCGTTGTCGTAGAAGTAGAGAGTCATATCTCTCTGGTATACAAGACCTTTGGAAATTTTATCTGTAAAGTCATATTTTGTAAGATATGTTGCTTTGCTGGTAATCTTCGGCAGGTGGGATACCAGGATGTAATCAATCTTGTCACCTTCGGAAACTGTTGCTGTGTTATGATATTCTGCCTGATTGTAATATGCAGCATCATCATGCTGTCTTACCAGCTTGTCAAGGTCAGGAATGTTTGTCTGGTTTTTCGGATATACAGTTACATCATAGAACCAAGCTTCACCTTCTCTGTCTGTCATAGGCAGGGATACGAAGAACGGGTCTACAGTTGTGTTAACGTTTGCTGGAACTTTTGTTTCAACTAACAGGTAAAGACCAAGTGGCAGGTTAGAAGCGGATGTTACACCGTTTGCATCTGTCATAGGCATTGCTGTTGCGCCTGCTGCTGTCTTAATATAATCTTCCAGCTTTCCTTTTGTTGCTGTATTGTCAACAAGTGCTGTTGCCATAGCTTCATTGATTTCATCAGAAGAATATTTGTCATTTGTTCTTCCGACTTTACTCTGAAGATTTAAGATTGTAGCCAGTTCCTTTGGAACATCGTATACTACTTCAACTTTTCCGTTGATACTTTCTGTGTTAATTTCACCGACTTTGGCGTATGTAAATTCAACGCCTTTGATTACGTAATCTGCAAATGTTGTTTCTGCAGTTGCGTCCTGCTTACCATTTGCGTTTTCTTTGAACTCATCTACGTTAATTCCGTCCTGCTGTGCAGCTGTCATATCATATTTGTGAATTGTAAGGGAAGCTTTCTTTGTTGTATCGATAATATCTTCCGGTGCGGCAAATACGTTAATTGCCGGAGCGACTGTCATAGCTGCTGTTAATGCAGTCATACTTAATGTTTTAGCAAGTTTATTAAATTTCATATTCATTTCTCCTTTTTTTTCGGTCTTGGTTTTGTTTTTCTATTGACCGTATTTTTTCTTTTTCTTTTCCTTCGTTTAGGCTTACTATTTGCTCTAAACAGAATGATTATCGCAGATAAAGCGATTAAGACGACTGGAAGCATATACCTCAGGGTTTGTTCCAATGCAAGCAAGCGCTTGCCTCTTTCTTCTGCTTTCTTTACCTCTGGGTCATTTTCCAGGTTTTCGTCTAATGTTGTTTCTTTTGCAGGAGTTGGCGATATATCTGTTGAAGTATTGCCTGTTCCTGCTTCGTCCTGCGTTGACTGCTCTTCTTTATCTACTGATAAATCGTCATTGCTGCCCGGGGTCTGTGCCGTGCTTTCTACGCTTAAATCTTCATCAGTATTTTCGGAAGTGCTGTTATTTGAAGACTCTGCTTCTTCAGGTTTTGTAACCACAACATTATCTGCTTCTTCTGCTGGTGCCGGAGTTGTCGCATCCGGATTTAATATTCCGTCTGCTTCCTTCCGTTTCTGGGTGTCGACTCTTTCACAGAATACAAGGTATCTGTATGGGCCGCCTCCAAGTACATATGGATGACATGTAAATAAGGTAACCATGTCTTTCCCTGGTTGAATCAGGATGGATTGAACGTCGTCGGGATAAATGACTTGTGTGCTTGTGCACTCGTACACTAACGTCTCCCAAGGGTTTGTTATGTATACTTTTGAACCTTTTTTCATGTTTTCAATAAACTGGAAGTATGCACTTCCTTCCCATCCGCGGTGTCCCGCAATTACACAGTTTGTATCTTTACCACCTATCGGCATGCTGGTTTCTGATAAAACTGCTGCACCCTTTTCAAGGTTTTTTGTTGAAGCCCCCAGCATTAATGGAAGACGAATCTTCATATCGGGGATTTCAATGTATCCGATTACCGGATTGTCCTCATCAATGTCTACAGATGAAAGGTCAAGTGGCTGCTGCTCGTAGCTCCATGCGTCTACTATGTCCTGACCGTTTGTGGTCAAATCTTTGTTATACTTTTCCATTTCACCATATAAAGTTTGATATGGACGGGTAGCACTTTCTTCATCATCTGATGCGTCAGAATCCGAATCTGTGTTTTCAGAGAGAGCGGTTTCTGAATCTTCAGAGGTATTTTCAGTGCTGTCTGTATTGCCTGCGGTTTGCTGTTCCGCTTCGGCTTTGTCATCTCCTTTACTTGCAAGTTCATGACTCGTTGGTTTAGGAGTATTTGTCACTGTATTATTTTTGCTGCTGCTTGTGTCAGTCTTTTCTTTATCGTCATCAGCAGTTTCTGACTTGTTATCAGATTCATTTGCCGGCTGGCCTGTTACGTCTGCCGTATCATTTTTGTCAGAATCTGATTTATCAGATGTCTTTACCGGCTCTGATGTAATATCAGAATCAATACCTTTGCTGTAAGTCTCATCGAATTTGTGTATTACAGACTCGACTTCGCGCTGAGTATTCCATTCCCTGAAATTCGGATAAAGAAAACATCCACATCCAAGCGCTATGAGTGTTCCGCCTATAATGACTCTTGAAACTTTTTTCATCGCATCTCCTTTTCTTTGGCTACGAGGAACGGTCATATTTGCGGTTATATGCAAGCAGCTTATTGCTTACATATGCGATTCGGGAAGCTCATTTTTACTCGCTTACCTTCATCTTTATGTGATTGATTTTTTCAATCATATATAATATGCAAAATAATTTAAAAAAAAGAAATTTTTTGTGACCATTCTGTGTCCTCGTGTCAACTTGTTCCTGAAAACCGCTGTTTATGCGGCTTTCCGGGCTTTTCGGAAAGTCTTCAGCCGTCTCCTGAGGATGGGAGATTGCCTTTGGCGGTTTTTTTGTGCGGGTGTATTATCAGCTCTCTGGCAGGGGCGTTTAGTTCTCCTCTCGCGTCACTACTGTACGCGACATCCTAATCTTGCCGCCGCTTTTTCAAGGCTTGTTTTATGCCCGCAGAATTAATATGCAAAATAAAAATAAAAATGTAACGTTTTTTGAAATTTTTTTTTCACTGAATTTTCACATTTTTTTCAGCCGGTAAAATGCGGCGAAAATGCAGCAAAAAAGCGAGACCGAAGGTCTCGCTGCTAAGCTTTATTGCCATATTACGCATCATCTCTTACGAATTCTTCTGCCCGCTTTGTCATTCCCATATCCAAAAAGTATCCATATAAGAAGTCTTTCTGTTTTTTGGTCAGGTCTTTCTTATGTGTTACGAAGTATTTTCCGGAATCATACGGGTCATCAATAAGGCACCATCCACGCTCTACAAGGATATCTCTGCACATCCGATATCCACTGTCTATACCAAGCTCCCGGCAAAGCCACTGTGCCGCCATCTCATGACATCCCCATTCCGCCGAATGAAAATCACCTTCCGGAGATAGCCAGCCGTATTCTTTCTGTTCAGACTCTTTTGCTTCAGTTTCAGGCTCGTCCTTCTCTTCATATTTCGGTAGGCCGTTTGCATTAAACTCTTCAGTACATTTTTTTAATGCATCCTTGTCCAAATCAGTCTCCATCAGAGCCAGCAGGTCATTTGCGTTGAGAATCTCTTTTGTTTCTTTGTGGCACATTATCAGCATCCCTCTGATATAGTCTATTGTGTATACAACCGGAAGACATCGCATCATGTAATATATGCTGTATTTGTATTCCGGGTGCAGTTTTACATCAACAGAAGTCAGGAAATTTGTCTGCATATGTTCAGCACAGTAGAAAAAATAATACGAGAACCCGACTTTGTACGAAGTGCAGGCTCCGATGTTGCTTATTTTTACGTTCTTTTTTATGCATTTTTTGAGTTTGTTGTATTGGCAGTGTATGTTGCTGCATGTAATTCTTGGCATATTGCACCATTCCTTTCTTATTATATGTGTACCAGGCAGTCTGCCGTTTCCGGCTCGCCGCCAAATGTTGTCATTTACAATATGCTGAATTCTTTATCCAAGAAAACACAAATGCCGCTGCATGCGGCAGCGGCATTTAAACAAAGAAAGGAATTTTTTCGGCGGCGAATCCGTCTTATGAACCAGGAAGATTTCTCTTCCTCATCTCTTATATACAGTATACCAGATTTTCCGGAGTACGCAAATTTTTGTCGGATTTTTTGCCGGCAACAAAAAAAGCGCCTGACGGCGCTTTTTTCAAATACGGAAACTTTTTTCTTTTGTGTTTTTTCTTATGTACTCCAGTGCATATGCCTTGGCATTAACCATCTCAGCAGCATCCATCTGTGGCATTAATTTGTCAATAGTATTGGCTGTTATGATATCCTTTTTCAGAAACTGAATTAAAGCATCTTCATCCTTATCAAAAATCATCCATTCAGCAATTCTTTTTCCTGCCCGGCGAAGATAGGTTTTGATTTCATTGCATTCTACGGCGTCATACATTTTCAATGCAAGCCGTTGCTTTATCCTCGGGTCAGATGTAATATTGAGGAATGTCGTCCGGTTTACATCGTCAGAATCGGCATTCCTAAACAGTACTGTATCAAGCAGGCTTCTTAACTTTCTCAATCCGGCGTCTGTAAGTTTAGCCGGCACGAAAATAGGATAAGCCATACCGTCAATATTGATTTTTAAATCAGCCAGATTGCTTCTGCAGTTCCATTTCTTGCAGTTCGACTTGACAATGCTTACAATAACCGGTATGCTGTGCGTTTTGATGTTGGCTTCATTAAGCACAGGGAAATTCCACAAGTCTATATTTTTAACAGATTCCGGGATTTCCACATTTTGAATCGGGCAGTTGAACGCACCGCTGTCAATCGTTTCAAGGCCTTCATGCAAAGTTACTGAAGTAAGGCCTGAATTACTGAAACAGTTTGAAGAGATATATTTAATATTTTCCGGGATGTCTATATGCTGTAAGCTTCGGCATCCGTTAAACATAGCTCCTGAACTGAATGGCTCGCCAAGATTAGTAAGTCCTTTTCCGATTTTAACATGCATCAAACAGCTGCAGCCATGAAAGGCGTGTTGCTCTATCCGTTTTAATGAATCCGGCATATATACAGATTCAATCATTGATTCTGCGAACGCAAATGATGAAATTGTTTCTGTTCCTTCTGGTATATTTACCGGTTTTGTCCTTCCTCCTGGGCATACAATAAGAGCTTTTTTATCAGCCGAATATACAATGCCATCAATATCAGTATAACCAATGGACCGTGTCCTTTCTGTCAGTTCTATTGTCTTAGCATAAGCCAGTCCATATTTCGCCAGAGATGCCTTGACGCGTTCATTGTCGTCATCAATGACGATAGTGTCAGCGTTAAGCTGAAGGTCAGAGAGCATTTTCATATCTTTTATTACTGCTTTTTTCAAATGCCGTTTTTCTATAGCGTGGCTTACTACGCAATCACGCGGCAAAACGATTTCGTCTGCATCTTCGTTGACATCGATGATTATATTATTGCCAACCATAACGACACCGTTCTTGCAGTCAAGCATGCTGACAGCTGAGCCATCAAAAGCCCTGCTGTCAACAAGTCTCACATTATCCGTGTTGATGATATTTGTGGACATACAGCCGGCGAACGCTTTATCTTCAATAAACATAACTTTATTCAGGTCAATCACGTCTTCCGGTTTCCTGCAGAACACATTGTACAGAGAGCTGCTTGTCGATACCAGCATTTGTCCTGAAAGAAACGATTTACTGTCTGATTCTACATATTTTACATTCGGGAACATAAAATTTGAGAAATGAAGCGAATTTACACCAAGACCAATATAGATTTTCTCTACATCCGGAAACTGCTTCATACATTTTTCCAGCAGAAACTGCATTGCATATTCGCCATCCGGGCAGACAAACCGGGCTTCCTTAATTCCTGGTTCAATATCAATATCACGGATAAAAAGATACTGGCTGCTGCTAAATGCATGCAGAGATAAGTATGACATACCGTTACCTGTATATCGTTGGCAGCCTGTATCACAATCATAAGACCTAACCATTTTTTCCATTATTTTTTCTTCCTTTCTTTGTGTTGTTGTTTTATTACATTTTTAATATGCCGTATTTCGCGGAAAAGAAAAACCGGCTGCCGCAGGCAGCCGGGATATTTAAATATGGAAATCTTCTGTTTTTCGTTCTTTTATCGCGTTCAGGGCATAAGCCGTCAGGACGGCATCATCCCTGATTCCGTTCAGAATCCACTGCAGGTCATTATCATCTACGAATTTTGACCTTAGCATACATCCAAATTCATTTAAGCGGTTTTTATCGTTAGCAAGCCTTTTTGCAATATCGTTTCCATACATTAACAGAAACAGCGAAAGCTCTGCAGGTATGGTGATGCCATTTTTGGTGAAGTGGATATACAGCTTTAATGCAATATCCTCTTTCTGACCATGCTGGCTGGCTACATTTAGCAGAGACGCAGCATATTCGTAATCTATATCGTAAGATGACATGTAAAAATCTGCTTTAGCAATGTCTGGGCTATCTATATATGATGGCATATAAAATTTGACATGTGGAAGGTCAACTTCAAAGATATCTCGTGTATCATATACAAACTCCTCAAATGTTGTAACCGCACGTAAGAAATTCTTTGGCAGCCTGTCTTTCTTAAAAACAAAATGGCTTACATGCTGAAAATTTCCATCGCCCACATATGTTAACGAGGCAGGAAATTTAACTGCATCTACATTTTTGCATGATGGAAAAGCGTTTGGCCCTATTTTTTCAAGTCCTTCATGGAAAATGATTTTTGACAGGTTAAGGCATCTTGAAAACAGGTTTTCGCCGAGATATTTAATCTGTGGTGGAAATTCAACTTTCTTTAATGCATCGCATTTGTAGAATACCGGTCTTTGCATGCCTCCAAGGATGGTTATGCCTCTTCCAAAATCTACATGTTGAAGTTTTGAGCATTTATTAAACGCCGTGCAGCAGATATTCTGCAGTGAGTCCGGGCAAATGACAGATTTGACCTTACTATCTTTGAATGCACTTGTTTCTATACTCTTTGTTCCATCTGCAATCGCAACCTTTTTTGTTCTGCCGGATGGGCACAGAACGAGTGATTCACCGTCTTTTGTGTAGATAATGCCGTCAATTGATTTGAAATATGGATTATCTTCAATATCAATTTCTTTGACCTCAGGCATATCAGGCAGATTTGAGAATCCCATATATTCTTTTGATGTAAGACACACCTTGTTTACCTTATTCCAGCTTGGTATTATGTACAGTCTGCTCAAGCGGTCAATTTTCACCTCTTTTACATTACTGAGTTTTTGGAGGTCTTTGCATATATTCCGTGCATTTGACGGTATGGTGATTACCTCGGCGGTACTGTCAACATCAATAATCAGGTTGTCAACCATCTTAACGCCATCAATGTATGGTTGACTCCATGCGAAATATTGTTTAAAAGCATCAGAAAGCACGGAAACATTTTCATCAATTTTCTTAATCTTTGCCAGGCATCCGTCAAGTGCATGGTCTGCGATAAATGTAATATCTGCCAAGTTTAAAACGTCTGTCGGCTTTTTAATGAATGCATTGATTAATGTGTACTGATTGTAAAGTCCCACTTCTATAAGCATTTCGCCAGAGGCAAAAGAACTACTTTCAGAAACGACTTGCTCCACATTTGGAAACGTGGAGTTTTTAATCTTAATCCCCCTCACTCCGTTTTCAATGTAGATTTTCCTGATGTTTGGAAAAACCTTGTTTTCGTCCATAAGATTGTATGCTATAAATTGCCGGCTGAAAACCAAAGTGTCAATATCAGGCCTTATGTCTACTGACATAAGTTTTTTCCTGGAAGCTGGCATAGTAAAGACAACTCCGTCTTGACCGGTTTCCTGGAGCCCGTTGCTATATGCGGCTTTTGGAATTACTTCTGTATTCATATCCTTTTTTCCTTTCTTTTTTCGGCATTGCCGTTTTCTGCAATATGCCGAATATCGCCAGCGATGGAACTACAGCTCGGTTTTTCCCTGGAGCACTTCTTTCAGCATATTTTTTGCTTTTTTCTCTATCTGCTCTACGTCAGCGGAAATCAGGCAGTTCCCATATCTGGCTGCCATTTTTATCATCAGGTCTCCATGCTTCTTTTCGTATTCCAAAGCTTCAGTCTTTACGCCATCATCTGTAATTTTTGGCAATTTTTCTGCCAGAGCTTTCACCTGTGAGACCTCCAGGCTCTTTTCAAATACGGCATATGCTCCTCTGGTAGTATCAGATGAGGTCATATTTGTTTTGTATGTTTCGAATTCTTTTTTGATATATGTTTGAAATGCCTTGTTAATATCGTCTTCGTATATGATATTTTTAACCATATCTAACACGTACTTACAGGTACTATCAGTATTCCTGTCTACGTTGATGATATATGTATCAGGCCTTCCTGCAATTTTTCGTATATATTCTGAGACTTCGGATTCGTCCTCGTTTCCGTAAATCGGCAACATATTTACAATCCTACCAAGGCTGTATTTTGGCGGCTGAACGACAAGCTGAACGACTGTAAGGCCTTTTTTTTTGGCTTTTTCAGTCAACGTTTCAGCTTGCTTTGTCGTCAGCATAATTACTTTATTTTCAGTATCTTTTTTCGTGATTACGGAATCGCCTTCCGACAAAACTGCTTCACTGTCATCCATCAAATCACATCTTTCATGAAATCCAGTTATGTTTACGCCGTTTTCCCGCAGATATCCGTATATTTTACACATCCCGGAATCTCTCGCTCCGGTCAGCACGCATATATTTTTTGACATATTTTTTCCTCCTGTTTGTGTTTTTCCGGCGGGGCTGACGCCAGCCGCAGGCTCCTTACTCCTCTTCTATCTTCAGTTCCAGGCTTTTCGGCCGATTATTGGCGAGCCTGAAAGCCAGAAAGTGTTTTAATATCTTTGCGATTTCTGAAATATCACCGGAAATGACGGCATTTCCACTTATTTCTGTCATTCTTGCAAGAAGGTCTTTGTTCTTTCTCTGGTAATCCACGATTTCCTTTTGCAGTTTTGGGTCAGTTATCATTGAAAGTTTCTTATTTAAGGACCACATCTGGGAAATCTGGTAACTGTTTTTGAACAATTCATACGGGTCAAGCTTTCCCCTGCTGTACATTAACTCCTCTTCTTTTCTATGCCTTTCCATTTCACTTTCCATGAATACATCCAATTCAGCCTTCAACATTTTACGCGCCAGTGGCCCGGCATCGCTCTCCTTTTCGTAATACGCAAGCATTTTAAAAATGTACTCCCCAGCCGCATCAGCGTTTTTATCGGCATTGATGATATAGACATCCGGCTTGCCTATCATTTTCTTAATGTATTCGTTGACGGTCTCTTCTGTCTCGCCTTCAGCAAACGCCGCAAGGCTGGCGATGCCCGAGATATTATCTGCCGGAGGGAAGATAAACTGAACCACATTCAGCTTGTTGCCTGCTCTATTCCCGCTGCTTGTTTTCACAGACTGCATCAGTAGCTCTGTCTGCTCGGTTGTAAGCACGAGCACGCGGTGTTTTATGTCCTCACGGGTTAATACAATATTCGTCTCATCTTCAGCCGTATACCTGAGAACAATATCTTCTTCTTTTTCCGTCCTCTTTCCGCTTGCACCATGCAGGTTTATCAACGACACGCCTTTCTCGTCCAGAAATTGCACTACTTTATGCATCCCAAAGCATGGCGCTCCAGTAATTACGCATATGTTTTCCATTATTTTTCTCTCCTTTTTTGTGTCTTCGTGTTTTGTTTGCTTACAATATGCCGGATTTTTCAGCAGCCGATATGTTTTTGCGGATTTTTTTTGCATGACGGTCTGCAGGCAGCAGCCGGCAAAAAACGGTATCTGGTTTATTTTGTAGCTATATTTTTTCAGCATTTTATATATACACAACAAACACGAAAGGAGATATTTCTATGGGAAAACTTGTTGAAGGACTTTGGGATTGTCCATTCTGTGGCAACAAACGAATCAGGGCGGGGCAAAAGACCTGTCCGAGCTGTGGACATCCGCAGGACGAGAATACAAAATTTTACATGCCGGACGAAATCAAATATGTTTCAGAGGAAGAGGCGGCAAAAATCAGCCGCAACCCTGACTGGCAGTGTTCTTTCTGCGGCAGCCTTAACAGCGATAACCTGGATTCATGCGCAAACTGCGGAGCTACAAAAGAGGAATCTGAACGAAACTATTTTGAAATGCGGAAGCAGGAAGAGGAAAAGAAACGTAAAAAAGAAGAGCAAAAATCATCTTCTCAGAAAAGCGATTCAGAAGAACCGAGAAAATCTTTTCTGAAAAACATACTTCTTCTCATTGGCACATTTGCGTCAATCGCATTTATCATTTTGGGATTGGTATCATGTTTTTCGCCAAAGGTCAGGAACGTCACTATTGATGATTTTGAATGGCAAAGAACGATTGACGTTGAAGAAATCGTTACCTATGACGAAAGTGGATGGACGCTTCCAGATGACGCGCGGCTGCAGTATACAAAAAGGGAAATCAGGTCATATAAAAACGTTGTCGACCACTATAAGACAGTCTCGGAAACAAAGACAAGGATGGTAGTAGACCATTACGAAGACAAAGTCTCTCATGTCGACCTCGGTAACGGATATTTTGAAGAAAAGACTGAAAGGGCTCCTGTATATAAGGAAGAGACCTATACAGAAACCTCTCGCGAGCCGGTTTACCGGCAGGAGCCAGTATATGATACGAAATATTACTACGAAATAGACCGATGGACTGTTGTTGATGCCGCAAAAAGCTCTGGACATGACCAGAACCCATCCTGGCCGGAGTTAAAGCTTAAAGACGGACAGAGAGCAGGCAGCAAAAAGGAATACTACTCCGTAACCACTACATATCAGGGAAAGAAAGGCAAGACCAAGACAGAAAAATACAACATGGATTTTTCCGAATGGAAAAATCTGAAGAAAGGTGAAAAAATTGAACTGAAAATCAATTTCAACGGTTTCGCCGAGATTAATAACAAAAAGTAAGAAATAAGCACACCCGGAAGGTTTAGCCTCCCGGGTAATTTTTTTGCCGGCGGCATCAGACATTTGCCCGCAAACAAAAACCCGGCATCAAAGATGCCGGGCAACACAATATAACTATTTTTACAACGAAAACGTATCTTCGTCATCAGAGTCATTAACCTGATTCATGACATACGCCGATAATGCGGCCCATTCTTTCCTTTCAGCCAGTTCACCGATGCGTTTTAACTGCTCTTCGCTGACTACGCCAAGGCGGGATATTCTTTCCAGTCCGCTTTCGTCCTCTTCTTCAAGCAGCTTATCAACGATTCGTGTTGAATTCTTTTTTAAAAATTCTTTTGCTTCTTCGTTATTATTTGTGAAGCACTCTTCCATTGCTGCAAGGAACGCTGAATCAGCAACATTGGCAAAGCGGTAAGCGCTATCAAACAGGTAAGTATCAGCTTCAGCAAGGTTGCAACCTTCAATGTGAAAAATGGCAGTCTCAATACCGATTTGAGACATTTGCTTTGGAATATAGATTGTTTTATCTATATCTTTTAAGTATACTTTTACCGCTTCCACACCGTCATTTGAATCAAACTCATCAAGCGTGATTGCACTGATAAAACCTTTCGGGAGTGTATCACCATTAAAGATTACACGCTGCACGGTTGAAAAGCACAGGCTGCCGCAGTTTTTTAATGAAGCTGGCAGCTCTACCTTTTCCAGATGGCTTCCGTAGAATGCACGCGTCGCAATGCTCTCAAGACCTTCATTAAATGCAATAGCCCTCACGCCGCTGTTTGCAAATGCCGATTTGCCGATTGATTTTAACTGTTTTGGAAATCTAAGTACTTCAAGGCTGTCACATGAGTTGAAGATATAACCGTCTTCATTTTCGCCAAGATGTTCAATACCGTTTCCAAAATCAATCTCTGTCAAAGCATAGCAGCTATCAAAAGCGCTCCTCTCAATTCTCTTTAATGAATCAGGAAAAGTGACAGATTGAATATCAGAAAAAGCAAATGCATTTTCGCAGATATCTTCTGTACCGTCATGCAGCTTTACACTGCCGTTCTTTTTTGCCGGGCTTTTGATTACTTTTTTGCCGTCTTTGGAATACAAAATCCCTTCATATGAAGTATAATAAGGATTTTCTTCGCTTACGTTAAAAGCAGTAATCCGTCTCATCGCGCGGTCAAGGATTGCCGGGATGATTTTCTCCGTGCAGTCAAAGAATACTTCGCCGCAAATATCATCAGACAGCAGGTCTTCCGTAGTTCTTACAATATAGTTATCCATAAAAAATTCCCCTTTCTTTGTAATTCGTATCGTTTACAATATGCCGAAATCTATTGGAAACAAAACCTGCTGGCAGAAAACGGGCAGAAAATATCAGCCGGCAGAACGCAGCCGGCAGCGGTGCTGCAG
>ENA-OQIE01001144-OQIE01001144.1-human-gut-metagenome-genome-assembly--contig:-NODE-1144-length-13255-cov-3.694870_pt1 | contig 13255 bp, 7 predicted proteins | sample MGYA00242569_ERZ504731 | MGnify/ENA primary metagenome ERZ504731 (study PRJEB26092, sample SAMD00036208) | human gut metagenome | host: Homo sapiens | study: EMG produced TPA metagenomics assembly of...
AGATTTTTATTTTTGTGGGAAGGGGGTGGTGGGAGTAAGCGGACGCCCGAGCCGGGGATGCTGTCTGGTCTGCGGCTTCGTCGGGGGCTGGCTTCTAGGCTGCCGGGAATCTGCTAAAAGCGTTTTCCAAAAGTCCGAACTCGCGTCTTGCAGCCGCTCAGACAGCGGACTTTTGAAAAACAACGCAGATTTCCGCCAGCCAAGAATCAGCTCCCCTCCTGCAGAGTCCGGCGACAGGCAGCACACGCCTCACGGTCTGGTTTTTCAAGGCGGCAGGGGAGGGGGGTTACTCCACCGGCAGATCTCTGTGTTCTACGCTGGTGGAGAATACGATCTGTGTTTTGGTGCGGCCGAACTGCTGGAGTTCGTTGATGAAGTGGTCCAGTTCCATGGTGGAGCGGAAGGCTACTTCGATGAGCATGGAGTAATCGCCGGTGACGCAGTTGCATTCGATGACGTTTGGGATGGACTGGATGAAGGGATAGAAGTCTTTTTTTTGGTTGGGTTCTACTTCCAGGTTGATGAATGCTTTTATATGATAACCGAGAAATACCGGGTTGATCTGGGCGTGGTAGCCTGTGATCAGCCCGTTTTTTTCGAGGTGTTCGATCCTGGCGGAGACAGCGGGGGACGAGAGGAAGACTTCCTTTGCGATTTCCTTTACCGGGGTGCGGGCGTTTTTCTGAAGCATTTCGATGATCTTTCGGTCGATGTTGTCGAGTTTGTGTTCCATGTAGAATGTATCCTTTCGATGAAAAATGTTATTTGTAACTGGTACAGAGCTGCGTAGGGAAGTGGATTGAAAATATGTTTTTCTGTATTGATTATACTGCGTGTGTTATCACAACACAAGAAACGACTTAATAAAAATAAGAAAAATAAAAGAAATTCTTAAAAAGATTAATAAAAACTTTTAAAAAACACGGATAATCATGTTTTTCCTTAAAAAGTATTTACAAGCCACAAAGAAAGTGTTAGTTTCTTAGGCATCAGAAAAACAGCTGCTGATAAAAATGAAAATAACAGAATGATTTGTAAACAGTGAATATCCGTCGGACTGAAAAAATGAGATCAGAGGGCGGAGCAAATCAGATGTGCACAGGATCAGAAGAAAGAAGAGGGATGACAAAATGACAACAGAAACAAGACTGGAAGCAGATTCGATCGGAACTATGGAAGTGCCTGCAGAGGCTTATTACGGAGTTCAGGCTTTAAGGGCAAAACAGAATTTTCCTATTACAGGTACAAAGCTTCATCCGGTATTTATCAGGAACCTGGCACAGATTAAAAAAGCAGCAGCTATCACTAATAATAATGCAGGGCTTCTTCCGGAGGATAAGGCAGATGCCATTGTCAGAGCCTGTGATGAAGTGATCGCAGGAAAATTGGCTGAGGAATTTATCGTAGATGCCATTCAGGGTGGTGCCGGAACCAGCGCAAATATGAATATGAATGAGGTGATCGCAAACAGAGCCGGTGAGATCCTCGGATGTCCGAAGGGTAGCTATAAAATGGTCCATCCAAATGATCACGTAAACATGGCGCAGTCCACCAATGATGTGATTCCGACGGCCGGTAAGCTTACCGTTCTGGATCTTCTTGCACCTCTGGAAAAAGCACTGGTAAGACTTGAGAAGGAGCTTGCAAAAAAGGCAGAGGAGTTCGATGATGTGATCACTATGGGACGTACACAGCTTCAGGATGCAGTTCCGATCCGCCTTGGTCAGGTGTTCCACGGTTATGCGTCCATGGTTTCCAGAGACAGGAAACGTATCGAAAAGGCTCACAGGGAAATGTACACCGTAAACCTTGGAGGAACTGCAGTGGGAACTGCTATCAACGTTTCCGATTCTTATTTTTATAAGATCGTGCCAAATCTGGAAAAGCTTACAGGTTATCCGCTGAAACAGGCCGAGGACCTTTTTGACGCAACAGAAAATCTGGACGGCTTTGTTGCCGTATCCGGTGTGGTAAAAACCTGTGCGGTGGATCTTTCCAAGATGTGCAACGATCTTCGACTGATGTCTTCCGGCCCGAAAACCGGATTTGGGGAGATCAATCTTCCAGCAAAGCAGAATGGGTCTTCCATCATGCCAGGTAAGGTAAATCCGGTCATTCCGGAGGTAGTAAGCCAGGTCGCTTTCCACATCGTAGGACATGATACCACCATTACCATGGCGGCAGAAGCCGGACAGCTGGAGTTGAATGCTTTTGAGCCGGTTGTATTTTGTAATCTTTTTGAATCCATTACGACTCTGGAAAAAGCAGTGGATACATTGAGCGTAAACTGCATCACAGGAATCACCGCAAACCGCAAACACTGCAAAGACCTGATGGAAAGCAGTGCAGGAATCGCAACGGCTCTTTGCCCGCATATTGGCTACAAGGCGTCTGCAACCATCGCAAAAACTGCAGTAAAAACCGGCAAATCTGTCCGGGAACTTGTTCTGGAACAAGGGATCATGACTGAGAAAGAGCTGGAAGAGGTTCTTGATCCGTATCTGATGACAGAAGTCGGAGAAGAGCGGAAAGAGGATGAAGCAAGAAGGAAAGCCTGCTGAGAAAGTTATCTGTACCAACGTATGACGGGAACGTCTGATGCAGAAATTCATTTCAGAGCAGCTGAACCTGATGCGGGATTTTATGGAAATGCTATAGGCAGATTAGGAATGAGATATCAATGAGTACTATAAGGAGACTTGTCACAGTGCAGGTCTCCTTTTATAATGGAAGAAACGTGATAAGAAAAGAAGGGAAAACACATGCTTAAACGAACAGCCATCCGGGCACTTTGTAATACAACGGCATATCAGAGAGGTCTTGATATTTATCGTACCGGAAAGAGGATCCAGTCGCTGGATATTAAGTCGGAAGGAGCTGTGGATAAAATATCTGCAGCAGTGAAGGGAAGTGGGCGTAATGTATACAATACAGGCTTTCAGTATGATACAGAAGCGGACCGCATAAAAGAAGCATACTGTGACTGCCCGGCCTTTCGCAGCTATTCCGGAATCTGTAAGCATTGCGTGGCAGTGCTTCTGGAATATGGAGACCGTAAGGCCTATGAGCGTGTGGAAATCCGCAGACAGCAGGATGAGGAACAGAAGCAGGCAGAGTTATTCAGCGGAACAGCATTTCCGGCTGCTTTATCCGGACCAGTGCAGCCTGCAACGAAAACCACCGTTGAGCTGAAAAGCCTCCTTAATCGCCAGCTATACAGCCGTATGCTTCCGTTTTCCGGGGATCCGTATTTTGGTAGGGTGGAGCTGGAAACCTGCCTGAAATTTAATTCTGTGAGAAATTGTTTTACCGTGGAATTCCGCGTTGGCTGTGAGAAAAAATATATCCTCAAGGATGTGTTGGCCTTTGTGTGGAATCTGGATCATAATGAGAAGGTTTCTTATGGAAAAAATCTAGAATTTATCCATTCCGATGAAGCCTTTTCAGAAGGATCCAGAAGCGTGCTGTCCTTTATCCGGGAATGGGTCGAGAATCATCATGGCACTTACATGTCCAGATATGAACAGCTGAAGAATATAGCTGTGGAAAAGGTGAGGGATCTTACCGTTGATAGAAAAGAACTTGAGGATCTGCTTCTTATACTTGGCGAAAAAAGTTTCAAGTTCAAAATGAACAATGATCCGGAGACAACATGGCATTCTGTCAGAGAAATTCCGGACAGGACGCTGATGATCCGGAAGAAGGATCAGGGGTTATCTCTTGAGATCGCGCCGGTATACAGTGTGACAGGCATACGGTATCATATGTATTTTGATAATGCGAAGGTATATCTGGTTTCCAGGCAGGAGCTTGGAGCAGTGGAGGAATTTGTTACCTGTCTGGAGCGGCTTCCTGCAGGCCGAGGCTTTATTGATGAACCGGATGTGCCTGCGTTTGTGCGTGAGCTGCTTCCTTCCCTGAAAAAATTTTTTCACTGTGATCTCAGGGATTTCCCGGAAGAAACAGGTCTTGAATGCTACAAGGCTGCATATGAGATCTATCTGGATGCGCCGGAGCGTGACTGGATCACCTGTAAGGCATTTTCTGTTTACGGGAAGGATAAATTTTCGGTTTTTGACCGAGATGTGTCTGCCCGCACCAGGGATATTCCGGGAGAGCTTGGTGTGTTTGCGCTGCTGTCAAAATATTTTAACGGATATGATGACCAGCGGATGGAGCTGGCATTGGATTGCCGTGCCGAGGAACTGGAATCTTTGTGCAGGGAATGTTCAGGGAAACCCGACAGTGTGAAAGATTCCGAAGAAAAGCTCTACCAGCTTCTTACTGAAGGGATCCCCGCCATGCAGAAAGTTGCAGCTGTCTATATTTCCCAGTCCATCAAACAGATGCGGGTGACAAAGCTGCCAAATATCCGTCTTGGCGTTTCTCTGTCAGCTGGACTTCTGAACCTAGATCTGGATGTGGAGGGGATGGATCAGGCGCAGCTTTTTGATATTCTTTCCAGGTACGATCGCAGGAAAAAATATTTCCGCCTGAAGGATGGCAGCTTTCTGGATGTTTCCGATGGTCAGCTCAGGGAGCTTTCTGCTCTGAAAAATGGACTGCAGATCAGTGATCGTGAACTGAAAAAAGGAAAGACTCAGGTTCCGGCCTATCGTGCTATGTATCTGGACAGTCAGCTGAAGGGCGGCGATCTGATCAAGGTAGAGAAGGACAATGCCTTTCGTGCGTTGATCCGGAACATGCAGACAATGGAAGAACATAAATTTCAGATTCCCAGGGAGCAGGAAAAAATCCTCCGGGGCTATCAGAAAGAGGGCTTTTACTGGATCAAAACTCTGAAGCATAATCAGTTTGGAGGGATCCTGGCAGATGATATGGGACTTGGAAAAACCCTCCAGGTGATCACATTTCTCTGGTCAGAATTTCAGAAATCTGCGCCGGGAGAAAACAGACGTGCCCTTGTGATAACGCCTGCTTCGCTGGTGTTTAACTGGATGAACGAGATTGAACGTTTTGCGCCGGGACTTCCGGCTACCGTTGTGACTGGTGATGTGAAGGAGAGGAAAGCACTGATCAAAAATGCGGGAGAACGGGAGGTTCTGATCACCTCCTATGACCTTCTGAAACGGGATCTGAAGGCTTATCAGAACCTGGATTTTGCTGTGCAGATCATTGATGAGGCGCAGTATATCAAGAATCACGGAACTCAGGTGGCAAAGGCTGTGAAGGAGATCCGGTCGGAATTCAGGCTTGCGCTGACCGGTACACCGGTGGAGAACAGGCTTAGTGAGCTGTGGAGTATTTTTGATTTTCTGATGCCGGGATTTTTGTATTCTTATGAGAAATTTCGCAAGGAAATAGAGCTTCCAGCTGTGCAGTACAGCAATTCCGATGCGATGGAGCGTCTGCAGAAAATGATCCGTCCTTTTGTGCTGCGGAGATTGAAGAGGGATGTGCTGAAGGATCTTCCGGATAAGCTGGAAAAAGATATGTTTTCTCCGTTGGAAAGCGAGCAGAAGGAACTGTATGAGGCCCATACGGAACGGCTACGGCTAATGCTGGGAATGCAGTCCGATGCGGAATTCCGTACCTCCAAGCTGCAGATCCTTGCGGAGATCACAAGACTGCGGCAGATTTGCTGTTATCCGGGACTGGTATATGAAGGATACAAAGGGAATTCTTCCAAGCTGGAGATGTGCATGGAGCTGGTTCAGAATGCGGTGAACGGCGGACATAAGATCCTGCTTTTTTCCCAGTTTACCACCATGCTGGATGTGCTGGCTGTACGTCTGAAAAAAGCAAAGGTTTCTTTTTATATGTTGACCGGATCGACTTCCAAGGAAAAACGGGCGCAGATGGTACATGCATTTAATGAGGATGATACTTCTGTTTTCTGCATTTCTCTGAAAGCAGGAGGAACAGGCCTGAATCTTACGGCAGCTGATATTGTGATCCACTACGATCCCTGGTGGAATCTTGCCGTGCAGAACCAGGCAACAGACCGTGCCCACCGCATCGGTCAGCAGAACGTTGTCAGTGTCTACCGCCTCTTTATGAAAGACACCATAGAAGAACGAATCCGGGCTCTTCAGGAAAGAAAACGGGAACTGGCTGATGAGATCTTAAGCGGCGAGGGAATCGGCCAGGCTTTGATCAGCAGAGAGGAAGTACTGGAGCTGCTAGGCAGGTAAAATTCTTAACCGAATCAAGTAAGTTCCCTGCTTCAATTACGAAAAGCAATACGCGGTGAGGGGACTTGCTTGTATCGGGAAGAATGCAGGCTGTGAATATCCGCCTGACTCAACAAAAACACCCCCGATGGAAATCGCGTGTGTAAATCACATACGATGTCCGTCAGGGGTGTTTTATTTAAAGTTTTATTTTATGCAAAAAACTTATCGTACAGACCAAAGAAGAAGATAAACAGAATGATCAGCGGAAGGATATAAGTGATGTATCCGCGCATCCATTTCCGGATCTTCATGCCTTTTCCGGTGTTGGCTTCTTTTGTGAAGTTTTCCCAGCCCCAGCCCCGTTTGGAAACACAGAAAAGCAGGTATACAAGAGAACCAAGCGGGAGCAGAATGTTGCTTACCAGAAAATCTTCAAGGTCGAGAATTGCGCCGCCGAATACCTTGAGCCAGTCCCAGGACCATACATTGTATCCAAGTACGCATGGCAGAGACAGAAGGATGATGGCGATGGCATTTACAAGACTGGATTTTTTTCGGCTCCAGCCGGTAAGCTCCATACCGCAGGAAATAATATTTTCAAATACAGCCAGGATGGTAGAGAAAGCTGCAAATGACATAAAGATGAAGAACAGGCTTCCCCACAGTCTTCCAAGCGGAATGTGGTTGAAAATATTCGGCAGTGTGATGAAGATCAGGCTCGGTCCGGAAGTCTGGTCAACATTGAATGTGAAACATGCCGGGAAAATAATAAGTCCGGAGGTGATCGCAACAAAAGTATCCAGAAGCGCAATATTCATGGATTCACCAAGCAGTGCATGATCTTTTCCGATGTAGCTTCCGAAGATAGCCATAGCACCGATACCAAGGCTGAGAGTAAAGAATGCCTGGTTCATAGCACCGGTAATGGTAGAAATAATACCGATCTCTTTCATACGCTCGAAATCCGGGATCAGGTAGAATTTCAGTCCCTCTTTGGCACCATCCATGGTAAAACTGTTGATGGCAAGAACAACCATGATCACCAGAAGAGAGATCATCATAACCTTGGTAACTTTTTCAAGGCCGTTCTGAAGACCGCGGGAGCAGACAAAAACACCTGCAATAACAACAACGATCATCCAGAATCCCATAGTAACGGGCTGGCCAAGCATGTTGGTAAACTGTCCTGCAACACCGTCGGAATCAAGTCCCTGGAATTTACCGGTGGCTGTCATATAGAAGTAATTCAGCATCCAGCCTGTAACAGTGGTGTAAAACATCATCAGGAGATAACATCCGATCAGAGTGATATATCCATGGATGTGCCATTTCTGTCCTGGTTTTTCCAGTGCGTAATAGGCTTTGACGGGACTCTTCTGGCTGGCACGTCCAACAGAAAACTCCATAGTCATAACAGGAAGTCCAAGAAGGGCCAGGAAGATCAGGTAAAACAGTACGAATGTGCCGCCACCGCCCTGTCCGGCCATGTAAGGGAATTTCCAGACGTTTCCGATTCCGATGGCACAGCCAGCAGAAATCAGAATGAATCCCAGACGGGATCCAAGTTTTTCTCTTTCTTTCATAACTCACCTCATTATTGCAGTATGGTAAACTGCTATTTGTATAAAGTCGCAGGTTTTATCTTAACACATTCCGGGATATTGCACAATAAAAAGAACTTGCATTTTACATAAAACATATGTTAGAGTAAAATGTAATTTTAATGAGATGAAGCGGTGAAACATTACGCTTTAATTAGATGAAGATCATATGCCGATAGAACCTGGATAACTGTTCTTTTCAGTCAGGGATACAAAGTTTTTTGGAGAGATTCCGTAATATTTCCGGAAACATTTGCTGAAATATCCGGAATCAGAAAATCCGCATAAAGAAGCTACATTTTGAATGGAAGGGCTGTCTTCCAGAAGAAACTGTCTGGCTTTTTTCATGCGGCAGACATTGATATATGAGGTAAGTGTAACTCCGGATTCCTGACTGAATACAGTAGAGAGATGCTGGGGATTGACAAAAAAATGGGAAGCAATGGTTTCAAGACGAAGATCCGGCTGATTAAAATTCAGACAGATATATTCCTGAACCTGGGATACAAGAGCTGACTTCCGCGGATTTTTTTCATCAGCAAGAGAATCCAGAACTGCCTTGCAGGTAGACTGGAGCAGTTGTTTTAACTGCAGGGCACTCTGGCAGTTCTGGTAAGTATTCAGGGCGTTTTCCAGAAGAGGAAAAAGCGTTTCACGCTGACTGCACTCCGTGATAAAACCGTCAAGTACAGTAAGAAAAGCAGCAGCTACACTCCAGGTCTGCCGGATATGGATTTTTTTGGTGATGATATCGTTGAAATATTCATCAATATATTTACAGAGAGCCGGTGAATTTTGCTGGCGCAGAAAGATCAGGATATCATTATAAACCAGAGGCTTTAATGTAAAATCACCGGAATGGGACTGGGGCGTGAAATAAAGAAATCCGGAAGAAGACGCAGTTCTGTTATGAAAAACAGAAAGAGCCTCTTCATAGGAATAGCGGATTCCTTCCACGCCTTCATGAGGTGTTCCACAGCAGAAAAAAGTGGAAATCTGTGCGATATTATCATATATCCCGGCAAGTCTGAGACAGGATTGTTCCAGATCGGTAAAAGAAAAATCAGAGCTTTTTTCCATGATGATATACTGTCTCATCTGAGAATAGTCAATGTAAATAAGCTCTTTGCACACAGGCTGTAAGATTTCCCTGCATATATTTTCCAGGATGGTGTGGAGCAGAGAAAAATCACCTTTTTCATCCCATATTTCCGGATTGGCATTGTGGATCTCCATAAGAATGGTAAGATAATCGGAAGTTTTATGAACCGGAATTTTTTCCAGATCATCCGGGGAAATGGTTGTTCCACTGATCACTTTCTGGAAGAAATTAAGCTGCATTTGTCGTGTATACAGATCGCGGAACTGAAAATAATTATTCACATAACTGTTTCTGGAATTTTCCTGATCGATCTCGTCACTTACTTTCTGGAGTGTCTCCATAAGCTCCCGGTGATCCAGTGGCTTCAGGAGGTATCCGCGGACCTGAAGAGAGATGGCTTTTTTGGCATAGTCAAAATCTTCGTATCCTGTGGAAAGGATGAATCTGGTATGACAGTCTGTTCCAAGAGCTGCAATCATATCCAGACCGCTCATAACCGGCATGGATATATCCACAAGGGCAATATCGGGTTTGACATTTTCAATAAGCTGGATTCCGGCCTGTCCGTTATTAGCTTCCCCTGCAATGTTATAAATGTTTTGTTTTTCAAGAAAATTGATCAGAGATTTTCTGAAAAAAACTTCGTCGTCAATAATTACAAGTGTTTTCACTTTATATTTCCCCCTCGATCAGATTTTTGTCAGGTATTACTATGGTTACAGTGGTTCCCTTTTCAGGTGAACTTTCGATGGTAAGTCCGTAATTCTCACCGTAGAGAAGAGCAATCCTGTGGTTGATACTTGGAAGCCCGAAAGAATGTCGGGCAGTTTTGAAGTCTCTGATAGAACGGTTAAGTTCGGCAAGTTTTTCCGGCGGGATACCGGAACCATTATCAGAAACAGAAATACAGATGGTACCATTTTTGATAGAAACAATTAAGTGAATATGGCATATCTGGCTGGTAAGTCCGTGGACAAAAATATTTTCCACAACAGGCTGTATGGTCAGCTTGGGTATCTCTGCCCCATGATCCTCCCAGGACGGCTCATAGATGATCTCGTAATCAACAAAATCCATATACCGCAGATTCTGGATATAAAGATACTGTTCTGTAAGAAGCAGCTCCTGGCGCAGAGGAATGATAAACTGTCCCTTTGAAAGAGAGTTTCTGTAGAAAGATGACATGGCAGACACTGCTTTTACTGCGGTATCATTCATATCAATTTCTATGAGAGACTTGATGGTGTTTAAAGTATTATAAAGAAAATGGGGATTGATCTGGGACTGTAAAAGACGTATTTCCATTTTCTGTTTGGCATTTTGTTCCTCATAGATATCGTTAAGTAATGTCTGGATCTTCTGCATCATAAGGTTAAACTGGTTATAGAGAACTGCAAGTTCATCATTTGAAGAGTAACTGGCAGAAATATTCAGCTTTCCGGCAGATGCAGATTTCATTTTTTCCACAAGTTTCTGTATAGGTGCGGTGACAGTACCTGTACATAATATGGAAAAAAATACAGATAAAATAAACACTACAATGCTGATCAGAAGAATGTTGTGCAGGATCACCATATGATCCAGAGTCAGGCTTTCCAGAGGAATCAGGTTGATCACATTCCAGTTTAGGTCAGGATAGGATTTGCAGATAAAAAGAGTGTCAGTGCCGTCTACGGAAAAAAACTGCCTGTCGGTTTCTGTCAGGGTTTTATAATTCTCTGAACTGATTTTTGTATAGGATGAGAAGTCTTTATAAATACCTCCGGATGAAGAAGAGGAAAGTATCTGTCCATTTTCATCAGTAATATAGAAATCCCTGGAAGAGCTGTCCGGAAGGTCGCGGAATGCAGAGGAAATATTTGTTTCTCTGATCAGAAGGACCAGGGCGCCCAGATATTTGGTGTTATCAATGTTTGTAATACTTTTTAAGGCTACAAAGGTTGGCTCCCCACTTATCTGGAAGGGTCCGAGAAACTGAAAGGCCAGATTAGTCTGAAGGCTGTCAAGGACTTCGGGACCTAAAATGGAATCAAGCTGATCTGTTTCTGTGGTACTGCTGTGAAACCAGTGGTTTTCTGTATCCAGGATATCCCAGGCATAGATGTTTTTGTGAAGTCCGATGATACGCTGGGCCTGGTCTGTAAGCTCGGAATTTACCAGAAAATGTTCCAGTGTGTTTTCGGGAACTGTGGGATTTTCTTTTAAAACATCGGCGATATTGCTGTTGATGGAAAGGGTGATGGCATAGTTTGATATATTATCGATCTTTTCTCCAAGGTTGCTGGTGATCAGGGATAGCTGCTGCTGACTGGAAAGTGCGGCACGCTTGATCAGTACTTTTTTGGATGCAGTATAAAAAAACACGGAAGTAAGCATGAGTATCAGAGAACTGAGCAGCAGATATGTAATAAAAAGCCTGCGTTTCAGACTGATTCCTAAAAATAAGTGAAACACCTTTTTTTTCAGATTTTCTATCATGGAATCCCCCCTCTGGTTTTATTGGCTACATTATATAATAAGGGAAAAATTCTCACAAGTGTGGGGGAAAGATTGGAGAAAATATTCCAGGTACAGCGAAGATTTTCCATGTATTTTTCCGGACGGATTTAATATAATGGTCTCATCGATAAGGAAAGCGGAACAAAATATTCAATCCGGATGAATAGAAATGTACCAAAAGGAGGACGAAAATGAAATTAAAAAAAGTGATGGCTGCTACACTTGCCACAATGATGTGTCTCTCTTCATTCAGCATGATGAATGTGTGGGCAGATAAAAAAGAGGATTCCGAACCACTTGTGATCAATTATATCAGTGCCAGGGGCGAAACAGATGTGGCACTGAAAACATTGAAGAAGCTTGCAGAAGATTATAAAAAAGATCACCCGGATTTTGAATTCAATGTAGAGTCTATTGCAGACAGAGAAACATATCTTCAGAAGATCAAGATCCTTGCATCCAGCAATGAACTGCCGGACTGGTTTGACGCAGATCCGGAGGCATTTTTTGAAGGACTTTGCAAAAAGGATCTGATCTACAGTGTGGATGACCTTTATGATGAACTGGGTATCAAAGACAAGTTCTTTGATATTGCACTGAATTATCCGAAACTCAGTGACGGAAGCAATTACCTTATGACCTGGCAGGGAAATGTAGAGTATTTCTGGTATCACAAAGACATGTTTGAAAAAGCCGGAATTACTGAAACACCTCAGACACTGGAAGACCTCCTGGATGTGTGCAAGAAGCTGAAAGATGCGGGAATGACCCCGATATCCGCAGGAAATTACGACATGATCATGCGTTATCCTGCATTTAAGGCTTTCAGACTGGAAGGAAATGACTTCATTGACAATGCAAGAATGGGAAAAGAAAAATTTAATTCTGAGACAGGTATCGCAACAGCCCAGTATACACAGGATATAGCCCAGTATTTCAGTGAAGGATGGACAAGTTCAGATACTACCGCACAGATGGATCTGTTTCTGAACAGTGGTGCGGCAATGTTATACACCGGAACATGGGATACACCGGATCTTGTAGATGATGAGGGAAATCTTAAAGATGACATTTCCATGTTCAAACTTCCTGTAGACAGCGAAGGAACCGCTACAGGAGAAAATGATTACTATGCGAATTGTGGAATCGGAACTGCCATTCTCAAGGATTCCATGAGTGATGAGATGAAAGATTTCATCAGTTATGTATGGGATAATTTTGCTGATACGGCAATGTATGAGTTCAATATGCTTCCATCCATGATGCCAAGTGATTCGGAGAAGCTTCCGGAGCTTACACAGCAGATTTTAAGTGATCTTGAGAACTGCGGCACTTTTGCCCAGTGCTGGGATGTTCGTCTGGATCCTTCTACAAACGAGGTTTACAGAAAAGAGTTGGCAAGCCTTGGAATGGGAGAATCAACTCCTGAAGAGTTCTGCGAAAACATGGACAAAGCTGTAGAACAGTATGCATCTGATTATTTTGACACTGAAGAATAACTGAGAGAATACGCAGATGCGGAATTTTATCTGCATCTGCGTATGAAAGGGGAGAGGATATGAAGCCCAGAAATAAAATCCAGCCTTTACCGTTTGTTCTTCCTGCACTGTTCGTATATATTCTTACTGTTATCATCCCAATTCTGTGGTCAATGGGTTACAGCCTTTTTTCCTGGAATGGAATCGGTGATATGAAGTTTATCGGACTGGAAAATTATGTGAGGATGTTTCAGGATGAGACATTTCGTGAGGCTGTTGTAAATAATCTTAAATTTGTTGTATTGGGAAGTTTGTTCCAGTTATGTGCAGGACTGATCCTGGCAATTTTGCTTACACATATTTCCAAAGGTGGAAATATTCTGCGGGTTATTTATTTTATTCCATGTATCATTTCATCTATGGCGATCTGCTAGCTTT
>ENA-OQIE01001149-OQIE01001149.1-human-gut-metagenome-genome-assembly--contig:-NODE-1149-length-13183-cov-11.417366_pt1 | contig 13183 bp, 12 predicted proteins | sample MGYA00242569_ERZ504731 | MGnify/ENA primary metagenome ERZ504731 (study PRJEB26092, sample SAMD00036208) | human gut metagenome | host: Homo sapiens | study: EMG produced TPA metagenomics assembly of...
ACAAAACATTTCATGAGGTTGGCAGATTGACACTGACGTTCTGTTCTAGCAAAAATTCATATGGTAACAAAACTCATTGGTCATATTCTGATATTCCATTTTTGTTCTGTTCTAGCAAAAATTCATATGGTAACAAAACGATGGTATGGTTATGATGACTAGAAAAGAAGTTCTGTTCTAGCAAAAATTCATATGGTAACAAAACCGAGTTCAGAAAAGCAGGAAAAGGGCTTATGTTCTGTTCTAGCAAAAATTCATATGGTAACAAAACCATATTTAAACCTCACATAATGCTAAAAAGGTTCTGTTCTAGCAAAAATTCATATGGTAACAAAACTCTAGTTAATGGAAGATGTACGAAGTGCTCGTTCTGTTCTAGCAAAAATTCATATGGTAACAAAACATAACTTACAAGAGTTTGAAGAAACAATGGGTTCTGTTCTAGCAAAAATTCATATGGTAACAAAACCATGTCGATTTCATCATCTACTTTTTCTTCGTTCTGTTCTAGCAAAAATTCATATGGTAACAAAACGCCGTGAGTATACAGAAAATCAAATGTTTGGTTCTGTTCTAGCAAAAATTCATATGGTAACAAAACTTACGCATTATGAGAATGGATTAATGAAAAGTTCTGTTCTAGCAAAAATTCATATGGTAACAAAACTAAATGATACTAGTAGCTTTACAGATTATTGTTCTGTTCTAGCAAAAATTCATATGGTAACAAAACACACGGAGCTACAGGAATATGGGTTATTTTGTTCTGTTCTAGCAAAAATTCATATGGTAACAAAACACTTTGTAAGAAAGGTTTACTATTCGTTGCGTTCTGTTCTAGCAAAAATTCATATGGTAACAAAACATTACTATATACATTTTGTTCCCCTGATTGGTTCTGTTCTAGCAAAAATTCATATGGTAACAAAACAAAGGAGATGATTAAGATGAGTATAGGAGTGTTCTGTTCTAGCAAAAATTCATATGGTAACAAAACAACACCCTGTTTTAGGCTTGTCCGAATACTGTTCTGTTCTAGCAAAAATTCATATGGTAACAAAACAAGCTGAAAACACAAAATTAGTTGAAAAGAGTTCTGTTCTAGCAAAAATTCATATGGTAACAAAACTGCAATACCTTCCCAATGATGTAAAAAGTAGTTCTGTTCTAGCAAAAATTCATATGGTAACAAAACATTAGGATTTAATAAAATGACTGCTACTAGGTTCTGTTCTAGCAAAAATTCATATGGTAACAAAACGTGTATTCTCTCGACATGTCTATGTAGTTAGTTCTGTTCTAGCAAAAATTCATATGGTAACAAAACCATACGGGTGAAGCTGGATATGCTACCGGAGTTCTGTTCTAGCAAAAATTCATATGGTAACAAAACTACCTTTGGGTCGTCAATTGTACTTTTAAAGTTCTGTTCTAGCAAAAATTCATATGGTAACAAAACAACCATTAATGAACTCTACATCGTAAATATGTTCTGTTCTAGCAAAAATTCATATGGTAACAAAACTAAAGACAGAATTTTATGTTCTGTCTTTTTGTTCTGTTCTAGCAAAAATTCATATGGTAACAAAACGCGCTCTATTCGGCGCATACGCGCCTTTTTGTTCTGTTCTAGCAAAAATTCATATGGTAACAAAACCTCAAAAATATGGTAGCACATTTTTGAATGTAATAGAATACTAATTATTTAATTGAAAAATGATCTAGTTCTTGATAAATATCGTGTGTTTTATGAGTGTATATTTGTTGTAAATAATCAATTGTCATTTGTTCTACCTCCTGTAACGTATATGTTTGAAGTGATTTTTGAGATAAATCGTAATAAATTTGTTCCATGTCTGCTAAATCTATTATTTTATCTTGCAATAAAGCTATATTTTGTACATTCATTAAATCGTTGTAATAATTTGTAAAAATCATCAATTTAACATTCTCAATTTTATTGATTTTCTGAAAAATTTTATCACTTAAATTATCTAGTTTGCCAAAGACAAAGGTATTATCATATTTTGAATTATGATTGGAAATATATTCAACTAAATCCAATTGAAACAAAATCAATTCATCTCTCGTTAAATCAAATTCATCTTTTTGTAATTCGTCTTCATAATATGGTGACAACATTTTTATCAATTGCTTATAATTAGCTCCATTAAACATAATTTTAAGCATTGATTCATCATTGACTTCTTCTGATAATGAATTCAACAATATGTCAATTGTACTGATAGTATCAAAATAATCTTGATTCTGAAGTTTCATTTCCAAATATTTTAACATCAATGACTTTGTAGTGAGCTTTTTATCCTCATTAAGAGAGTACATTTCTGATATTTCTATAAACATATTATTTTTAAATTCTATCTCTTTTTCGTTTATAAACATTTTCGTACTAATATTATTTTCTGTTCTGTTTTCACTTTTATCTTTTGAAGTAAACAATCGAATTGCTTGTAGCAATGTATAATTTGTACTTGAATCTGAAATTATATATTTTATATGATTCATTTGAAGATTCCATTTATTTGTTCCATTCTTTATTGTTAATAAATTCATAATTTTATAAATGCATCGCTGTTCACGACTTGTTCTTGATTTGATTTACCACCAACTATTATTTCAATCTTTGCATACTGCTTTTCTGTAACCAATAAAATTCGTATTTGTCCCTTTTGAGGAACATTTCTTTGTAAGATATTCACGTGTTTTACTGCGGCTTCACGATTTGCAAATATTTTACAATACACTGAATATTGCATCATAATATATCCATTTTTAATTAGATATTTTCTGAATGTTGCATAAATTCTTCTATCTTCTTTGGATACTACGGGTAAATCAAAAAATAATATTAATCGCATAAAATCATAAATCATATATTACTGGTAATGGATACAAAATAGAATCGGCTTCACCATCTAAATAGTTAAATATAGAATCTAGATAAAAACTAATTGCATTTGCTACTGTTTGTTTTCTTCCATCAATCATAATTTTCTTGTTTGTCAATTGTATTAAAGCTTCCCTATGAGATTGTTTAAAAATAATATCATCCATCATATTGTTGAAAACATAATGGCCCACTATTGGTCTAAACACTTCTATAATATCATCACTCAAGTTAAACATATTTTGTTTTCCCTTATGAAAAATGCCTATGTTAGCAATATAGCCCTTTGCTACAATAATTGATGTAATCAGTGATCTAAATATAGCATAACCATAATTTAATCCAGCATTTATCACATCTTCTTCAAAGCGAATAAAATCATGACCAAAAAGTTCTCTAAAATACATTTTTGCAGCCAAGCCTTCTCTGTTCGTTTTATCTCCAGAAACAACACTATCTACAAATTCATACAACTTCTTTTCCACTTCAAAATCTTTATTATTAACCTTCAATATTTCAATTTGATTTATAATCTTCATTTTTACAATCATAGCATGTAAATCATCTTTACGTTTTGAATCCCAACAAATCTGTTTTGAAATATTTCCACTACTTGAAAAATGTCCATTCATCGGCAATATATAACTTTTTGGTAAATGATCCACTCCACAAATAATGGTGCACACATTATTATCTGTTAATTTATTAATTAAAGGCACACTCAAATTAGACTGATAATTATCAATCACTAGAATTTGAATATCTGAAACCGGAATCAATAAAGTGTCATTTTTAATTTCTACTTTCAAATTATCTAAATACAGTCTCAAATACTCACATTTTTCAATATATATAACTCTATAGCACATAAAAAGGGTAAAAGAAAAGGCTCCGAAGAGCCGAATCCGGGATAAACCCTTGTTTTGTTAGGTCATAAAAATTTTTGCTAGAATATAACCACCTTCAGTATACTCTATTTAAATTCCAATTTCAACTTATTATCCTTCACTTCGTATATATTTCCTAATACATCCGTAGCATACTTTTGCACGCCATATAAATTAGCAACTCCAACCATAATTTGTTTCTTACAATAAGTATATAATGGATTAACTTCAATTTTTCCTGTTGTATCATTATTCGTTGCTGTAAACTTTAACATTTCAGTAGTTATTCCATCATGATAGCATGTCACTCCATCTACATTTTCAGTAGATGAATCATAATAATATGGTTGTCCTCCCTTTCTTTTTATACCAATTAATTCATCTCTATGCATTGAGAATAAGAATTTATCTGTTTCTTTTATCTTTTTATTGGCTTTTTCCTGCTTATACCATTGTTCATCAATCACATACATTCCTTTTGCTTTATGATATGAAACATTTGTATATCGAACAGTAACAAATCTAAATTTACCATCTTCGCATTGATAGAAATCTGTTCTATATGGTTTGATTTGTTTCAAAATAACTTTTTTATTATTCGTTTGATAGTTTGAAGAAATATCTAAATGATTCCCTAATTTTTCACTTTCATATTTCATTGAAACAATTTCAGGACCATTCCCCTTCTTAGAATATTTATGTATAACACCATTTTCTTCCTTATATTTTGTCAAAGGATTTTCTCCGACTAAAGTAATAATTTCTTCACCTTTTTTCTTGGTCACTTTATACATTTTTGAATCTGATTTAAACTGTTCATAATGATATTTTACAATATCTCGAATTAAATCGAATGTCTGCGGATCATGCTTTTCCATTAAATATTTTTCATCTTCTCCATTTAAGATATCTTGTATCAAACGAATACATTTCTTATCTTTTGGATCATAAATATTAGGAATTTTTTCAATCAAGTAATCCGTTCCATCTACATTTCTTGTACTATAAATAGTCTCATCTGCAATCTGACGATTTGGTTTTGTATTCACCTTGTGAGAAATTTTAATTGGATTAAAGCACATATTCTCTTTCTCTATTACATGATCATAATACTTACTGCTTTCTTCGAACAATGTTTTCAAGTTCACAATATACTGAATATATCTTTCATCATAGAATACCTTATCATCAGGAATCGTAATGATTTCTCCCGTTTCTTCATTATATAGATTATTAAAATCATGTTCTTGTTTAAGAAGATATCCATTCAACAAATTCATTTTTTTAACAGAAGCTACAATTAATGCATCCACTGCATGGTGCAAATAGTTTTCATCACGGTCTTTTTCCAAATGAATTTTCTTTCTAAACAAATCCGTAACTCGTCCATTGATTGTATGAACTTTCGTGTCAATTTCATTATCTTTAAAATAATCTGATAGCGTATTTAATACAACACGACAAGCATAGCTTGTGTCCACCAGATTTCGATTAATAAATTTTTTAGCTACTTCTTCTTTCGTAATATTTTCTTCATTTAATAAATTTAGTTTCTTTTTATATGGAATGTTTTTATTAGAAAGAACATTCGTTTTAAATTCTGGATAACTACATCCCATTCCGTTAAATTTATTAGCTGCATATGCCATAAAAGGAGTCAAATTACCTTTCACCTGATTTTCTGAATGTAATGCTAAAACTTTATTATTTTGAGAATCATCTAATGATATAGAAATTGGAATAATATGATCAATCTCTGTATATTTCGGATCTTTAATGACTCGATTTAAATCTAAAGGTTCAAAAGTATATGCACTCTTGCCTCCTTGTTGCAAATATAAACTAATTTTCATTCTTGTTTTTCCATTAATTTTTGTTGGATCATACCCCTTTTCATTCAAAAATTTATCCATTTCTTTAGATCCATTCTCTCGATTTTTTTGGTAGTTACTAATTCTCTTTTTCTTTTCATCTGAATTCTTATCACGAGTCATCTCAACAACAATGGAATCAAATTCTCCATATTTTTTTCTTAATGCATTAATGACCTTAAAAGTTTCATTTTGTGCTCTTTTAGCTACTGGAGATAAAATTGCTTCTGGGTCTGATTCAATGTTCTTTTTTCCTTTATGAGAAACACGATTCTTGTCAAACAACTTCAATTCATGTAACAGCTGCATTTGATTCATTTCAGATTCAAACAATTCTTTATTTAATAAATTCAACGCTTTAAAAGATAATGAATGATATCCTGTTATTCCTGTTGTATTTGCTAAAGTATCTACCACTGAATCAGAAAGTCTATACTCCAAATGATACAAGTGATCTTTTCTTTCTTGTATACCCTTTTTATTCGTAAGAATTTCAATAATTCTATCTAGCATTTCATAATCATTTAATGAAATTGAATATCCTTCTTTTTCTAAAATTGATTTAATTTTCTTATATCCCTTGAACTCAGTAAAAATAGCTTTCTGATTTTTGTCTATACGATAGCCTTTAATATCAACTTCATCCACATTTAATTCTTTTGCCAGTTGACGTAAAGTAATATTCCCTTTCTGACTAACTATAGTTAAAATTCCCTTCTTCTCCTCTGGACATAACTTATTACCATCTACTGTTAAATTATTCATATCATTTAAGAAATTAAACAAGTCTGCTGTTACTGCCATTTTAGGAGCTCTTAACTCATCAGGGAATACGCTACATTTTCCACGCATTTTTTCAATCAAATCTATTTCTTGAATTTGCCCATCAACTTCTATAAAACGACCATATGGCGTTGGTGATTTTTCACTTCCAGGCCCCTCATAATAAGCTCTTCTACGCGCAACTATATCAATAATCTTATTAATAAGTTGTTCATCTAATTCCTGATAATGCAATATCTCATTCAATTCATTTACATAATCTTTTGTTGAGAAATTATTTTCATGTCCACGAATATGATCCTTATTGTTTAAATTATCCAATTGAATTTGACAAATATATTTTCCTTGTTTAATCAACTGCTCATTATGCTGTAAAGTAGCCTTTAAGCTTAATTCGTCATCACTCTTTTTTGCATCTTCTTCTACAGTTTCAATAACACTACCTCTGTGTTTTGTGATATGTAAAATAACTGCCGTTAATTCATCATTTGTTAGTTTTTCGCTTAAACCTTTACAACGCAATTCATATACATTCTGCAAAGGATGATAGTCATCTGACATTATGCCGTTTTCCTTCAACAATTTTTGCATGTCCATAATTCGAGTATGACGTCTTGAAGTCAAACGTCTACGACTTCTAGCGTCTCTGCGTTTCCCATTATCTTCTGCTGTGCCTTCTTTAAACAAACGTACTCCACAGTCTACAAATTTACCTGTTTCGAGATCTATAACTCCATACCCGCAGCTACTAATTCCTATGTCTAAACCTAATACATACTTATTATCCATTGTAATGCCCTCCATAAAGTAATTATGTTATATGCATTATATCACTTATGTAAGCCGTTTCCTACAAATTTCTATATAAAAGCAAAAATGTATGCTATCAGCATACACTTTATATAAAGCAGATTTTATATGCGTAAGTTATATTTTACCTTTACATCGCAAAAGACATTATTTGACACCATCATAGGTTAATTTTAAGTTTTTTCAAAAAGTTTTGGGATTTAATGTCTTTTTCACATTGGACCTTTAGAATAGATATTGCTACTAGATATGGCAGGTGGTTTCCTCTGGATAAATCCTTGAGACTTTCGATCCCCGGGATGGAGGAATAGGCGTATGCAAATTCAAATTAATATTGATGTAACTATTGTCTTAATAGCTATTTTACAACTCATACGAGTAATCATTATTATTCATGAAGAAAACAAAAAGCGCTAACCACCTCTCACAAAGGATTTAGCGCTCTCGCAACATCCAGAGTGACCACCATATCTGGTAGTCTTTTCTGTATTTGTATTATAACGAGAAAGATAATAAATATCAACTTACCGATTTACACATGTATTTTAAAATATTTTGAAAAACTTTTGACTTTTAACAATCTTTTCACATTGGACATTTATAATTGAAATTGCTACTAGATATGGCAGGTGGTTTCCTCTGGATAAATCCTTGAGACTTTCGATCCCCGGGATGGAGGAATAGGCGTATGCAAATTCAAATTAATATTGATGTAACTATTGTCTTAATAGCTATTTTACAACTCATACGAGTAATCATTATTATTCATGAAGAAAACAAAAAGCGCTAACCACCTCTCACAAAGGATTTAGCGCTCTCGCAACATCCAGAGTGACCACCATATCTGGTAGTCTTTTCTGTATTTGTATTATAACGAGAAAGATAATAAATATCAACTTACCGATTTACACATGTATTTTAAAATATTTTGAAAAACTTTTGACTTTTAATAATCTTTTCACATTGGACATTTATAATTGAAATTGCTACTAGATATGTAGGGTGGTTTTCATGGATTAATCTACCTCCAAAGTCTTTTAATTCCAAAGACGTACGCGAATTCAAGTTTTTGTCTTAAGTACTCTAACATATCTAGTAGTCTTTACTGATTTACGCCTCGATATAAAGATGTCATTTCTGAATTCCCCTTTAATTCTGAAGCCATATATTTAACTAAGAATAGATTCTTATCAAAGTTTGAAGCCAATTCTTTCTGATAAATCATCATGTCCTTATCTTTATAATAAGCACCCTTTTTATCTGTAATTAATACAACTCTAAGATTGGGATATTTATTTAACAATAATTCTAGAAGTCTTTGTTCATCCTGAATTCCATTTTCTAATTTACTCGCATATTCTTTATTCACAAATATTGTATTTACTTTAGTTAAATCAAGATGTCTTACTTCTTTATCCACCATATGTAAATATACCGTACTTGATTCATTTAAATAGTTTTCTAAATCTTCATCATTATTATCAATAAATACTGTCTTACAATTCTCATTATGTTCCACTTGAAACTGTTTAAATAAACCTTTTAACTTTTCTTCTCTTACATTTAATTCCATACAATTAGCCTCCTTTCTTGTACAATAGCACAAAATGAAAAAAAATTTGAATACATTGTTTAGAATTTGTATAAAAGCGTATAATACATACAGGAGGAGTTTTAAAATATGCAACCATTTGATAAAGAATATGTCTGTGACATCGCCAAACAAATTTTGAATATTGATTCACCAACAGGCTACACAAAAAGAGCCATTGATTTCATGGATAAAGAAGCCAAAAAATTAGGCTATACAACAGGACGTAACCAAAAAGGAAACTTGTTGATCTATGTAGACGGAAAAGATTCTGAACACACATTAGGATTGAGTGCTCACCTAGATACATTAGGACTTATGGTTCGTTCCATTAAAGACAATGGAAAACTTGCCATTACTAAAGTCGGAGGCCCATGCTTACCAACATTAGATGGAGAATATTGTAAGATCTATACTCGTGATGGAAAGGTATATACAGGAACGATTCTTTCTTGTTCACCAAGCGTACACGTATATCCAGATGCTTCAACATTAGAAAGAAAAGAAGATACAATGGAAGTTCGCATTGATGAAGTTGTTCACTCAAAAGCAGATGTTGAAAAATTAGGTATCAACAACGGAGACTTCATTTGTATTGATACAAAAACACAAATTACAGAAAGTGGATTCATTAAATCTAGATTCTTAGACGATAAGATTTCAGCTACTGCTTTAATGGGCGTACTAAAATACTTAAAAGACAACAACATTACACCTCAAAGAGACTTAGTCATTATGTTCAGTACATATGAAGAAGTTGGTCATGGAGCAAGTTGTTTACCAGAAGAAGTTGAAGAATTATTAGCCGTAGACATGGGATGCATCGGTACAGATTTAGCTTGTACTGAACAAGATGTTTCAATCTGTGCAAAAGATTCAAGCGGACCATACGACTACGAAATGATTACACGTCTAGTTGAACTATCAAAAGAAAACAAGCTTAATTATGCCGTTGATATCTACCCACAATATGGTTCAGATGTCAGTGCCGCATTACGCGGTGGTAACGACATCAAAGGAGCCTTGATTGGCCCTGGTGTTCATGCAAGCCACGGAATGGAAAGAACACACTATGATGGTGTAGAAAGCACAATGAAGCTTGTTGTTAGCTATATCACAAAATATTAAAATCCTTTAAAGCAGCTACAATACCCTGTTCCACATTGGACTTGGTCACATGAGCTGCTTTTTCTTTTACATAATCCAAAGCCTGACCCATCGCAAAACTATGAGTTACAACACCAAACATACTCACATCATTTTCACCATCCCCAAATGTGAAGACTTTATCCTTATCCCAACCAAGCATATCCATCATACGAACTAAAGTAGCTCCCTTACTATATCCTTTAGGCAATACTTCAAGTTCTCTAGGACAAGTACGGAATACTTCATATTGATCTTTAAATTCATTTTGAATATCCAAAGCCAATTGTGTAGTTACCTCTTCATCCTCAATTGTCTGAATCTTATTTACAGGATATTGAATTTCACTAAGATCCTTAATATACGTAATCTTAGGATAACCATCACGCATATCCGCAAGCCAAGACCAAGGACCACCCGTCCAAGGAAAATCCTCTGGATATTCTTGTGAATTTCTTAATGCTTTTTTCTTTTCCATTATATGATCTGGAATATAATCAAACAATCCATCATTAAATACAGCCATTGTCTCACAGTTTTTATGCATCAAATACGCAAAGACAGGCTCAACATCTTCCTTATACATCTGTTTTAAAACATGACGCTCATCCTTTTGAACATCATAATACGCAATACCATCTACCTCTAACAAATAGCCACCATATACATCCATCTCTAATTCTTTAGCATATGAAAGTAATCTTGTATAACTTCTTCCACTCGCAAGTACTAGCTTTGTCCCCTGCTTTTGACAAGCAATCAAAGCCTCTTTTGTTTCCGGTAAAATCTTATTATTTGGATCCAATAAAGTACCATCCATATCCATTACAATCGCATCTAACATAGTCCATCCCTCCATTTAAAAAATAATATATCATAATTTTATAAAAAGTACTTGCATAACACAACATCTTTTGGTATTATATACAGGCATCAAGTGAAAAACAAATGCCTGAATAGCTCAGTCGGTAGAGCATCCGGCTGTTAACCGGCAGGTCACAAGTTCGAGTCTTGTTTCAGGCGCCACTTGATTATAAAACCAGCATTGCTGGTTTTTTTTTTATGTCTGTTTAAAAAAATTAAAAAAAGTACTTGCATAACTCTAGTTCTTTTGGTATTATGTTTAGGCAGTCAAGTGAAAAACAAATGCCTGAATAGCTCAGTCGGTAGAGCATCCGGCTGTTAACCGGCAGGTCACAAGTTCGAGTCTTGTTTCAGGCGCCACTTGATTATAAAACCAGCTTAGCTGGTTTTTTTTATTATATATAAGGAGCAGTTATGACAGAATCCGAATGGTTTGAACAACTTTTTAATCGCTTATCCCACTCCAAATTTAGGAGTAGTTTTCATCTGAAACAAAAAGAGAAAGAGTATATACAAGCCAAAGGAATGGATACCATTGAAAAACATGCCATCGATTTTATTGAAAAACGATTGGCTCCAGCCTATATACCCAACGACGGTAAACAAACACCATTTAAAGGACACCCTGTATTCATTGCTCAACACGCTACTGGCTGTTGTTGCAGACAATGTCTATACAAATGGCATAAGATCAAACCCAATCAGCCACTAGGCCCTAGACAAAAGGCCTATATCGTTAAAGTATTAATGACATGGATTCATAAAGAAGTTGATTAAGAAATTGACTTCTTTTTTTTCTTGACTATACTATTCATGGAATTAAATATCGAATATATATTTATACTATGTGTATTATATATAAATGATATAGGAGATGATCTTATGAACAACCATATGGACATTCCATGGCATGAATATACGAACAAAGATTCAAAAGTTAAGATTGAAAATGCAAGTCTTACAGAAAAATCTTCCGTTATAGGAAGAATTGGATTGATGCTTCTAGCCTGCGGTACAGGTGCCTGGCGAGTCAGAAGTTCAATGAACACCATTGCCAGTGAACTAAATATTACATGTATTGCCGACATTGGACTTACAAATATTTCCTACACATGCATTGATGGAATTAAGTCACACGCCCAATCCTTGTCTTTACATAATACAAGTGTCAATACATCCAAGCTTGCTCGTATGGAAGACTTTGTCTATCACTTTAAAGACGAATGTAAAACATGCACATGCAATGAAATCCATGATCAACTTGATCAAATTGAAAATATTCACTCTAGTTACTCCCCCATTATTCTAGGACTTGCAGCTGCTCTTGCCTGTAGTTGTTTTACCTTTCTACTTGGAGGCGGCCCCATTGAAATGCTTTGTGCCTTTGTAGGTGCAGGACTTGGAAATACACTTCGAATGAAACTCATCAAACATAACTACACCCTATTTTTAAATGTTGCAGCCAGCGTTTCTTTGGCCTGCCTAGCCTATGCCTTGTTATTTAATTTTTTAGAAACATGTTTTGGCATAGCCACACAACATGAAGCTGGATACATCTGTTCTATGCTTTTCATAATTCCAGGCTTTCCCTTCATTACAAGCGGTATTGACTTAGCTAAATTAGATCTTCGTTCTGGTCTTGAAAGACTTGCCTATGCCATTATCATTATTTTAGCTGCTACACTTACTGCATGGATCTGCGCTTTAGTCTTACATCTTCAACCTGTAGACTTTGTGAAACTACACATTTCAACATCCACCAAATTACTATTAAGACTATTAACCAGTTTTGGAGGCGTATTCGGATTCTCCATTATGTTTAACAGTTCAAAAAAAATAGCCGCAAGTGCCGGATGTATTGGAGCCATCGCAAACACATTACGACTAACACTTGTCGATTTATCTTTACCTGCTGCAGCCGCGGCCTTTATTGGCGCATTAACAGCCGGACTACTTGCCTCTATGATTAAAGGAAATACAGGATATCCTAGAATTGCCATAACCGTACCATCCATTGTGATCATGGTTCCAGGCTTATACATGTATCGAGCTATTTATAATCTCGAACTTGCATCTACCATGTCAATTGGAGCTAACTGGTTCATTCAATCTTTATTGATTGTTTTGGCCCTTCCAATGGGACTTATATTTGCCCGTATCTTAACCGATCCCTCATTTCGATATTGTACATAAAAATGCTGAACTTAATCGTTCAGCATTTCAGATTGTTGACAAAAGCCTATACCTTTTCGTAAGGACATAGGCTTTTTATTGTATATAGGCAATTTTCGAAATGAAATTGTCTTTTTTTGTATATTTTGAA
>ENA-OQIE01001189-OQIE01001189.1-human-gut-metagenome-genome-assembly--contig:-NODE-1189-length-12783-cov-4.391232_pt1 | contig 12783 bp, 7 predicted proteins | sample MGYA00242569_ERZ504731 | MGnify/ENA primary metagenome ERZ504731 (study PRJEB26092, sample SAMD00036208) | human gut metagenome | host: Homo sapiens | study: EMG produced TPA metagenomics assembly of...
TGCACTAGCCTTGGAGTCACCTCCACCGGACGTTATCCGGCATCCTGCCCTGCGAAGCCCGGACTTTCCTCACCTGCGGTCTTTCGACACTTGCAGCCGCGATCATCTGTACTACTCACATTTATTAATATTATTAAGTTAATTGTAACTTTGTAAACATCTAACGCCTACTTAATGAACATAGCATCCCCAAAACTAAAGAATCTGTAACGTTCTTTTACTGCAACTTCATAAGCATTAAGAACATTTTCTCTTCCTGCAAGTGCTGACACAAGCATTACAAGAGTTGATTCTGGGAGATGGAAATTAGTTATAAGACAATCTATTGCCTTAAACTTATAACCTGGATATATAAATATTTCTGTCCAGCCACTCTTAACTGGTATATGTCCATTTTCATCAGCTACTGATTCAAGAGTTCTTGTGCTTGTAGTTCCTACAGCAATAACTCTTCCACCATTAGCCTTGGTATTATTAATTATATCTGCTGCTTCTTTATCAACCTGATAGAATTCTGAGTGCATATGATGATCAAGTATATTCTCAACCTTAACTGGTCTGAATGTTCCAAGACCTACGTGAAGAGTAACTCTTGCAATCTTCACTCCCATATCTTCTATCTGTTTAAGCAGTTCTTTTGTAAAATGTAGTCCTGCCGTAGGTGCTGCTGCTGAACCCTCGTGCTTGGCATATACTGTCTGATAGCGGTTTTTATCTTCAAGCTTATGTGTGATATATGGTGGAAGCGGCATCTGTCCTAGTTCATCAAGAATTTCCTCAAATATGCCATCATAACTAAACTGTATAAGTCTGTTACCTTCCTCAACTATATCAATAATCTCACCTGTAAGCTTTCCGCCACCAAATACTATCCTTGCACCAACCTTGCATTTCTTTCCTGGCTTAACAAGGACTTCCCACGTATCCTGTCTGTCTTCAAGTCTTTTTAACAAAAGCACTTCAATGGCAGCACCTGTTCCTTCTTTTTCACCGATAAGTCTTGCAGGTATAACCTTAGTATCATTAATTACAAGGCAGTCACCCGGCTTAAGATATTCTGTTATATTCCTAAATATCTTGTGTTCTATAGCTCCTGTGTTCTTATCAAGAACCATCAATCTGGAGCTTGAACGGTCTGACAGAGGGTCTTGTGCTATAAGTTCCTCTGGCAGATCATAATAAAAATCATGTAAATCCATAATAATCCTCTATTCAGATTGTGCACTCTATATTCACTACATACGAAGTTCGATTCCATTATCACTTAAGTCTTTATATATCTTCTCCATTACTGGTGTGATATCCTTATCCTCAAGTGTTCTGTCCTTAGCTCTAAAAGATATTGAATATGCTACTGACTTGTAGCCCTCTTTAATCTGGGCACCTTCATATATATCAAATAACTTGTAACTCTCAAGTATGTTTCCGCCGCGTTTCTCGATTATCTTCTCAATCTTTCCTACAAGAACTGACTTAGGCATAACCATACTTATATCCCTTGTAACTGCTGGGAACTTGGCAATACCCTCAAACTTTCTGTCAAAGCTTGCCATCTTAGTTACAATTGAAAGGTCAATAACAACAATATATGTTCTGTCGCCTAATGAATAAGTATCTGCTACATCTGGATGTAATTCACCCATATAGCCAATCTTTGTTCCATCATAGATAATCTCTGCCTGACGTCCTGGGTGAAGGAATGTAATTCCTGCCTCTGGATTGTATTCCGGCTTAACTCTCATTCCAATTCTTTCAAGGAATTCTTCAACTACACCCTTCATCTGGAAGAAATCAACATCTCCAAATGCTCCAAGCGTGAACATAACTCTCTCATCTGGAAGCTCGTTAACATCATCTGCTGCAAGATATACCTTTGCAAGCTCATATAACTTAACATTCTTATTACGTCTGTTATAGTTAGTTGATAATGATGTAAGCATACCATTAACAGGAAGTGTTCTCATTATTGAGAAATCTTCTCCTAATGGATTAGAGATAACCACTGTCTTTCTGTATTCTGAGTCGGCCGCAAGCTTAAGCTTATCAAATACCTTAGGGCTTTCAAATGAATATGTCATAGCCTGTGAGAATCCACAGAACTGTGCAACTTCACCTGCTACATCTTCAATACTTCTCTCAAATGGTATCTTACCCATTGTTGTAGAACCCTTTGGAAGTGTTGTAGGAATATTATCATATCCGAAGAATCTTGCTACTTCCTCTGCAATATCTGCATCTCTGTTAAGATCCTGTCTAAATGTAGGAATAATAAGCTCATTAGAAGCTTCATCATATTCTACTTCAAGTCTCTTGAAATATGAAAGCATATCTTCCTTTGATACATTTGTTCCAAGAAGTGCATTATACTTATCTGGTTCAAATGATATTCTCTTCTTAGATACCAGCTCATCATATATATCAACAACACCGCCAACTACTTCACCTGCACCTAACTGTTCTATAAGGTCACAGGCCCTGTTCATAGCTTCAAGTGCAAGCTCTGGATCTAAGCCCTTCTCAAACTTACCAGAAGCATCTGTTCTTAAACCAATCTTCTTAGTTGACTTTCTTATATTAGTTCCATCAAATGTTGCAGCTTCAAAAAGCATTGTCTTAACATCATCTGTTATCATTGAGTTCTCACCACCCATAATACCAGCAAGACCAATAGCCTTTTCTCCATCACATATAAGAAGTGCTTCTGAATCAAGTGTTCTTTCCTGTCCATCAAGTGTAACGAACTTCTCATTCTCAGCAGCAGTTCTTACAATAATCTTCTTATCAGCGATTGTATCATAATCATAAGCGTGCATTGGCTGACCATATTCTATCATAACATAGTTAGTAATATCTACTATGTTATTAATAGGTCTGATGCCTGCTGTCATAAGTCTGTGCTGCATCCACTTTGGTGATGGAGCAAGCTTTATATTCTTAACAACTCTTGCTGTATATCTCTTGCAAAGCTGCTTAGCTGCTACTTCAATCTTAATATAGTCATTAACATCTTCGCTATTGCCTGTAGCATTAACAACTGGAGGATTGAATGGCTTTCTGAATGTAGCTGCTGCCTCTCTTGCGATACCAAGGATACTATAGCAGTCTACACGGTTGTTAGTAATCTCATATTCAAATACTGTATCATCAAGTCCAAGATATTCTACAGCACTCTCTCCTACTTTGGCATCATCACCAAATATATAAATACCATTTTCTGCTGCATCTGGATAGAATTCTCTTGATGAACCAAGTTCTTCAATTGAACACATCATTCCATAAGACTCAACGCCTCTTAACTTGCCTTTTTTAATCTTAATTCCATCTTCTGGAAGTGGACTTCCATCGTGTCCGCCAGCCACACGTCCGCCGTCAAGAACAACTGGAACTTTCTGTCCACTTGTTCCTGGTTCAATATTAGGAGCACCTGTAACTATCTGAACAGTTTCATTTCCTACATTCACCTGACATACTACAAGCTTGTCTGCATCTGGATGTCTTTCTACTGAAACAATCTGTCCTACAATAATTTTATCCAGATTTTTATCAAGCTCATTAAAACATTCTACCTTAGTACCTGAAAGAGTCATAGCATCTCTGAATTCCTGATTTGTACACTCTAAACCTGGAACAAGGTCCTTTATCCATTTAATAGATGTATCCATACTTATCCTCCACTTATTATTAATTAGAACTGCTTTAAGAATCTTGTATCATTCTCGTATAACAATCTCATATCATCGATTTCGTATTTAAGAAGGGCAACTCTTTCAAGACCTACGCCAAACGCAAAACCTGTATATTTATCTTTATCAATTCCGCACATTTCAAATACATGTGGGTGAACCATTCCGCAGCCAAGTATTTCAATCCAGCCCTCACCCTTACAAAAACGGCATCCCTTGCCGCCACATTTAAAGCAGCTTACATCCATCTCGGCACTAGGCTCTGTGAACGGGAAATGATGTGGTCTGAACTTAACCTTAGTATCTTCACCGAATAACTCCTTAGCGAATTCTGCAAGTGTTCCCTTAAGGTCAGCAAATGTTATGTTCTCATCAATTACAAGACCTTCAACCTGATGGAAGCAAGGTGAATGGGTTGCATCAACTTCATCTGCTCTGTATACACGTCCAGGTGAAATCATTCTTATTGGAAGTCTGCCTTTTTCCATAACTCTTGCCTGAACAGGTGATGTCTGTGTTCTAAGAACAACTTTATCATTGATATAGAATGTATCCTGTTCATCTTTTGCTGGATGGTTAGCTGGAATATTAAGTGCCTCAAAGTTGTAATAATCATATTCTACCTCTGGACCTTCTACAACTTCGTATCCCATTCCTATAAATATCTTTTCTATTTCTTCACGCGCAAGCATATTAGGATGTTTATGTCCAAGTTCAGCTTTCTTGGCTGGAAGTGTTACATCAATTACCTCTGCCTTCATCTGAAGCTCTCTCTTCTTGGCAGCAAGCTCTTTCTTGGCAGCCTCTAATACTTCTTCAATTGCCTGTCTTGTTTCGTTGACAATCTGTCCAACCTTAGGTCTGTCCTCAGGAGCTACCTCCTTCATACCCTTTAAAACTTCAGTAAGCTCGCCTTTTTTACCAAGAAAAGCAACTCTGATATCATTTAACTTATCAAGAGAATCTGTTGCCTTTATCTGTGACAACGCATTTTCTTTGATTGCATCAAGTCTTTCTTTCATCTTATCCTCCTTCTTGCGCTATTTACACATTGTTAATCATTTCGCAAAAAACCACTCTCAATTGTAACACAATGCTCATATTTCGCAAGTATTATTTTAATTATTCTTATGTCTTTTCTCATAAATCTCAAGAACCTGCATAGCTTCCTTGGCATGCACCTTATTCTTTTTAGTCACATTTTTAATATTATTTCTTGCATCTTCTATTCTTGATTCATTATATTCTATCTGTTCTCTTAACTTCTGGCGTCTTATGGAAAGATTATGTCTTACCTCTACCATTTCTTTAGGATTAAGTATCGCCTTAACTTGTCCTATCCATATATGTGTATCAATTACACCAAGCTGTCTTAATATATCTGTAAGCTCCGCTTCTGCCTCATTAAGATTACTTGTTATCTCAAGTATTTTACGCTGTTCATCTTTCATCTCAACATATGCCTGAAACTTCTGCTCAAGCTCAAATGCACTCTTTACCGCATATTTGCTATATTCATATTCAAGCACATTTACAGCATTTACATACTTTATCTTGTACTTATTAAGAAGTGCTGTTGCTTTATTAAGCTTTACCTCTGTCACATACACTTTTCGTTCTGTTGATTTAAGATAAGCAAACAGACCAAGCGAAAGCGTAAGTGCAAGTATTACAACTGTTATGAACATTCCAATGTGTTCATCATCTGGTGAAGCCGCTGATATAAGAAGAAATATAACAAACACCCCTACAAGAAGTGCCAGCATAAGTACTGAATACTTCTTAATTCTAAGCTGTTTTTTCACAAGGTCATTTGCCTCTATACGATACATTGACCTCTCACCCTTAATCATTCTTACATTCTTTAATACTGTATTGTAATCTTCTTCATCGTGCCTCAGCTTTACAAGTGCCTCTGGAAAATCTTCCTCATAAGATTCCATCATACGGTACACTTTGTTGGAAAGCTTGTTCTCCGGTGATTTAAAAATACGCCTGTCAACCGACAGATTATCAACACGGTCTGCCGCATACATAAGCTTAAGCTTTATATTTTCCGGTGCATTCTCGATTCTTTGTATATCCTCATAATAATCAGTTACACTGTCATATTCTACCTTGGCATTTTCTATATATCTTGAAGCTTCCTCCATAATATCACACTGGCTTTTAACAAAGCTCCCAACCTCTGAGCCTGTAAATCCTGCCGTGTCAACCTCTTCAAGATTATCCTGCGTATTATTGACCGCTCCGCCAAGATTAACCTTATCAACTGTTCTTATAAGCGTCTGTGCCTGTATACTGTTAAGCAGGTGGTCATATTTTTCTTCTTCCTTTAACACATCTGCCTGCTGTTTCTTAGTCTTTTCTGTCAGCCCTCTGGATTCATCAGCAGATGCATCACTGCCAGCCGTCTTATATAATTCTTCTTCCAGATCATCATTATGATTACTGCCAGTATACGAACCCACCTGATAGCTGTGTATCATATCATTAATAGAACGTTTATTTCTAAATCCATTCTCATCTTCATACACAAGCTCCTCAAGGTCTTTTAAATCCTCATCACTGTCATAATTATTTTTTAAGAATTTGAATAATCCCACTTGTCTTATCACCTCGCAGTATATTTATAATAATCCTGTTTCCAATTGGTAAGAATATCATCTAATACTTTATGATACCCTGCCACATCTCCTGCATTTTTATACTTCTCTGTGTCATTAAGCTTTCTAATCTCGTCCTGATACGCAGCATTATCCATAAGCTGTTCTATCTTTCTTCTTATGATATACTCCTCCTCTGGCACATCTTCATTAATAACACTTCCGTCTTTATCCATAAACCACTTTGCCGCAAGGTAACACTTGTATGAATTCTTATGCTGTCCTATCTCATATGCTTTCATAAAGCTGTATGAAGCCTCATTATATAAGAACATTCTTGCAAGTGCAACACCCATATTATGGTACACACCTGCTAAGAACGCTGCCGGGGCAGCATTGCTGTATTCATCTATAATCTGCTTATAACAGTCAACCGCCTTATAGAAGCACTCATTAGAAAGAAAACTGTCCCCTCTTAATCCAAGTCTTTCATAAGCATTCTGATTATCAAGCGTATTCAGTATTTCGCTTATCTTTTCAATCTGTTCCAAAGAATAATAATCAACTGATTTAAGTATTGTGACAAGCATACTTGCCAACAGCTCATTATTACTTTTCATTATGGTTAATCTCTGGGCAAGTGCTGTATTTCCCACTTCATCCCTAAGAAATGTTATAAGCTCATCATTGATAAAATCATTAGTAAGTATATATATATTATTGTAAATATAATAACACAGTTCTTCTTCTGTATACAATCTGATACCTGACTGCATTATATATAAAGGATTGTCTGCAACCTTCCCCCTGCACAAAATCATTGCACTCATACATCTGCCTCACTTAAATCCAGTTCTTCAACTATAACACTATCCGATGCCTGATATATCTCACCAAAACCAAGGTCTTTTACTGTAACAATACATTTATCCTGTGAAGATGCCTTTACATTCATTGATATTCTTGTTGTCTTTCCTTCCCTGTAAGGAATAGAGCTTATATCAACCTGCTTTTCTATATATTTTCCGTCCGGCCATATAATCTGGAAATTTATAACCGACACATCTTCAATAATAAAATCAATTGTTCTTTCTGCCATATACCAGTTAGTTCCCATTTTGACAATTCTAAACTTCATAGGACGTCCGTGTTCTGATATATCCGTTTCAATATCAGCTTTTATCCTGCCATCTGTAAGAAGGCACACATTACCAAATACCTGTGGAGATATATACTCCAACGCTGCAAAGCACGCACCTCTTACATATAAATTCTGCCCAACAAATGCTTTTCTTCCTGCAACTAATACTTTGGTGAATTCATCTGGAAGCCTGTCCACATCAAATCCCATACCTGTAAGATATACACTTGAAGCCCTGTGCTTCTTAAAATATTCTGTCATATACAAGGTAACGGAATGTGAAGCCTTTTCTATTGTACTTCCTTCAGGCTGGCTTAATGTATGCTCCTGTAATATGTACTGCATATCACCAATCTTATTGCAGTACAATCTGTATACATCAATTCCCGAAGCATTGTAATCCATAAGCACTGTACCATTCTGATAAAGTTCCTTCTTCTGGCTGTACGCATAATATGCAAAGCTTTCTATTCTGCTTATTATCTGGTACTGCTCATTTGCAACACCTGCATTGTACAGCTCCTCCTTTACAATCTCCAGTGTATCTTTGGTAAAATCAGGAACAACAACACATATAGAAGCTACACTGCTGGCATTTTTCTTATTAATAACAGCTTTTATATTCTCTGATAAAGTTTTGTCTTTTTCGGTATCTGCTGCCACTGGTGCTTTTAACTCACTGTCATACACACACATCTGTATATTATCCTCAAGCAGCTCCACTCCTATTATCAAATCTGTATCGTTCATAACTATCTCCATTCTTAGCAGGAATTTAGTCTTACTGCCTCATATTCTCTGGTACAAACAACTGCTTTGTCACATAATCTTCTACTGCATAGCTTTCCATAAGCTTCTTTAATGTAACCATATCCCTTAGCTCCTCGCTTGCAAGACATTCATTAATTGCATCAAATCTGCCCTTATTATCTCCATCATTAAGATTATCGTACAATATGTTATATTCCTTCGTATTAGTGTCTGTTCCAATTGTATAATTATATATAACCTTGTCGTTATAGAACAATGAAAGTCTGTATGTAAATACTCCGCAGTTATCACATTTCATAACTGCACTTGCATATTCTTTAGCATCATTAACTTTATAATTAATGACAACTTTATTATCAGGATTGCCATAATACTCAATCACTGTAACACCACATGCATTATACGGTATATTAAGAACACCATTAAAACGTTTATAATAATCATAGATTATCTCTTTTGCACATAATTCATCAAGAATCTTCTGTGCTGTGTCTTTAATATCTGGTTTATTCAATTCTTTTATATTCTCTGATACTTTTTTAAGCCACGCAGCAAGGCATATTACAGGAATACCAATCTTATCTTTGTAACATTCTTTTACAACCGTAAATGTTATGTCACTTACATTTTTTCCTTTAATAAAATATAAAAATGAATTATAAGCTATATATGCTTTGGCTATCAGCTGTGATGCACCTTTATTATAATAATCTGTAAATACCTGTGTAAGCTTATCATAATAATCTTTATCCTGAGTAAACATATACTGTGAGATAACCCTCTCAGAAAGATTTTTAATATTTACGCCAAAATCAGATGCACTCTTCCACAACCTGTACATATCCTTGTCTGAACCATTATAATTATCAACCATATATTCAAGTACCAGCTCATTATACAGATGATTCCTGAACACATATTCACACAATATATCTTTATAGCTTTCCTTATTAACCGAAGCAGTAAGCTCGTGTACTATGAACTTAAACATCTTGCCTGCTGGAACTATTGTATAGCCGTAGCGTTCCATAAGTTCCCTTGCCTCATAATACATTCCGTACTCCAAAAGTATTTCAATAAGCCCCTGTGCCGTATTGATATCAAGACCATCTTTAATAAGGTCACTGTACTCATCATTAAAGGTTTCACCTTCATAATATTCTTTATAATATTCAATAAGCCACGAATTAATAAGTTGTCGGTATTCGTATGTAACTCCTTTAACCATCGCCGCTTTCTTATATATAGATGGTGTATCCGCATTATATATATGCTTCTTTCTGCAATAATCTGCTCTGAATAAAGCTATATATGGCTCTTCAATGTCATATTCATCTAACAATGTTATATCCAGTGGTTCTTCTAATATCTTTTCTATCTCATAATTGACAGTGTTTCTTCTTATAACTCCGTCCGTACAGATAAATGCCATAGAACAGTTAGAGATATAAAGCGGAATATATATATCATTGCCTGTCATCTCATATATTGCAGGCTCTTTCATATAGCCGCATTTTACTATAACAGCTTTTACTTTACTGCAATCAGCAGTTACACGATACATAAATCTTAACTTAACCGCATATTCTGCTGTTTCATTATTGATAAGCTGTGGCTTTAAAAATTGTCTGTAAAGATACATAAGGTCATTATTGATACAGCCGGCCTTTAACTGCTCATAAAGATACAGTTCTATCATCTGCTCGTACGAATCATATATATCCTTATAGAATGCTTTATTATAGACAACATTGGCATATAAGAAGGACTTCCATTCATAATTAATACCTGAATCATATGTAAAATACAAAAGGACAATTCTTGGAATTCTCACCTTTATATCTTTCTTTATGCTTGCCATATAAAACTCATATAATCTTGTTATTCTTATGCCTCTAAGAACCGCTTTCTCATAAAATGGAAATGCTTCCTCACCAGCTATTCCTTCCCTTACCATATGTGATATTAATACTTCTAATATGTCATCTTCTTCATATATTGTATAAAGTTTTTTTAATATCTCTATATTATCTTTATTAGTAATTCTTTCATTGGCAATTACAGCCGCTGCCTGCTTTGCAAGCTTTTCTGTAATCATATTGTACTTTATACCAAATGCTATCACCTGAATCTCAAATCTGTTAAACAGCCTTAACAGCTCTGGCTGTGCATTATATATATTAAGTGCCTCTAAATACATAACCGGGCTTATACAGCCATCATTAAAGCAATCCTTTATTCTTATAAGCTTAATGCTCTTGTTATTCTCAGACTGTCCGTCTATATAGAATAATATCCACAAAAGCACCCAGCTGTCATATCCGTGTTCATAACACTCTGTAACTATCTGGGCTACATCTGATGTATATCCTGCATCTTTTCTTTCAAGCGTGCTTACATAAAGGTAAAGACTGTATAACTCAATATGATTATCAACATCGCTTAATACCCTGTCCTTAATGTTCTCAAGAATTCTGCTTCCATTGTAATCATCACCTGATATAAAATTAACACCAGCCTGCAATACGTCAAATATTATGTCCGATTTCTTCAATCCACGAACTCTGTCAAGAATTTTATTAGTGTTAATAACCCATTCCTGCTTGGTTATGCGTTTCATTCTGAACTGGAGATATTCTGCTGTAAGCCTGCTCTTTGCAGTTCTTATCTCTCTGTGTTCATCAAAGCCGCTGTCATTAACAATCTCTTTTCCATTTATTGTAATCTCTATTACTTCCTGATGACTGTAAGAGCTTATTATAATATACGCATAGTTATTGCCTGCATGAAGAAGCTTATCATCTATTATATAATCCAGCTCATATACATCACCTATGAAATCATCAGAAGTTATTATTCCTCTTTTCATCTTAATAAATGGTGCTTCACACTGTACGTCAAGCTTTATATAGCCCCAGCCGTTCTTTTCTATAATTATGCTGTCCTTTTCGTTAGCACCATCTATATTATAATCTCTTATATTATTATCAACACTGAAAGTAAGAGCAGACTTTTTCTTAATTGCTATTAAGAACTCCTCCATTGACTCATATACATTTTCTCTGTCATACAGGACATCGTAAAGATTATTTAATACATCATCACCCTGTAAGAATATTTTTTTGAATTTATCGGATCTGTATAAGCTTACTGCTTCTTCTTTATTAACCTGCACAAGATTAGTAAAATGGAACAGGTTATCCGCTTTTCCAAGGCTTGTATCTACTGTTTCTTTAACTGCTGTAAAGCTGTATAATACCTCTTTCTCTCCAGCATTAGTAACAAGCGTGAACTCTCCTTCTATGCTGTCCCCCTCTGAAAGTCCCCTTGCATCTATAACGTATTTAATATCACTGTCTTTTCCCGCAAATGACGGTGTAAGCACTGTCACCTTGGCATTATCAGAGTATACTACCCCCTTAATTACATCTTGCGCCTGTATATGAAATTCTGCATTATGTATTGTGTCACAGATAACATCTTCTATAATAACATCATCAGGTTGTATTATATCTGGAATGTCATATCTGAACTTTCCTCTTGAAAGTCTGTTAATATACTCTCTCATCAGTTCTACGTCTCCGAATTAATCTTTTTTAAATGTGTCTTTATCTGCTTCTCATAGCCATTATCTGTTGGTTCATAGAACTTTACGTCCTCAAGTCCATCAGGTAAATACTGTTGCTTCACATAGTGGTTAGGATAATCGTGTGCATATTTATAACCTATGCCGTGTCCTAACTTTGAAGCACTCTTATAATGTGCATCCTGCAAATGTGCCGGCACAGGTGCTGTCTTGGTTGTCTTAACAAGTTCCATAGCCTTGTCAACTGCCATATAACAAGAGTTGCTCTTAGGTGCACAGGCAACATATAACGCCGCCTGTGAAAGAATTATCCTTGCCTCCGGCATACCTATCCTCTCAACTGCAAGTGCTGCATTCGTAGCAACAACTAATGCGTAAGGGTCTGCATTGCCTACATCTTCACTTGCACATATCATTATTCTTCTTGCAATAAACTTTATATCTTCACCTGCATATAACATCTTTGCCAGATAATAACTTACTGCATCAGGGTCAGACCCCCTCATACTTTTAATAAATGCTGATATGGTATCATAATGATTATCACCCGTCTTATCATATCGGACAGCCCTTTTTTGTATACACTGTTCTGCTGTCTTTAAATCTATATGTATAAGTCCGTCATCTGACCTGTCAGTTGTAAGTATTCCAAGTTCTATCGCATTAAGTGCACTTCTTGCATCGCCATTTGCTATATCAGCAAGAAACTCCAAAGCCTCATCATCTATGTCAGCCTTGTAGCTTCCCATACCTCTTTCTTTATCGTATACAGCTCTCTTTAGTATCTCTTTGATATCTTCCTTTGACAATGGCTTTAACTCAAATATTATAGACCTTGAAATCAAGGCTCCATTAACCTCAAAATATGGATTTTCTGTTGTTGCACCAACAAGCACAATAGTTCCGTCTTCCACGAATGGCAGAAGATAATCCTGCTGCCCCTTATTAAACCTATGTATCTCATCTACAAAAAGTATTGTCTTCTTACCATACATT
>ENA-OQIE01001192-OQIE01001192.1-human-gut-metagenome-genome-assembly--contig:-NODE-1192-length-12750-cov-3.595991_pt1 | contig 12750 bp, 8 predicted proteins | sample MGYA00242569_ERZ504731 | MGnify/ENA primary metagenome ERZ504731 (study PRJEB26092, sample SAMD00036208) | human gut metagenome | host: Homo sapiens | study: EMG produced TPA metagenomics assembly of...
GGGGTTTGGAGTATTATCGGCGGAGGTATGAGGTCGATTTGAAAAGGGTGAAAAATAGTTATAGATAATGAAAAAAACGACATAATACGACAGTTTTTTGAGAGTTATGTGTTTATATAATAGAGAGAAAGTATTAGAATATTTAATATAAAGCTAATACTGGAATATAGTTGCAGGTACTAAATGTGTTTTGAGGTGGGATTTTAAATGAAATTGTAAAAAATATATGTAGAAACATACAAAATAAAAAGAGGGATAAGGATATATGGCAAAAATTTATAACAATTTTAATGGATACTTAAAGATAGAAAATGAAATATATACATATAATGTGTCTGAAAATGTAGTTACTTTACTTCCAGCAGAAAGCAATAGGTCGAAAAGGGAGGAAGCTTTAGAAAGCATAAAAATGCACAATACAGAATATCCAGAGTATTTATACAGTGAAGATTTTAGTGAAAAGATTGCAATGTTGCGTAAGGGAGATTTTCGATTTAATGTTTTGGGGATGGATTCTGCTATTAAATTTGTAACGCCAATAATAATTAAAGCATCAGGAAATACACAATACTTTTTTGATATGTTGACAGAAAAATGGAATAAATTTCATGCTATTACGTTTTGCGGTGGAAATATAAATGCATTATGCGATTTGAGATTAGCTGTTGAGCCATCTGATATTGATGAAAATTCAAAGATTGATGGATCAAGAAAAATAAAAGTACGTCCATGGAATGATTATACACGTTCGATTGATTTTGAAGTGAATGGGGAACAAGTAAGATTTACATTTTCAATAAAACAATCGGATGGAACGCAAAATAGAGAAAATAATAGTACATATAGTCTTGGTGAATTGGATGCCTTTATTCGCTTTGAGTTTGAGGCACCACAGGATTTTATATCCATAGAAAACTATTATATAATGGCTAAGAAATTAGTCGCGATTTTAACATCGCAAAATAATATTTATTTTGATGATATATACATCAGTCAAAAAAATAGTGAACAGATGTATTTTAAAACAGGGATATGTAAAATTTTTGACAGATATGAAAATTATTCACTGAGAAAAAGTTATAAAGTTATATCAATATTTAGCATATTTGATTCTATACCCAATATTTTAAGAGAGATTGTTAATGGTAAAGTGGACTATTTACTTGAATTACTTCCAGAAGATAATAGAATGGTTAATAAAATATCAATAAAGAATGTGCAAGATTTGTGTACTGCATTGGAAATTTCATATCATGCGGATAAAAAACGTAAAAGAGAAAAAGATGAACTTATAGATGAATTAAAAAATAATATAAAAAATACAATAGATGAATTTGTTAAAATGCATAATGAAATTGATGTGAACAAAGAAACTACAATAGTAAGTTCTTTTAAATATTTAGATTATACACTTAAACAGAAAATATATACTTTATGTGAAGAAAATAGTGATGTAGTTCATGATGTTATTGTTAAGCATTCATTGGAAAAAGTAAATGTGAAAAAGATAGATGATTTTGTAAAATTACGTAATAATAAAACACATTTAGGGATAATTGAATGGAAGGAAAGTGCTTCAATATATTTGATTTTGTTTGCAGTAATTTATGCATGCTTTTTTAAACAAGTAGGACTTCAAAATGAATTAATAAAAAAGGTATTATTACCTCTTTTTTAAATTTAATTTACAGTAGCAGGTGGAAGAAAAATAGGTAATGATATAAAGATGAAATATAATTAAAGTTAAAATGGAAACTAATCGCTCAATTAGTTAAAGAGATAATAATATGTAGCTTGATGAGTGATCGGTTTTATTGCAATTTGCAAATGATGAAAAGAATTTGGGAGATATGTTATGAAAAGAGAAAAACTACAACAGATAAGAGATGCTTTTAGTTCAATCTTGAGAGCTGACTATATATCAATATCGGAATTAAAACAATTAGAGGAGTTAGATAGTTATTATGTTGATTTCTTTAATAATGTTCCTAGAATACTTCAAAGTCAAGATAACTTTATTAATGGCAGGAGAGGTACTGGAAAAACTACACTTTTAATGAGGGCGTATTATGAGTGTTTAAAAACTGTTTCTCCAAGTGTTAAGAAGAAAAGCCTCATATTGGCAGGAAAAAATATCTTGCCAATATATATTGATTTAAGTCAATGTAAGGACATTTTCGATGATAGTAATATTGAAGCTTTTGAAAGAAATTTTATTATAAAATTAGTAGAAGAGTTTAGAAAACAATTAGATACCATATTTGAGGAAAGTAAAATAAAGGTATTGAAAAGTAATTATGCAAAGTTAGAAACTTTTGATGAAGCATTGGAACTTATAAAAGAAGGAATTATGGTAAAAAAAATAAGTTCTGTAGAAAAGGTCGAGAGAACATCGGAAAAAGAGATTGAAATAGGGGGAGAACTATCAAAAAAGAAGCCAACAATAAAGGCGAATGAGTCAAATAATTCAATGCTGAAAACAGAACGAGAAAATGAATTTTTAAAATGTAGTAGTGTACAAAGCCTGTTGGGATATTTGGGAAAAATTAGAAAACAGAGTGGTTTGGATGCGATATATGTGTTTGTAGACGAATTTTCTGATTTATCAAACGAAGAACAAACTAGATTTTCAGTCTTGCTGAAAAAATTATTGGGTTCTAAAAATAATATTTATTTCAAAGTTGGAACAATTACGGATCGTTATTATTTCGGTGAAAGTATTATAATTGGGAGAGATATATATCCAATATCATTAGATTTGTGTGATTTTGTGGAGAAGTATGGTGGGATTGTTTCTGCAAGTAAAAAATTAGAAGAGTATACAGGTGAAGTTATAGAAAAAAGAATGCGATCTTATGCACCGGGAGTAACTTTTTCGGATATTTTTAAAGCGGATAAAAAAGTAATTCTTGCAAGAATTAGTAGAGAGGCAATGGGGGTTCCAAGAACTATTGGTTTAATATTGCAGAATGCACTTTCACAAGCAGAAATAAAGAAAGATAGTTTTATTCAGCTAAATGAAATTAGTGCTGGAATAAGAGAGGCGAGAAGAATATATTTTAGACAATTTCAAGGGGCTGTACAGAAAAAAGTTATACCTGGTTTTTATATGGATATGTGGAATAGTTTGTTAAAAAAGGCATTAGATGAAAAGAATAAAAATTCGGACAGACCAGCAAGTCATTTTATGATTGATCCATTGAGAAAGAAATATTTAAATGTTTTTTGTGAAAATTTTATGGTGCATTGTTTAGAAGATAGTCGTGCATCAAAATATGGCGGAAATTATGTTTTGTATGCTATAGATTATGATATTTGTAGTGATAACAATATTGTATATGCACAGGAAAAAGATGAGTTTACAGCAGTTAGATTTATATACGATACGATTTTTCAAGCTTATGATGGATATTTCATGAAAGATCAAATCAGAAGTTACAAATGTCCAATTTGCAATAGAATATACCAAGAGGAAGAAGTAGCTCAAGTTAAAGTGAAAAGATGTTTTGAATGTGATGAAAAATTAGAAGAGATTGTTCATAAAGATGTGCCGATTACAGAAGGTAATTATACGGAATTAGAAGTAAGAATATTGGGAATAATAGGAACATTGAGTAACAGAGATGAAGCAATGACTGCAGCAGAAATTGGTGATGCTGTAGGGTGTAGTGTACAAAAAGTTGCTTTGTGGTGTAGTAGAGTGCTAAAGAAAAAAGATTTGATTGAAATAGAAAAACGAGATGGTAAAAACTATTACTATGACAAAATTGAAAAAAATATATAGACATAATAAAAATAGAAGAAATTTTTAAATCCGGATTTAATTTTAAAATGTACTTAAGGATTTAAAATTGTCTACATAGTAAGTAGCTGATTTCAGGATAGATAAAATTGATTGAATTAAATTTATATTATTAGAATTGAAAATAAAAGATGTATTTTTAGATTCTAATATTTTCTTGGATAGTAGTGGAAGATTATTAAAAGTTTATTAACAGAAGTGTTTGGAAGACTTAAGTAATCAAATTTATTTTGACTGCCTAAGGTTTGCGAAAAGTGTGTGTATTCAATTATTATAATGAAATAGATTATAGACATAACGAGATACGATGCAAAAAATATGATGTACAGAGTTGAAAAAGATGGTTTAAATAAATTGGTATAATAAATGGATTAGAATTTAAGCTTTCAATTCACTGGTATAAAAATGATAAGCAAAAGGTAACTTTATAGGTTGCCTTTTTTGATTGAAAAAATTCTACAAGCGTAAAAAAATCACATAAGCACAAAAATTTCCACAAAGCTTTTTATGAACATGATATAATTACAAATGAACAGAAAATAAGTTTGAGGAGTAGTAAATGGATGGCAGTTTCATATAAAAAGCTTTTTAAAATATTAATTGATAGAAATATGAAAAGGAAAGATCTTCAGAAAATTACAGGTATTAGTTATGCAACAATCACGAAATTATACAATGGTGATAATGTTACAATGGAAGTAATTGAAAAGATATGCACGCACATGGATGTAAAAGTAGATGATATATTAGAATTTGATTTAAATGAAAGTCACGGCATTATTGAGCCGATTAAACCGATAAAAAATTATCCGCTTAAAAAGGAAAATGTATTCAGGCTGGGAGAATTATTTTGTGGACCAGGCGGGTTAGCGTGTGGTGCATTAAGATCGACAAGCAATGATGGAAGATTATCAGTTGAGCATGCATGGGCTAATGATTATGATTATGATACATGTGAAACATATAGAAAAAATATATGTCCAGATAATCCTGCAAGTGTTTATTGGGGAGATGTTAGAGAATTAGACATAAAGGCATTAGGAGAAATAGATGCTTTTTGCTATGGATTCCCATGCAATAGTTTTTCGAGTGTTGGAGAACACAAAGGGTTAGCAAATGAAAAATTCGGTCAGTTGTATTGGTATGGTATAGAGGTGCTGAAAACATATCGGCCTAAGTGGTTTATGGCAGAAAATGTGTCAGGGATTAGATCAGCAGGATCTGGAGATTTTAAAGTGATATTAAATGATATGAGAGAGGCAGGGTATAATCTTACTGTAAATTTATATAAGGCAGAACAATATGGAGTTCCGCAAACAAGACATAGGGTAATTATCGTTGGGATTAGAGATGATCTTCCTGTGGAGTTTCATGTACCAGATCCGAAACAGTATTCTCAATGCGATATTACATCGCGGACAGCATTGAAAGAAATACCTGAGAATGTACCAAACAGTAAAGAAAGAAAATTATCTGAGAAAGTAGTTAAAAGATTATCTTACATTTTACCGGGGGAAAATGTCTGGCAGGCAGAAGAAAGATTGGGAGATAAATTTCCGAAAGAGTTAAAGATTAATACAAAGACAAAAATAAGTCAGATATATAGAAAATTAGATCCGGATAAGCCAGCCTATACGGTGACTGCTGCAGGAGGCGGTGGAACTTTCATGTATCATTGGACAGACAGAGAACTTACTAATAGAGAAAGAGCGAGAATACAAACATTTCCAGATACTTATGAATTTGTAGGAAATTACAGTAGTGTGCGTAAACAAATTGGTATGGCTGTTCCATGTAACCTTTCGGAAGTGGTCATAACAGCAATACTTAATAGTTTTGCCGGTATTGAGTATCCATGGGTTGAACCCAATATTAATGAATAGGTGGTGATATTATGTCGAATTATTGGTGGGTTACAAGACCAAAGAGAAAGCTTAATAGTGTTCCAGAAGTATTGTCAACATTTGCTGAAATGTCACTAAATCAACAATGGGCGGGACAGAAAACATCACAGTTATCTTTAGAGGAAGCGTTAGAAAAGTCAGGATTAAAACGACAAGGTGAAAGAAGAGATCAAGGAGCAGGAGGAGCGAGAACATATAAGGCATGGCTTGTTAGTCTTGGCTTAATATTTACTCAAGAATCTACAAAACAGATAAAATTAACATTGGCCGGAGAAGCAATTATAAATGGGGACAATCCAGTTGATATACTAAAAAATCAGGTTTTAAAATATCAGTTTCCATCAGCATTTTCAATTGGTAAAAATGTAGAGGTGTCTTCCAGATTTAAAATTCATCCTTTTGTATTCTTGCTGAAATTATTGATGGATAATAGAATACAATATTTGAATGCAAATGAAATTGCAGATATTGTTATAGTTGAAGCTGAAAATGAGAGCGATAGCTGTTATGAATATATTGTAAAGAGAATAATAGAGTATCGTAGTTTTGGTCAACAAATATTACCAGAGGATTTTTGTGAAAAATATGGTGTTAAAAGTGGATCTACGAATTTAAATGATGTGGCTAACACAATGATGAATTGGTTGGATTATACTCAATTAACATATAGAGAAAAAGGAAAAATATATGCAGTTGGGGAACGTAAATCAGAAATTATGGATATAATAGGACATCCTATGCCTTTTATTGAACGGCCGCAAGATCATGAATATTTTCAAAGAAAATACGGAGTTGATCCGAAACATAATAAAGATACAAGAAATCTTACAAATACAAAAACCATTACCTCTAAGATGTTGGCAGAACAACAAATTGTAAAAGCATATATTACAGCATCACTTACTCGCCCAATTACGGAAATAGATGGTAGAGTTGTTGATTTGATTGCTTTAAATACGGGACTGAAAGAATCATTTGTTTGGGAAATACTTCAAAAAAGATTTCCAAGAGGATCGATAGGAGCATTTATGACGCAATATTATGAAATGGCATTTAAAGGTCGGGAAGAGGCGACAGAATTTGAAAAAGCGACTGTTGAATTATTTCGTGATGTGTTTAAATTTAAAACAAAACACGTTGGTCCTATAGGGTTAACACCAGATGTGCTGATTGAATCAGAAGATATGGGATTTGTGGGAATTATTGATAATAAAGCTTATAGTAAATATAGCATCAGCAATGATCACCATAACCGCATGGTTCACAATTATATAAATGGACTGGGAAATTATTATAAAGGGAAAAAGAATTTGGCGTTTTTTTCATATATTGCGGGTGGATTTGGAATAAATATTGATTCACAGATAAAAAGTATTGTTGATGAAACTGAAATATGTGGAAGCTGTATTAATGTACATAATATGATTGAATTAGTTAAAAGAAATGAAAAGCGAGCATATTCACATGAAAATTTGAAAAAAATCTTTTCGGTAAATAGGGAAATTTTATTATTTGATTTATGTTAGTGGGGCGTTTATGGAAGATAGAACGGGAAAGAAATGGTCTAGAGAAGAAACAATATTAGCATTTGAACTATATTGCCGCACACCTTTTTCGAAAATATCGAAGACAAATGAAGACATTATTAATCTTGCTATGCTACTAGGACGTTCACCGAGTTCTGTTGGATTAAAAATGGCAAATTTAGCTCATTATGATCCTGAAATAAGGAAGAAAAATTTAGCCGGGATGTCTCATGGGAGCAAGCTGGATGCGGAGATTTGTATGGAATTTGCTGGAAATTGGGAGACGCTTTCATTTGAAGCAGAAGAAATATTAGCAAGGAAAAAGGGTGTTTCTTTAGAAAAGATGTTGGGAATAGAAGAAGAGTTTTCGGATATTCCTTTAGGAAAATATACAAATATAAAAATGAAACAAAGAGTTGGTCAATATTTTTTTAGAACGGCAATATTAAATTCTTATGCAAACAGATGCTGTATTACCGGAATAAATGAGCCCAAGTTATTAATTGCTAGTCATATAAAACCTTGGAAAGTCAGTGATGAAAAAACGGAACGTACAAATCCGAGAAATGGATTGTGTTTAAATGCACTTCATGATAAAGCATTTGATAAAGGGTTAATAACTTTGAACAATAATTACGAGATTATTATATCTTCTCAATTTAAGAAAGCGGACATGGATCAGACGACAAAAGATTGGTTTATGATGTATGATCATAAGGAAATTATAAGACCGGATAAATTTTTACCGGATAGAAAATTTATAGAATATCATAATGATGTTATTTTTCAGAAGTAAGGAGATGAAATATAACATTGGATAATTTAACAGTCGAACAACGACGGAAAAATATGCGTCATATAAAAAGTAAAGATACTTCGATTGAAGTTAAATTAAGAAAAGAGTTATGGAGTAGAGGGTATCGTTATAGAAAAAATGTGAGCAATTTACCCGGAAAACCGGATATTGTATTGACAAAATATAAGATTGCAATTTTTTGTGATAGTGAATTTTTTCATGGAAAAGATTGGGAAGTTTTGAAACCACGACTGGAAAAAAGTAATAATGCAGATTATTGGGTAAAAAAGATAAGTCGTAATATGGAACGAGATAATGAAATAAACAAAAAATTATTGTTTATGGGATGGACTGTTATTCGTTTTTGGGGAAAAGATATTTTGAAAAATATAGATGATTGTATTTCTGTGATTGAAGATGTTATATGGGAACAAAAAATGAATTTTGATGAATATGAGATAATTGATAAAGAGGATTTTAAATAGATTATGATAGATGTTAAATGTGAAAGATACAATAAATATTTGATTTACATATAAATTAGATGAATTAAATGAGTCCTATTGTAGAGAAAGTTGTTTGCAAATATGAGATTCAAAAAGGATAAATTAAAAAATAGAAGGAAAATGAGATTAGTATTATGAAGATATTTTCATTTTTTGCCGGTGTTGGAATGTTGGATTTAGGATTTCAGGAGGCGGGATACGAAATAGTATTTGTTAATGAATTTAAACAGGAATTTATGAATTCATATTGTTATGCGAGAAGAAATAGAAATTATAAACAACCTGTATATGGCCATCATATAAATGATATTAATTATTTTTTGGAAGGTGCTGGAGAATGTATTTTTCAGCGATATATCGATCAAGAAAGACAAAATAATGAATTAGTGGGGTTTATAGGTGGTCCGCCATGTCCAGATTTTTCTGTAGGTGGAAAGAATAGAGGAAGAGAAGGAGAAAATGGTAGGTTAGCGAAAAGCTATATCGATATGATTTGTCAATTTGAACCAGATTTCTTTTTGTTTGAGAATGTAAAGGGATTGATAAAAACACAAAAGCACAGAGAGTATTTTGAAGAACTTAAATGCATACTGAAAAGAAACAATTATATTTTATCGGAACAGTTAATGAATGCATTGGATTTTGGGGTACCTCAAGATAGAGAGAGAATTTTTCTGATGGGAGTACGTCAAGGGAGTGATTTGGCTAAAAGAGTAATAAGTGTAAGAGAGACATTTGCTTTTCCATGGAATGTAAATCTGCCTTATAAATCTGTAATAGTAAAAAAGATGGACTGGCCAAAATCACAAAAGTATTGTGAGAAAAGTAGAAGAAAATTTAAGTATAATGTTCCAAAAGACTTAACAGTAGAGTATTGGTTTAGAAAAAATAATGTATGTAAACATCCTAATCGGAGAGATGTATTTAAGGTGAGAGAGGGAAGAACTAAAATATTAACGATAAAAGAAGGAGATACCAGTAGAAAATCATTTAAAAGATTGCATAGATGGAAATATTCTCCTACGGCGGCTTACGGTAATAATGAGGTGCATCTTCATCCTTATAAAACTCGAAGATTAAGTGTAGCTGAAGCAATGGCAATTCAGTCATTACCGGACTGGTTCGAATTACCGGCAAATGTATGTTTGAGTGCAAAATTTAAAATGACAGGAAATGGAGTTCCATATTTAATGGCTTTAGAAATTGCAAAAAAAATTGCAGATTATTTTGGGGAGGGAATTTTATGAAAAGTGTAAAAATGAAAATTAATCCTAGGATAATTGAACATTTAGGAAATGATTTGATCACTTCGGCGTCGGTTGCAATTATTGAACTGATAAAGAATTCAATTGATGCACATAGTAAAGATGTTAATATTCAATTCTTTGATAGTTTTGAATATGTAAAGACAAATGATAAATTATTAGTTCCTTTGGATGAAAAAATTGTTTCGATATTGGAACAAGAAAGTTCAGAATTTGATATATTGTTGGTCGAAGATTTAGGAACAGGAATGGATGAAATACAATTACAAGAAGGGTTTCTAAATATTGGTACGGATATTAAACTTAAGGATACAGAAAATGCAAATCTTGGAGAAAAAGGAATTGGTAGACTTGCAGCTCAACGGTTAGGCAAAAAACTTATTCTTGAGACGGCTTCAAAAAATAGTGAAAAAAGAAGAGTCGTTGTAATTGATTGGAATGAATTAGTTCATTCTGAAAAAATTGATGAATTTGAGTTTCCGTATTATGAATTCCCTAAGATGGTAAAATCTTACACTAGGATGTGGATAATAAATGTAAAAAAGGATGAACTGATTAATGAACCGTTACAATTAGAATTATTTGATGATAATAAAGTGACTTTGAAAGATGAGTTAAGAGCAGCAACAGCATTTTTGATATCCCCTTATGATAAAAATGTGAAAAATATAAAAATACTTTTTTACAATAATGGTAAACAAATTGAATCAGGTTTTGAATCAGAAATATTGAATTTTGCAGAAAGTGTTAACGCTTTCGAAATTAGAAGTAAAGATGGAAAAATAGAATTAAAAATGTGTTTGGAATTAACACCGCAATTTATTGAAAAAACACATAGATCATGTATTAAACCCGTTTCATATTTCCCTAAATATAAGAAAAGTAAAGAAGAATATGTTCATATGTTTACTGAGTATAAAGACCGTTATGAAACATCTTTAAATGTTATTATTTCACAAGACGAATTAATAAACAAAATTAAAGAAAAAAGAAAAAAAGAATATTCAGATGTAAAAAATCAAGAAGCGTTGGAAATGTTTTTGATAGAGCAAGTTAAAAAAGCACTTTCAAAATTAGAAGAAATATTGCCAATAGAAGGACGTGCATATAATTTTAAACAAGATAATACTATTGGAAAAACATATGTGGATTATGTAAAGTATTTACAAAAGAAAGAAAATTCAAAAGTAGAGAAGTATTCGTTAGATGATATCCAGAAATTTTTGGCTTTATATAATGGAATTAAATTGTACAGAAATGGATATAGAATAGGGGCACTCGGGAATAGAGATGATGATTGGATTGAAATGCAACAATATAGAACGTCTGGTCAACAATTTTATAGAATGAATCAGAGTAATACGGTCGGTTATGTTTCAATAAATGATCCTATGCAGACCAATATAAGAGAAATAAGTTCACGACTTGATGTAGTACAAAATGATGTGGCCAAAATATTTAAGGAAGTAATAATTATTATATTTAATTATTATTTTTATGATTTTAATCGTGCTGCAGATGATATAACAAAGTCCATTTTAAGCGATGAGGGAGTGCTTCAAGATGATACAAAAAAAGAAGTAAAACGAAGAAAGGATGAAAATAAAAGGCTAATAAAAGAAAATAAAAAGTTGTTACGAGAAATTAAGAAAACGAAAGAAATATTATTAGCTAAAGCGGTAGTGGTTGGAGATGAAGTAAATATATCGCAAGAAATTTATGATAAAGCAATAAAAACATTGGATTCCGTAGATACACAAGTTCAAATAACACAAGAACGACTCGGAAAAACACAGGAAGTATTAAATACAGCGGAAGCAGGACTTAAAGAAATACAAATTGAGGCTTTTAATAACTATAAGTTAATGGCTAATGGATTAATAACAGAGACTATGACTCATGAATTGCATTCAATTATTAATGATCGAAATATGTATAATATTGAAAATGATTTTGAAGTTTTAAAAGAATTTCTTTATGAGACTAATATGAGTTTATATAATAACAATCTTTTGCCTATAAAAGATCAAAGTGATATGTTGTTGGGAAAAATAGAAGATGTTGCGGATTTATATGAATTTTTGGAAAAGACATTTATAAAAAAGAATAATTATGATGAATATGCATGTGAAAATATAGGAATTGTTGTTAGTGAAATTGAAAAAAAATTGCAAAAAGAGCTTTCTAAAAATAACATATCTATACAGAAAAAAAATCTAAAAACACAATGGTATATGCCAAAGGGAGTTTTATTACATGTCCTGTATAATCTTTTTACAAATTCGATATATTGGATTGATATAAGAGAGAAAAGGGCTTTGAAAGAGAAAAATTATTCTGTTGAAAAGAATGAAATTATAGTTGAGCAAAAAACAGATACAAATATTTGGGTATATGATACTGGATTGGGTGTTTTGAAAAGAATGGAATATATTTTATTTGAGGCATTACAGTCTGGAAAAACAAATGATGGAAGAGGTATGGGATTATATATAGTAAAGAAATTGTTGAAATCTTTTAATGCGGATATTACTTTGTTGGAAGAAAGAAATGAATGGGAAAATAGATATATCTTTTCTATTACTGTACCAAAAGATTGCGTTAGATAAGGAGAGGAGTTATGGAACAGGTAACATTTAGTGAATTCTATTCATTGATGGATATTGCTGGAATTATTATAGTTGAAGATACAATTGAATTTGATTTATCTAGAAAAGCGATCATGTATGATTATTTAATGTTAATAGATAATGATAAAAATAGAATAATAGATAATATTTATAATGAACAGACGAAAACTAAATTAAGGAAGATAGAAGAAGAATATGCAAAATGCAAGGACCAATTTCAATGGCAGTCGGTTCCCAAAAGAGACGTTGAGTATTATATTAGAAAGAATAATCTGAATGAACTTAAAAAAGCTATTGAAGATTTTTCTGAGGAAGAAGTAA
>ENA-OQIE01001208-OQIE01001208.1-human-gut-metagenome-genome-assembly--contig:-NODE-1208-length-12601-cov-4.446503_pt1 | contig 12601 bp, 16 predicted proteins | sample MGYA00242569_ERZ504731 | MGnify/ENA primary metagenome ERZ504731 (study PRJEB26092, sample SAMD00036208) | human gut metagenome | host: Homo sapiens | study: EMG produced TPA metagenomics assembly of...
CAGAAAAGAGGAACGGCACCCCCCGGTGCCGTAATCCTTTCTTTCCTGTCCGTACCGTAACGGATATTGCGTACGGTCTGTCCGATGATGAGCCTTGCAAGCCGTTCCACCTGCTGTTCGTCCAATGGTACACATGATTTCTTCTGTTTTTTATTGTCCTTTCCCATTACTTTTATCCTTTTGTCCCGATGGTAGTTTTGAATTCATACACCGCCTTGTCTTCCTTGATGACCGGCCCGTGCACCGTCGCCGTGGTCAGTTCCGGATAGAAGTTCGAGTAGTAGTTCATGACCATTTCGGGGCTGTCCGACGTGTTCGGGTCATCGAGTGTGACCATCCCGTTGCCTTTCTTGAATGTGAATGAACGTGTCATTCCCTTGATTTCTAATGCCATAATATTAAATGCTTTGATAATGTGAAACATTGGGTTCTAACATGGATTGCGGAAAATCGGGATATTCCTCATAATCTTCCGGGCGGTAGGTAGGGACTTCCTGTCCCCTCTGATAGTACGGATAGAGGTCTTCGGGATTTTGCTCCTGTTCCTGCCGGTATGAAATCTGTTGTTCCGCGTATGCAGGCTGTGGAGGGAGCTGGCGGCTCATCGGCCGTTGTCCGGCGTATTGCGGCTGTGGGGGGGCCTGATGCGGTGCCGGCCTTTGCGCAGGCTGCTGTGGCGGCCACATTTTCTGCTGCTGCCCGTCAGGAATTTGTCCGCCCGCCGGTCCTGATGCCTGGGATTGCGGTGGACAGTGCGGTGCAGGCTGCAACTGTTGTGCCGTTGCTGCCGGTGGTTGTGACCGAAGCTGTTGCGGCGCAGGCGGTTCTTCCATCAGCTCGAACAGGCTTCCCCGGTTCATGGCCTTTTTCTGCTGCTCAAGCATCTCGTCAATCTTCTTCTGGTCCTGCGGCTGGGCATAGAGGCGTGCCTGTCCGAGTGAAGTGACGGCATCCTTGTGGTTGCCGGCGGCGATCAGCTCCTCCGCCTTCTTGAGATGCTTCTCGTACTTCTCGCGCTTCTCCTTCTCCTCCTTCGTCTCCTTTGACTTGGCTTCCTTGGCCGCCTTGCTCTCGGACGCGGCTTTCTCCGCCTGCGCCTCGAATTGCGCCATGTTGGAGAGCAGGCCCGCCGCTTTCTGTATCGGCCGCGAGACGGCTTGCAGGAATCCCGCGTCCAGTTCCTGCGGCAGCCCGCTGACGGTCAGGGGTACGAGGTGGTTCCGGGCTTCGTCTTTCAGCCCGTTCGACTTCGGCAGTGTGGATACTGTCAGTTGTCCGTTCGCTTTGCGGATGACCAGGGTGAGGTCCACGCCTTCGGTCATCATCTGGTGGATTGCTGTAAAAAACATAATCTTGATGTATTAAAGGTTATTATTGGAGTTCACATTTCGCTGAATAATTCCGCCAGCAGCCTGTTCCTGTCGGGATGGCGGCATATTTCCAGAATGGGGTTCAACAGGGTGGAGACGTGTACCGGTCCGGTCGTTCCCCTTGGCGGAAACTTGATGGCCGGTTCGGGCTCCACGGTTCTTTTCCTTCTCGTTACGGGCATGGGCGTCCTCATGGGAGCCAACGGCGCGTTTGTGGCAAATGCTTGATTCATGACTATTTATTTTAATTGTGAATACTCGGGCTTTGGCAGCCCGTTGAACTACAAGGGCCCGGCGGCAAATGCTTCCGGTAAGGCAAGGTTTTCGGGAAAAATACCGCAGCGCAGCGAGGATGATTTTTTCCGAAACCGCGAGGCCCGACCTTGCCGTCCGAAAAGAAGCATTTGCCAACTTTGCCCGGTAGTTCCCGGTATGCCAAGCCTGTATTGTCCATCCCTTCTCCTTTTATTCCTGTTTCCCCCGCGTCCGGGTTCATAAAACGTGGGAAACAAAAAGGGCCGCCCGTGATGGACAGCCCCGTTCCGTGAGGTGTTACAGGATTTGTATGGCATCTCTGGTTCATGGCCGGATATTGTCAGAATACCAGAAAACTGAGGATGCAGAAAAGTATGGCCGCCGCTACCAGGAGGCAGGCAATCCGGTACAGGAACCTGAAGAATCCCTTGAAGCACACGATGGCTACCGCGGCCCACACGGGGGATACTCCCCGTGAATACATATAACTGAACACGATGAAGGCTGCAATGCCTAACGCGATGATCCGTATCCATCCGTTCGCTTTTATCCTTCCGATACATTCCCTTGTTTTCATGACGTTCTATTATTTACAGGTGAAACAGTCGTTTCCAATTTCAAGGGCCGGGACGCGGACCGCCTCCACAGGCAAGGTTTTCGGGGAAAATACCGGAGCGGCGCGAGGATGATTTTCCCCGAAACCCGGAGGGCCCGACCTTGCAGGTGGAAGGGGGCGGTACGCTACCTTTGCCCGCGAATTGGAATGACGGTGTTATTTTCTCTTCCCGTTCTCGGTTTTCGGGAACGAGAATACCGGGTTGTACTCCGCGTCGAAGGTGACGGCGGCATCGAACGGCACGCCTTTCTTCCCCTTGAAGCCCTTGATCAGCTTCGTGGAGCCGGACGAGAAGAGCTGTTCCAGGTGGCTGTCGGTCAGCTCCTTGTTCAGGACGCGGCGGAACACCAGCAGCCCGCACCCGTCCCGGTCGCATCTGGCCACCTTGGAGCGGAGGATGATCCTCCCCGTCTTGCACTTGGGACAGGTGAATGCCTTTTCCTGCATCGCGGGGAAATCTAGCCGCAGTATCTCGCCGGTCGCCTTGCGGGTGTAATCCCGGATGGACTTCATGAAGGTCTCCGTGTCGAGGGTATGTCCCTCTATCTGCGACAGGGCCTTCTCCCAGCTTCCCGTCAGCTCCACGTCCGCCACGCGCATCCCCTTCACCGCCTCGTGGATATACATCCCTTTCTCGGTCGGGATGATGCTCTTGCCGGAGCGGGCGATATAGTCACGCTTTATCAGGGTGGTGATGATGGCGGCGCGGGTGGCCGGCGTGCCGATTCCCAGGTCCCTGACGGCTTCCTTCGCCTGTTCGTCCGTGATGTTTTTCCCGCAGGTCTCCATCGCCGCCAGCAGGGTGGCTTCCGTGTACAGCGGCCTGGGCAGGGTCTTCTTCTGCGCCAGCCCGTGCCCCATGACCGGAACGGCCTCGCCTTCGGCAAACTCCGCAGTCCCATGGTCGCGCTCCGGTTCGTCCTTCTCCCTGTCCTCCTTTCTGGCGAACACGCCGCGCCAGCCCGGTCTGACGATGGAGGAGGAACGGGAACGGAACTCCATGCCCTCGCAGGTGCATTCCATGACCAGCAGCTCTTTCTCGCAGGGCGGGGAGAACGATTCCAGCATCCTGCCGGCTATCAGGGTGTAGACGGTGGATTCCGCCCCGGACAGCCCTTCGGGCACGATGCCCGTGATGATCAGGGCATGATGGTCGGTCACTTTCGTGTCGTCCACGCTACGGGTGTTCAGGGAGGAGAAGTCGAAAGACTGCCCGTATTCCCTGAATTCCGGCAGTACGGCGGCCTTCTCCAACAGGGAAGGGATGTGCCGCATGACATCCCCCGGGATATGACGGCTTCCCGTTCTCGGGTAGGAGATCAGTTTTTTCTCGTATAATGCCTGGGCGATGGAAAGGGTCTTGTCCGCCGTCAGGTCGTAATGGACGTTGCAGTCCTTCTGGAGAGCGGTCAGGTCATACAACAGCGGGGATTGCTGGAGTGTTTTCTTGCGTTCCACCCTGGTGATTGCCGCCAAAGAATCGGAAGTGATTTGTTTATATGCCGCTTCTGCCGTTCCCTTGTCCTTGAACTCTTCCGCGTGGATGAACATGCGGTGCGCGTCCTGCCGTTTCAGCGTGAGGTGCAGCTGCCAGTAAGGGGTTGACACGAAACTCCGGTTCTCCTTGAAACGGGCGCAGACCATGGCGAGTGTCGGGGTCTGCACGCGCCCGATGGAGTTGTTCGCCGAGCCGGAGGCTATCGCCAGCGCGCGGCTGGCGTTCATGCCCACCAGCCAGTCCGACTTTGCCCGGCACTCGGCGGCGGCATACAGGCTGTCGTAATCCTTGCCGTCCCGGAGGTTCGCCATGCCCTCGCGGATGGCCTCGTCGGTGAGCGAGGAGATCCACAGGCGCTTGAACGGCTTGGTGCAGCCCAGGAAGGAATAGATCCAGCGGAAGATAAGTTCCCCCTCGCGATTATCACAACTTTAGATAATCGGGATTATCCAAAGTAAAAGATTATCCAAAGTAACAATAATTATGAGCTACTAATAAATTGATTATCAATATTACTTTTGATAATGTTGTTTGGATAATATAATGGTAATTTCGTCACGGGGTTGGAACAAACCACCCGTTAAAATTAAAAGACATGTCCAACAACAAGACAAAAAACATCCATGTCCTGATGCAAGAATGCACGGAACATTTGCGGTTTCTTGGGTATTCGGAAGCCTGCATTACCTTACACCAAAAGAAATGGTCGGAATACCTGTTGCCTTATCTTCAAGAGAAAGGCATCGTGTTTTACTCCACTGAAGTCGGAGAATGCTACCTGAAATCAGTTCTTCCAGATTTAACTCCATTTTCCAAGCGGGTACTTACCCGTAGTGTACATATTCTTTCCTCTTATTTGGATACCGGCGTTATTCCAAAAAAGATTGTACAGGTAGAGGAACATCCCTTACCGGGAAAAATCGGAGAAGCCGCACGTCTCTTTTTGAAAGAGCAGATTAACAGACGGCGCTGTGAGACAACGGTCTTAAAACACCGTCGCAACCTAAGTTACTTTATTGTGTTCTTGGAAACCAGATCAAAATCAAAACTTTCTGATATTGGAGAGGATGATGTCGTATCTTTTCTGAGTACGAGCAGAAACGCCATTGACAGGTATTTTTCCCTAAGGTTATTCCTTCGATTCCTATCAGTCCAAGAATATATTCAGACGGATTTTGAATATGTCCTTTCCCGCAACCGCTATCCTAAACGGGAAAAACTGCCTTCCATATATAGTGCCGAAGAAATCCAACAAATAGAATTGTCGGTTGAGCAATCCGGTCCGGTAGGGAAACGCGACTATGCAATATTGCTTCTTGCCACCCGGCTTGGTTTGCGTGCTTCGGATATTTGCAGATTGAAATTTGAACATTTGGATTGGGACCACAATGTCATTGCGTTTACCCAATACAAAACAAGAAAAGCGATAGAGTTGCCATTACTCACAGAAGTCGGTGAAGCCATTGTCAATTATTTGCGTTATGGCAGACCGGTTTCCGGACATCCGGAAATATTCTTATCGGCACGTCCGCCTTACCGCCCCATGTTCCGTTGGGGAATAAACAATGCCATATCAAGAATCATGAGAGAATCGGGGATTGACATCTCCGGACGTAAGTTCGGGCCTCATGCGATGCGCCATTCCCTCGCCAGCCGGTTGCTTGCCAACGGAGTTTCTCTGCCTGTCATCTCAGAATCGTTGGGTCATGATAGTTCCTTGAGTACAATGGAATATTTAAGAGTGGATTTGTCAAGTCTGATGGGATGTGCCCTCGACGTACCGCTTGTCAATCCCGCTTTTTACGAACAGAAAGGAGGTCTCTTTTATGGGTAAGTATAAATTCATAAGCGTGTTCGCCCCGTATATGCAAAGGTTTGTGGATGCCAAAGAAGCCGTGGGCTTTTCAAGGAAATATTTTGAAAGCAACTTGGGATTGCTTGACCGGTTCTTCATCGAAGAAAAGGTACAGACCCTTTTCATTACCAGCGCATTGATAGACAAATGGGGACAAACCCTGACAAATAACAGCTATAAGACGATTTGCAGCAAATATTCCATATTGGCACAGTTTACCAAGTACATGAACAACATTGGTTTTCCTTGTTATGTACCTCGGATTCCCAAGAACAAGGCTAACACATACGTACCGTACATTTTTACACACGAGCAAGTACGCTCCATTTTTACCGTATGCGATTCTCTTGTGGCCAGCGACCACGGGAATATGGACAGCCGCCTTTTCTCCATCCCGGCCATTCTCCGCCTACTGTATGGAACGGGGATGCGTGTAAGTGAGGCCACATCATTGTTGAATCAGGATATAAATCTTGAAAAAAGGGTAATCACGATAAGGAAAACCAAAAACCAGTGCCAACGCCTGATACCTGTCTGCCCGTCATTGTACCGGGTGTTGAGCCAATATGTGGAAGCGAGGGGCAGGCTGCCTTTGCCCCATGCGGACAATATGGAATCTCCGTTTTTTATTTCTCCGTCCGGATTGCCTTTAAGCCAAAGCAGGATTTATGCGTGGTTCAGGATTATATTAAGAAAGTGCGGTATTCCGCATTGCGCTAAAAAAGGTCCCAGAGTGCACGACCTAAGACATACTTTCGCCGTACATTCGTTGATGCACCAAGTTAAAAACGGTGCGGATGTATATTGCACGCTTCCTATTCTTGCCGTTTTTCTCGGACACAAGAAGTTGTCCGATACGGAAACCTATGTGCGGCTGACACAAGAAATGTACCCGGACATACTGAAACAGGAAATTTCCATTACAAGGTTTTTATATCCCTCTTTACCCAATAATCCCGTAGCCTATGAAAAATGATTTTGCTAAACACCTGACACGCTTTTTTACAAGCTACCTGTCCGGAGAGTGTGGCCTAAGCCATAATACCATAAGGGCATATGGAAATACTTTCTTGTCATTCATTGATTTTATGGAGAAAACAAGACGTATTAAGGCAGACAGGCTATCGTTGGAACATCTGACACGTGACAATGTATCGGATTTCTTGCGATGGACGGAAGAAAACAAAGGATGTGGCATATCAACACGTAACCAAAGGCTTGCCGCATTCCATACTTTCAGCAAGTATATGCTGTACGGTGATATCTTCCATTTGGAACAATGGCAATCCATATTGTCCATCAAATCGAAACGCTCTGAAAAACAGTCAGTGAGCTATCTATCTGTTGATGGAATAAAGCTATTGCTGTCCTTAATACCCGTAAATACGAGAAACGGGCTTCGTGACCTTGCTTTAATAGCATTGCTATATGATAGCGGAGCCAGAGTTCAAGAACTTATAGACTTGACACCAATGGACTTGCATTTGGTCAAGCCGTATTATGTATCATTATTCGGCAAAGGTCGGAAGAGAAGGCTCGTTCCACTGCAAGAACAGCAAGTGGAATTGCTCAAGAAGTATATGGAAGCTGAAGGTTTATTAAAACAGTCGTTGAACCAACATCCTTTGTTTGCAAACAACAGAGGGGAAAAACTCACGAATGCGGGAGTAACTTTCATCTTGATGAGATACGTGAGGAATGCACATGTTGCAGATCCGGATCTCGTCCCGGCCAAAGTCAGCCCTCATAGCCTACGGCACAGCAAGGCCATGCATCTGCTGCAAGCCGGAGTGAATTTAGTTTATATCCGGGATATACTCGGACATGTATCTATACAAACTACAGAAATATATGCACGGGCTGATTCCAAACAGAAAAGAGAAGCCCTCGAAGCCGCCTATATTGATGTTATACCAACAATGGATAAAAAGATTGGATCTTGGGAAAAAGATTCAAAATTAAAGTATTGGCTAAAAGGACTTGGGAAATAGAAGCATTTACTATCCAAAGTAGTTTTCACAGGTATATAAATAATTTGTAATACAAGAAACTACTTTGGATAATCTAAAGCAATATAGTTAAACTAATTTTCAGTTATATTTTTATGATAAAATTTATTCCCTTCTGAGGTGTTTTTTAAGTTATATAGAAATGCTTTAGAATGGAATTGTATATCAGTTGGTAAAGAATATAATAATCTCTTAATTTAAAAAATAACTACTTTTTACAATATTTCTTTCTCCATTAGGAAAAATGAGAACAAAAGCATTGTAACTATTATTGAAAAAATGGTATGTAAATTGAGTTAAACCATTAGAGGTAAATAATGAAAATGTTCCATTTTTAATATGGTTTTGTCTTCGAATATAATCTTGTACAAAAGGCCAAGCAAAATAATCTAACACATTAGGAATACCCATCTCTCCAAATGTATTAGTAAAACTGGGAGATTGGAATTTATTTCTAAGTAATGCTCCGCATCTTGATGGTTTTTCTAAAACTAATAGTGCGCATCTATTGTTAGAATACTCAACATATCTTCTTAGAGTTGCATGAATGGATGCACCAAAAAGAGTAGACAACTGGATTGGGGTATCAATATCTAAAGGATACTTGTTGATTGCTGATGTAAATCTATCATGCTGAAACAAGGTAACTGAAGCGAAAAAATTAGCTTCAGCCTCAAACTCTTCATGGGTATCAAAGTTTAAACTTTCATCATCATCATCTAAGACATCAAAGCATTTTTGCTGCCATGGTAACACATCATGTCCAACTTCATGTAACTTAACAAAATTCTTACGGCTGTCTAATTGATTCAAATCAAGATAAACTTTTTTCTCTTTCCGAACCAATAAACCACGAACCTTGCCCAATGCCCTAAGTAAAACATCTGGATATTTGGATTTATATCCTTCATGAATTTGCGAGATATCAACATTAGATGAGACTGTTAAATTAACATATGAAACTATCTTATCAATAGGGGTTGGGAAAATATCTAAACTCTTACTATCCTTTAATATTTCTAATGAAATCTTCTCTATATCTTTTATAGATTGTATCACACACATTTTACTTTTGCTTTTGACGAATAAAACGAAGGTAATCTAATAACGCTTCCTCTTCTTCTTTAGTCAAAGAGGAGTCTGAAGAAAGAGCAACTGCATTTAATAATTTATTTGAAGAAGATTTTTTTTCTATTATACCCGCAGCGGCAAGCAATGTATCGAGCTCTACATTATATATATTAGACAACTTATACAATACATTAGCTGATGGCTTGGCTATTTTATCATTTTCAAGTTGGCTAAGATAAGCATTGGATATACCAGTTGCTTCTTCCACTTGTCTAAGTGTAAATCGGTGTATCTCTCTTAGATCCTTTAATGTACTTCCTAATGATTTCATAAACATTATATTTTTAAGTTGTCGACAAAGATACGAAAAACATTTGAAATAATAAGCATTGCTATATTTTAGATAATTATTTTTAGATTTGCTTGTTAGATTTAGATTTTTGATTTATCTTTGCAAAGGTTTCCGGAAGTATTAGAGAGGCTTCGTACTTAGCAGGAATCAGGATAATAAACATAGAAGCCTCATTAGTTTATATTTATGGAGAATAATAATAAACAGATGCCAGAAGCATCAAGTGAAAAAATCCCTTTAAAATTCGTAGTTGAGGGTAAAGAGTATCAAACTTGTAACCAGTACATTATTGGTGCGGAATTGAAACAGATCGCAGGTATTCCTTTGGATACAGAACTGTTTCTATCTATTAGTAAGCCTTATGAAGATGAGTTAATTGAAAACGAGAAAACTGTTAATTTGGCAAGACCAGAAACGGAATACTTCTTTGTTAAAAAGAAGTTGCATTTTACGATTAATGGTACTCTTTATACATGGTATAAACAATACATTCGAGGTATTCAAATTCGACAATTAGGTAATATACCTGCAGAAGATGAAATTTATCTTGACCTACCTGAAGGCTGGAAGGATGATTTTATTACGGATGATGAGATTGTAGACTTGGCTCGTCCCGGAGTGGAAAAGTTTATCTCCAAGCCTCACCCTCTTCGCTTTATCATCTATGTAAACAGTAGAGAAAAAGACTGGCAAAAACGTAAAATTACCTACGAAGAGGTTGTAAGACTTGCTTTCCCTAATCCAAATTTTGAAACTATTGCTTATACTGTAACTTATTCCGGTGGGCCAAAACAGAACCCAAACGGTTCAATGACCAAAGGCGATAGTGTATCTGTAACCAATAAAATGAACTTCAATGTCACAGAAACTAATCGCTCATAATAAAGACCTCAAACGGTTAATGGATGAGGGGTATGAAATTGAGCTAAAAGGTGGGTATCTAATAGCCCACCACATACCCTATGTGAATAAGAGTAAAAATATTAAATATGGAAAATTGATTGTCGCTCTAAATATTAATAATGATACAGTAACTTATCAGAAACATTGCAGCAAACATGTTATTAATTTTATGGGAGAATATCCCTGTTACCAAGACGGTTCTGAAATATCCGCAATTAGGCTTTCATCTCCGAACACGCCATTGTTTGATGATATTATAATAAATTTTTCTTTTTCAAATAAACCCAAAAATGATTACAATGATTATTATGAGCAAATGGTCAGATACATTGAAATCATATCCACTCCTGCTATGTCGTTAGATAAAAATGTGACTGCCAGAACATTTAAAGTCATTAATAATGAAGAAAGTTCTATTTTTCAATATATAGATTCTAACGCTACAAGAGCTAATATCTGGAATATCAATAATAAATTGAGTAATCAGAAGATAGCAATTATTGGCTTGGGTGGTACTGGTTCTTATATATTAGATTTAATTGCAAAAACTCCTGTATCTGAAATAAATCTGTATGATGATGATAATTTTTGTCAACACAATGCTTTTCGAGCACCAGGGGCACCAACCAAAGCAATTTTTGATGGCACACAAAAAAAAGTAAACTATTTTTCATCAATATATTCTAATATGCATAATGGCATAAAACCTCATGCAGAAAAAATAACGAAAGATAATGTTTATCAATTGTTTAATATGTCGTTTGTTTTTGTGTGTATCGATAATGATGCGGCAAGAGCTATGATAATAAAGGAATTACAGCAGAACAATGTTCCTCTTATTGATGTTGGAATGGGTGTCCAAACCGTTGATAATTTCCTGATAGGGTCACTTAGAGTTACTTTGGTTACTCCTGAAAAGAGAGATCACATTGACAGACGAATACCAATGGGTAATAATGAAGATAATGAGTATGCTACTAATATTCAGATTGCAGATTTGAATGCCCTCAATGCAAATATAGCCGTGATAGAATGGAAAAAATATAGCGGTTTTTATCATGCTATCAAGCGATTCCATAATTTCACTTATAGTACAAATGACTCTAATTTTGTGGCAGATGAAATATTTGATACATAGATTTATTGAACATATCCCTGAAAATTTAGAAGATGGAATCTTATATATTTCTATAGAACACAGTGTTGCAATACATAAATGCGCTTGCGGATGTGGTAAAGAAGTTGTTACGCCAATTTCTCCAAATGGCTGGAAACTTATTTTTGACGGAGAAACTGTTTCTTTGAATCCTTCTATTGGTAATTGGAATCTGGAGTGTAAGTCGCACTATTTTATTCGGAATAATTGTGTTATCTCTGTTGGTGGCTATGAAATGGAAAATCGTCCAAAGAGAAAGAAAAAAAGGAAAAATATCATTCAACGTTGGTTTAATTGGTGACTTAGTTTGAAATTTATTGCTTACTGCATGAAGTACCTTTTTGCTTAGGTACAATTACAAATAATTTTAAATTAAATAAAGAGCGCGATGGTTGGCATAACAATCATGCTCTTTTATTTAATTTACTTATTTAGTTCTGTTATATAATATTTTCTGTAACCTCATAATTGGATTGGAATAATCACTTTTTTAATATATAAAAGTATGTCTAATAACAGACCTAAAGAAATTTGTGCTCTCTAATACAACAATACATAGATCCATCATGAAGAATAATTTCGCAAAATATCTAATTCGTTTCTTCACAGAATATCTGTCTGGATAACGTGGATGAGCTATTATATCACAAGAGCTAATGTATAAACTAAAGTCTTGGTTAAAAGGTCAGGAATAAAGGATTATTATCCAAAGTAGTTTTTGGAAGTAGCGAGTGCAAATATCTAATAGTTAGCACATAAAAAAAATATAGCTTTGAATAATCTTTTACTTTGGATAATCGCGGGCACAGTCGGTCGCCACGATGATACTTTCGCACTCGGCGAGCACGCTGTCAATGACTTTCAGTTGTCTGGCGGCGGTGAGGTCCGTCACCATGCCCTTGTCCGTCCTGACCTGGCGGGGTATCAGGCGGAACGGGTCCGGCAGCATCGGAAGGTCTTCGGCACAGGTCTTCGTGTAGCCGTATGCGCCCGGCATGGCAAGTGACAGGAGATGTCCCATCGCCCATGTGACCATATAGCCGTTGCCGGTACAGTAGCCGTCCTTCTTGTCGGTAGCCCCGACTACACGGGCTATATCCAGGCCGACACTCATTTTTTCTGCTATGATTGCTTTCATGTTCGGATAAAAATTAAGCCGTTCCCCGTTACCGGAACCGGAAAACGGGAAACGGCGGTTTGACATTCTTTACTTGTTGGATTGGCAGGCGGCTGCTATGCCAACGGCTTGATGCCGGGAATTTCAATCAGTGCCTCGCCGTCCTTGCGCACCAGTTGCAAGGTAGCGTCCATCACCACATCCACGCCCAGCAGCACGAGGCTGAGTGACATCACTTTCGTCTTCTCTCCCTTGAGCAGCGTGTCAAGCTCCCCCGACATCTCCAATTCGTCCTTCAGGATACCGATTCCCGCAAGTTCATCCCAGTTCACGTCTTCCGCCTTGAAAGGCGTGTTGCCATTATCGTTCATGTTCATATTTCTGATTTTTTTGGATTTT
>ENA-OQIE01001249-OQIE01001249.1-human-gut-metagenome-genome-assembly--contig:-NODE-1249-length-12150-cov-2.213369_pt1 | contig 12150 bp, 7 predicted proteins | sample MGYA00242569_ERZ504731 | MGnify/ENA primary metagenome ERZ504731 (study PRJEB26092, sample SAMD00036208) | human gut metagenome | host: Homo sapiens | study: EMG produced TPA metagenomics assembly of...
TGATGGCGTCATTCAAACCGGTAGACAATTAATTGATGGTAAGGAATACATTTTTTCTGAAAATGGGGTTGTCCTAAACGGAATTATCACTTTTGAAAATAAAGATTATTTTGTCATTAATAGTGTAGTCCAAAAAAATAGCCTTAAAGCCTACTTTGCACCTGTTGTCTATCACAATGAAGGTATTTTTAATGGGATCTATGGCACTGATGAAAACGGGATTGTCTTAAAAGGATTCCAACGAGGTATTGATGGTCAACTCCACTACTTCCAACCAGCAGTAAAAAGTGTCACTAAGCCTTCATGGGAGGAAATCAATGGGCAACGTTACCGATTGACAGATGGAGATTACGTCGAACCTACTGCTGGTATGCGTCCTACAATTATTGTCTCTAATACAACTTTGAAAGTTGATGACAAAGTCTATTCCTTTGATGACAAGGGAATCTCAACCGAAGTTACACCTACAAATCAGTTTATTCGCGACGACTTTTGGAACTGGTACTACTACGACAAAGATGGGAAACTCCTAACAGGTCGTCAAACCATTGATGGTGTCCAACTCTACTTTGATAAAGATGGCAAGCAAGTTAAAGGGAACTTAGCTGAAAATGGAGCGTACTATGATGAAAATTCAGGAGTACAAGTAACCAATCGTTATATTAACTTCAATAACAATTGGTATAGAATTGGTGATAAAGGTACTCCTCTTAAAGGTGCTCAGGTCATTGATGGTCATAATGTTTTCTTTGACCAAGACGGTAAACAGATTAAGGGCAACTTCGCTTCGGATGGCTACTATTACAGTAAAAATTCAGGAGACCGAGTAGACTGAGGACAAAATCATTATCAAAACATAAATAATAATTGGTATTATATTGGTAATGACGGCAAACGCCTTACTGGTGAACAAGTCATTGATGGTGTCGAGGTCTACTTCGATAGTACTGGTAAGCAGGTTAAAGGAAACTTTGCTGAAAACGATTCATTTTACGATAAAGATAGTGGTGCCCGCCTTAAGGAACAATTTGTCGATTTGAATGGAAAGACTTATTATGTTGATGCTAAAGGCAAAAGACTTAGAGAAGGGGGAGTTCGAACTATCAATGGTAAAGAGTATGTCTTTACGTATGATGCAGATCCGCACCTTGCTAAAGGAGAATTTCTATATCCTTATGGCTACTCTTCATTCTATGATTTGAACAACAAAGAAGTCAAAGGGCCTCAATTCGTTAAGGCCAAAAACGGTAATAGATATTACATTACCGCTTCTGGTCACGTCCCATTAGGGCTTCACATTATCAACGGAGAACTTTATATGTTTGATGCTCCGACAAATAAATATGCTGATGGCATGGTTAGAGCGAATGGCTTAACTGAAGACTATTTCCCATCACTTATTCCTAATGGTAGCCATATCTATTACTTTGATAAGGAAACAGCTACTGCTATAAAAAATCAATATAAAGAGGTTGAAGGTAACTGGTATTACTTTGGACCTAATTGGTATGCACTAACGGGTGAACAAACCATTGACGGAGCTCATGTCTATTTCCATAGAGACGGCAAACAAGCTAAAGGGGAACTAGTCACTGTAAATGATAAACTTCATTATTATGATCCTAACAGTGGTGCACGTACTGAGAACACTACCCTCACTATCGAAGGTAAGACCTACCATTTTGATGCTGAGGGAAATGGAAAACTGCTCAATTAGTGTAAATTAGCAGTAATCATTATGAAAAAGTAATTCCATCTTCTACTTTAAGAAAACTTTAGGCTCTGCTCTATATACTATAATCATCCTAAAACTTTTCTTTTTCATAATCTCCTAAAATCCAGGGCATAGGTTCTGGATTTTTTGTTTTTTAAGTTCCTATGACTGCAAAAATTGTGACATTTGACTTTCACTCACTTTACTATGTAATCGTTTTCTTATTTTTATCTAAATTTCTTATAATTCCTTGAAAGTCTCTAAAATAGCGCTATAATAGGACTTAGGAAATGGAGGAAAAAGTATGAAAGTACATTCTAATTTTACTGGACCTAAGTCCAAAAAACGTCTGATTGCATTCTCATGTGCAACTGCTCTTGCAAGTTTTGCCTTTATCGCAAGACCTGCCTTCGCTGAGGAAGCTAAAGCTGACAACTCATCAAACCTTGATGTGACTGCTGCTACCACTGCCAATGTGGAAACTACCGCAGACCTAGTCGAAACAAAGGTTGTTGAAGCACCTGCTACTACTGAAAATGTGGCTAGCACAGAAAACACCACAAATGTTTCAGAACAAGCCACAACTTCTACAGCAAGTTCTGAAACTGCCTTAACAACTGCAAGCGAAAGCCAAGCACCTGTAGAATCAACCTCTAGCCAAACACGTGAAGCCGTAACTACAGACCGAACTGCCAGTGAGACTGCAACAGCAACCGCAGATACTAAAAGTGAAACCAATGTCACTGGTGGTCAATACTATAGTGATGCATATGGTCACTGGCATTATAAAGATGCTAGTGGTAAAGACCTGACTGGACCACAAACTGTTGATGGCGTTAAGGTTTACTTCGATCAAGGTGGTGTTCAGGTTAAAGGGGAATTTACCTGGGACGGTCACTATTATGACAAAGATTCTGGTGCTCTTGTTACTAATAAATTCGTTGAGAGTTACGGTAGCACCTATTACCTAGATGAAAATGGCAATAAAGTAATCGGTCCCAAAGAAATTAATGGGGAATGGAATTATTTTGACGACTACGGTGAACAAGTTAGGAATAGATTTGCTTCTGATGGCCGTTATTACGACGAAAACGGAAAACAAGTTGATTTCGGGACAAACCGCTATTTTGAATTAAACGGAAAATGGTACTATGCTGGAAATGATGGTGCTATTTTAAAGGGACCACAAACCATCGATGGCGTTAAGGTTTACTTCGATCAAGGTGGTGTTCAAGTTAAGGGCTATTTTGTTAAAGATAGTACTGACAATAATGAACGCTATTATGATAAAGATTCTGGTGCTCTAGCTACTAACCAATATATCATCGCCTACAACCCCTACAGACATAGAAATGAACGTTATTATGTTAACGACCAAGGAATTCGGTTAACTGGTCCTCAAACAATTGATGGTAAACAAGTCTACTTTGATAAATACGAGGGATGCCAAGTTTTCGACAATTTTGGCGATGATGGTTACTTTTACGATCAGGACGGTAATCGTGTTGATCTTGGTGCCAATCGTTATGTTCAAATCAGAGACAATTGGTACTATGTCGGTAACGATGGAAAAATTTTAACCGGTGAACACATTATTGATGGAGCTCACGTTTATTTTGAATATGGAGGTAAACAGGTTAAAGGAGATTTTGACTATAAAAATCAATTTCACGATAAAGACTCTGGAAATCTAGTTACTAATCGTTTCGTTACCGTTAATGACAAGACCTACTTCATTGGAGCAGATAGTAAGGCTATTAAAGGAGCGACCGTCATCGACAACATTGAATACTTCTTTGACGAAAAAACTGGCGCTCAGGTTAAGGGAAATTTCGCAAGTAACAAAAAATATTATAACAGTACTACTGGTGCTCTCGTAATCAATAGTTATGTCCAAGTCGACAAAGACTGGTACTACGTAGGCAATGACGGTAAACGGCTTAAAGGTTCTCAAACCATTAACAATGTTCCTGTATACTTTGACACTTATGATGGTAAACAAGCCAAAGGTGTCTTTGGTAATGACGGCTACTTCTACGACAAAGATTCTGGTGCTAAAATAGACCTTGGTACCAATCGCTACGTTTACATCAACGATAACTGGTACTATCTTAATGGAGAAGGAAAAATCCTTAAAGGCGATCAAACCATCGACGGGGTACAGGTTCACTTTGATCCATATTATGGCAATCAAATTAAAGGAGAATTTACCGATAGTAATGGGCATGCGGTTAAAGCAAACTCCTATACTAGCCCAGTTAAGTACTATGATAAAAATTCTGGAGCTCTTGTAAAAGGTCAATACTTTAACCACAATGGAAACTGGTACTACGCTAATGCGGAGGGGAATATCCTTAAAGGTGAACAAACCATTGATGGGGTGCACGTTTACTTTGACTCTTATGGAGTACAAGCTAAAGACGCAATCGCAGAAGGCTACTACTACGATAAAGACTCTGGTGCTCGTCACGAAGCCCCTCGTAAGCAATTTATAAAGGCTGGTGGTAAATTATACTATCTTGACGATGATAATAAGATAAGTTCTGGTTATAAAAAAATTGACGGTAAGGATTATTTTATTACAGGATATGGGGAAGTTTTAAGAGGAGAATTCGGACCTTACGGTTACGAACCATACTATGATAGTGAGACTGGGGCTGCTGTACGACAAAGAGGTTTTGTTAAATCTGGACGTAACTGGTACTACCTAGATGATGAAGGAAATAAAGTATTAGGACTTGCCAAAATAGATGGTAATCTCTACTATTTCAGTAATCCCGTCGCAACAAAATACCGAATGGGCGAACAAGTTAAAGGAGAGCTGGTGAAACCTTATAATTTCTTCAACTATAACCGTTCACCCTATGACAATCCTGTCTACTACTTCGACGCTGAGACTGGGGCTGCTGTAACCAATCAATTCTTCAATTGGAAGGGCAATTGGTACTACTTCGGTAACGATGGAAAGGCTCTTATCTTTGATCAAGTCATCAATGGTCAACACCTCTACTTTGATTATCAAGGTAAGCAAATTAAAGGCAATTTCGTTACAGACTATAAGGGGACTCGTTATTACGATGAAAACTCTGGTGAGCTCGTCACCAACCAAACACGTACAATCAATGGTGTGACTTATCACTTTGATGAAAATGGACGTGCGAAGCAATTGTAAAATAAGTGTGAAAATCGACTAAAATTATTCTTACTAGTCATACAGACAAAAAATCAAACAAAAAGCCAAAATCAGTATTCTGATTTTGGCTTTTTGTTAGGTAAAGAATTTATTGCTCCTTTTTCAGTCTTTTTAGGTGTTTATAGAGACCGAAGGCACGATCCAGTTGCATGGATTCGATAGGACGTTTGCCCTTGATATAGAGATTTCCATTGGTCGCATTCATCAACCCTGTCTTAGCAATGGCATAACCAGTAATCATTCCACTATAAAGGAATCTTTCCAGTTCCTTGACATCTAAAACTCGACTTGAAGGTTCAAGGGGACCATATTCTGCTTCATAAATATCTACAAGTCTTTTAAACTTATAGGCCGTTTTTATGGGCATATCTCCGATAGTTCCTTTTGAATAATAATGATAAAGATTCTGTGGGCTTAAGTTTGCAGAGGCTACCTCTTGACCGTTGGGCGAGTAAGGTTGTGATTTAATGAAAGTATTGAGCTTACCAATATCGATGTGGAAGTCGCTAACATTTTCCTTAGGAACAGGGAAGTCATCCCTATCAATAATCTCCCTTCGTCTGATGGTAGCCAACAATTCATAAGGCTCAACTCTAAGTCTTTTAGAAAATTTTTCCAAAGTATCAAGGGAAACTGTTCCGCTTTGATTGATCAGGTTATAGTTGGTTTGAGCCATACCAGATGAGACTACAAAGGCTGTCATGCGTTCTCTGACTTCCCCCTCATCCATATCTTCCGTGATTTCCAGCTTCTTGCGAATGTTGTGCCACAAGTTTTGGGTGACCTGTTCAGGATCTCTTGGAAACTCAAAAACCTCATGCTGATTGTCTCGAGCTAAGAGCTTCCCAAGTGTAATGTTTTTTTCAGTCACCTTGGCCAGACCGTTAGTAATAGTTACAATCTTTGGGATATTTCCCTTAGGCTTGTTCATAAAGAGCATCCGAAGGCTTCCTGCCGGAATCCCCGTGGCCTCTGAGAGCTCTCTGTAACTCTTTTTGTCTTTCCAAAATTCCCCCATTCGAGCTTTTTCTGCATTTTCCCAGAAAAGCTCCTTAAGGGGTTTGGGGGCATTCGGCTCATCCGAAAATAGTCGTTTTGACATCATTGTCTCCCTCTAAAATTGCTGTTTTAAAATTAGTCCAGATCTATTATCTCATATTTTTAATAAAAATCAAATCAATCCCTAATACAATATATTTATACCTTTCTAATAGTACTGATTTTACAACATAAAAAGGATTTAGCTCCGTTTTACACAGAACTAAACCCTTTACTTAAACTAACTATGACAGTCATACAAAAGCTCGAAAGTCATCATATGCTGTTTAAAACTAATAGTTATTACGATAATCTCTTTACTTTGCGATTATCAACTCTATAAATGGCTAACATATCTAGTATAAGCCATGTATCACGGGGATAAGCGACATATCGTGGTGACCAGATTGGATTAAACTTTTGTTTATATTGTCTAAGACCACTAAAAGAATAGAAGCGATTGGTAAAGGCATAGATTAGATAAGCCACTTTTTCCTGTAAGAAACTATGTTTCTCAGTTCCTACATTTGACAATGGCGCCATACCTAAATCAAAGAAGGTAACTCCTTCTTCTTTAAAATGAAGTAATAATTTTACAAAAAGATAATCCATGATACCATTAGGGGCTGTCTTTAAGTCGTAACGCATCAGGTCAATGCTTGCTTCGTTAGGTCCATTGCTAGCTAAAAAGGTAACGAAAGCCTGAATGTTATCTTCCTCATCACTTACAAGAGCTATTGGAGCTAATTGAATGTACTTTTCATCAAAATAGCCAAGTGAAAAACCTTTTTCTTGGCGACCATCTAGCCAACTATCCGATATTTCTTTTAGGGTATTAAGCATCTTTTTATCAAAAGGCGGTTGTAATACTTGAAATTGATATCCTTTATTTTCTAGCTTATTCACAACCGTTCTATACTTCTTCCCGTGTTTTCCTTCAGTTGTAAATTCATCGAGTGATACCTGAGCAGTCTCACCAAACTTCATAAAGTCGTATCCATATTCATGAAGTAAAAGGGTTGTTTCTTGATTAACTTCATAGAAAATAACAGAGATATTTGCATTCTCCGCTTCTGCTAGAAACTGTGATAAGCCTTTTTCTAAGTAGCCTAAGTGTGCTAGTGGATCCGACATAACAACACACTTGTTATTTTCAATTGCGAATTGGAAAACAACTTTGTCTTGACCATCCTCCTGGTACCAATAAAGATATTTATCACCTAAAAAAGCTAGAGCAGCATCTAAATTTATATTCGGTATTGTTGTAATAAAGTCTTGATAACGTTGCTTATCGAAAGCTTCTCCGAAATTTTCTTTCATTTGATTACTTTCACGAAGAACCAAAACATACAAAATAACCAATATCAGAGATAAACCAAGAAAATGAATCCAGTGTGTAACCAGATGAGAGAGATGTTTTAACTTAAACACATGATGTGGATTCAAATGTCCTAACAAAACAAGCGTCAAGAAGAAACTACCACCAATATAGGATATATCTTTATAACAATCTTCCCAAGCATAAATATAATGTCTGCGAACAAATGTATCCTTATTCCACCATACGAGAAACAAGAGAACCATTAAGAAAAGACTACTTGGTAATGAAAAACTACCAGTATTCAAATAAACAAGACTTACTAGCCCTAGGACAGTAGCCAGTGTTAACGTAAATTTTAAACGTCGTTTAACTAATCTTGCTAAAAGGAAGAACAGAACACCAAGAACAATACTAGGAAGTTGAAAAACAAACTGTCCAGTGCTAGGTGTAAGTTCTCTAAGCAAAGGAAGATGTCCTAATTCTTGAGGAACTATAGCTGAAACGATAAGAAAGAAACCAAAGAGTCGCAACCCCCAAACCAATACTATAGCGGATAAGACTTCAATGACCTTTTGAGGAATTCCTAAATATTTCTCATTAAGTCGTCCACCCATATTCTTTAAGAATAAAATTACTCCTAAACAAAAAGGGAGAATATAATAGAATAACCGAAATACAAGTAACCAACTTAGTGCCTGAGCTTTATCAATCCCAAGACCAACTAAACCAGATACCATAATTAAATCAAAACTACCTAGACTACCTGGAATCATTGACATAATCCCAATTGTAATAGCAATCATAAAGAGGGGAATTACATCATAACTTGGTAAATTATAGCCCAAAATATACCCAACCAAAAGGAAAAAACTTAGTACGCAAGTCCAATCAAGAGCAGAAGCTAACACTAAAGATAAAATTGTCTTTCCACCCAGCTGGCCAAAATAGGCCCAATTTTTTCTATTTGAAACAAATAAAACAATTGGGAGATAGAGACTAGCTCCTAAAAGGACTGGCCAATACTGCTTAATACCAATTGATAAAGGGAATAAACCTGTCAAAACCAAGCTTATCAGGGCAAACAGTGAAAATCCACTCATGAAATAAGGAATGACACGAGAAATGCCCTGCATACTTTTTTCAGGTCGTTCTTCATCTCCATAGAAAGAATATCGTAAACCAATATCTACCAAGCCGGCAAAGCCAATCATATTATTCAAGCTATTAATGGTCCAGCTAGTTTCTAGTAAGTAAGATAATTTTTGTTTCTGATTTAGCTCTTTATTTAAGATACTATCATAGAAGATCATTGGCGCAACAGCCATAAAACCAAACAATGCTAAAAAGATGACATTTAGTGGAGACAGTTTCCCCAGTATTTCTACAATCTTATCAAACGAAATCGTCTTAAAAAGTCTAGTTATCTCTACAATAACTAGACTAGCAATAGATAGAAATAAAACGAGTTTGATAAGTGTTTGCCATTTTTTAACCCAATTTAAAAACATTTGCAAACTCTACTCCTTTTATCCTAATAATGTCTGTAAAATCGGAATCACAATCACAAATAAAACCGTACTGAGAGTGACCACATTCGTTGAAAACTCAACATCGCCTTTTCCTTGATTGGCAAGGATAGGAAGAACCGCTAAAGCAGGTGTTGCTGATTGAATCATAAAGGTTCTAAATTCTGGTGCTACCATATTTGGAGAGAAGAACTTCAGAACCAAGAGCATAATGACCGGTGCAAGGATAAAACGACCAACCAGTGTGATGATGGTATCTTTATCAAAGCGAATAGTCTGAAGCCCTGCCTTAGCTAGGACGATACCGATATAGACAAGAGATAACGGCGTTGTCAAACTACCAATATAAGTCAAGGTACTTTCCGCAAAACTTGGGACAGGAATACGTAAGACCAAAAATACGAGGGCTACGAGAAATCCTAATAAAGGAGCTGGGAAGAGCTTCTTCCAATTAAATTTTTGAGCCTGTTTTGAAGCCCCTTCTTTACTATCAGAAGTCATCAGATAGACACCTAATGTCCAAGTAGATACTGTATTTGTAATATAATACACTAAGAAGTAAGGAAGAGCTTGATTTCCAAATAGAGCAATATTTAAAGGCAAACCAATGAAAATGGTATTGGCATTAACAAAGGTATTAATCATGGTTCCTCGACGACCTGGGCGCACTTTAAAAACTTCCACCGCAATAAAGGCCGCTAGGTAACCAAGAATGAAGGCGATAAAGGTATACAACAAACCGCCAGACAAGCTAATCAATTTATCTAAAGTTAAATATTTAAGAACAGAGGTAAAAATTGCCACTGGCATGGCCACATTCATAATGAGTTTAGATAAGTCATTTCCAAAACTCTCTTGAAACCAACCTCGGACTTGCAAGAAATAACCAAGAATGATGATGACGATAATGGGTACAATACTCTGAATCGAAGTTAAAAATATTTCCATAATCTTCCTTTCTATATATTAGGATATACAGTAAAAGGTGTACGAGGCATCTAGTCGCACTCGTACACCTCCATTAAATTTACTTATTTATATTCTGGATACCATTTCAAATCACGGACTGCTTTAGCCATATCTGTTTCTTCAGCACGTGCAAGACCTTGTTCTTGCGCTTTTTTAGCAACTGCTTCTGCTACTTTGATAGAAACATCAGCTACATACTTGAATGGAGGTAAGACTGGTGCTCCTGGTTCGCCTGGATTGACAATACCACTCAATGAATGTGCGGCAGCTCCAATCATTTCATCCGTCAAAAGACTCGCTTCAGAAGCCAGCATACCAAGTCCGAGACCTGGGTAAATCAGCGCATTATTTGCTTGACCAATCACGTAGTCCACACCTTTATAGGAAACTGTACCAGCTGGAATTCCTGTCGCAACAAATGCTTTTCCGTCTGACCATTCGATCAAATCTTTGGCACTTGCCTCAGCTAGTTTGGTTGGGTTTGACAATGGGAAAATGATAGGACGTTCTGTGTTTTCACACATAGCTTCTACAATTTCTTTTGTGAAAGTATTTGGCTGAGTTGAAGTTCCCACAAGAATCGTTGGTTTAACCGTCTTCACTACTTCAAGAAGGTCCGTCAACTTATCTGCATTGGCAAAATCAGAGCGTTTCTTAGCAAATGGTTTTTGTTCCGGAGTTAGGTCGTCCATGTCATCAAAGAGGAGACCTTGTTTATCCACCATAAAGAAGCGTTTATAAGCTTCTTCTTCAGGCAGACCTTCACTAACCATTTCGCGAAGGACACGAGAGGCAATCCCTGCACCAGCAGTCCCACCACCATAGCAGAGATAAACTTGATCCGTTAATTTTTCTCCTGTAATATCCAATGAACCAAAGATTCCACCGAGGGTTACAATACCAGTTCCTTGAATATCATCGTTAAAGGTTGGGATTTGTTTTCGATATTTTTCAAGGATGTTGGCAGCGTTTAAGCGACCGAAATCTTCCCAGTGAAGGTAGAGTTTAGGGAAAAGACGTTCTGCAGTTTGGACAAATTGATCGATAAAATCATAGTAACGATCACCACGTACACGTTCGTGACGATTTCCCAAGTAATTAGGATTGTTACGTAATTCTTCACGGTTGGTACCTGCATCAATGACCAAAGGAAGCACCATTGAAGGATCGATTCCTGCAGCTCCAGTATAGACCATCAGTTTCCCAACAGAAATATCGACACCATTTGTACCCCAGTCACCAATACCAAGAATACCTTCTGCATCTGTCACAACAATGAGACGAATTTCACGGTCCCCTGCTGCATTTTTCAAAGTTGCTTCGATATTTTCAGGATGATTGATATCAAGATATGCGGCATATTGTGGATCTACAAAGAGGTCGCTATAACCCTCAATGGTATCAGCAATGGTTGGGTCATAGACAATGGGATTAAACTCTTCCAAATGTTGAGCAAATAGGTAGTAAAAAAGAGTACGATTTGTATTAAAAATTTCCATTAGGAACAAACGTTTTTCCAAATCGTTGACCTTCGTTTGCATTTGCGCATAAGTTTGCGCTGCTTGTTCTTCAATGGTTTGAACGTAAGGTGGTAGAAGGCCAATGAGACCTAGTTGCTGACGTTCCTCCAAGGTAAAGGCAGTTCCTTTATTGAGGAAAGGGTTGTTTAAAATATCATGTGCAGTCATAATGCGACCTCCTTTTTCTATATTATACTACCATTTATGTACGATTAAAAGAACGGTGTATCATTTAATGTCCATTAATTTCTTTTATGCTATAATGGACATTAATAATCTTATATCGTACTTCGTATTGTTTAAAAAGTTATTTTTGTCAATTAAAACTTGTATTCTGTTTATATGACAACTAAAAATTATTTACAAAAATATATTTCACAAAAGGTGAAATATTTTCGCACACAAAATAAAATGAGCCAAGAGGAACTTTCGGAACAGGCAGGACTCGGACTCAAGTATATCAATCAACTAGAAAACCAAAATGTGAATCTGACCATTCACAGTCTAGAAAAAGTGATTGTTGCCTTAAACTTGACGCCAGAGGAATTTTTCAATTTTAACAGCCTCGAGGCCACCACTGACAGAACCGATAACCTCTCACTGAAAAGAGTTAACATGAAGCTGAAACAAGTTCCTGTTGATAAAAGGGAGAAAATCCTAGCCATCTTTGAAGATATTCTTGATAACCTATAATCATCTCCTGACTCATCACCACATTCTAACTCAATAAAAAAGTTATAGTCAAACACGTCACTACGGATAATATTTACTTATCGTCTCATCTAGTCTTGTCTATGTAACTTTTTTTTACAATTTTTTGAAAGTGTGATTTTATGAATCTTAAAGACTTAAACTACTTTTATGACCTA
>ENA-OQIE01001250-OQIE01001250.1-human-gut-metagenome-genome-assembly--contig:-NODE-1250-length-12149-cov-4.468771_pt1 | contig 12149 bp, 10 predicted proteins | sample MGYA00242569_ERZ504731 | MGnify/ENA primary metagenome ERZ504731 (study PRJEB26092, sample SAMD00036208) | human gut metagenome | host: Homo sapiens | study: EMG produced TPA metagenomics assembly of...
CCCCATGAAAGCCCCCACGCCCCCGCCGTAACAGATTAAATCACCAGGCTGAGCTTCGGAATAAGAAACCTCACGGCCAGCGTTCTGCTGTTCGTAAGACGTCCTTGGCAGGCTTACCCCGAAATTATTATAAACGCTCTGCACGAAACCAGAGCAGTCAGCACCATTTGTAAGGGATGTACCGCCCCAGACATACGGATTGCCGACAAATTGAGTTGCATAATCTACAACAGAAGAACCGGAGCCGCCTGAATAACTGCTGCCGGAAGAGCTGCTGCTTTCTTCCTGACTTCCATCACTTTCCTCGCCGCTTTCTTCTTTATAGCCGTCATTGGCTTCGCTGTCATTGGCTTCACTTTCTACGCCATCATTGCCGCTTTCATCACTTTTATCGCAACTTCCATCTTCGCTGTCGCCGTCTTCTCCTCCTTCTTCATCTATATCTTCGGTACCCTCTTCTTCACTATCTCCGTCCTCTACATATTCATCATCTTCATTACTTTCATTTTCATCATACTCAGCCTCAGCTTCAGCTTCAGCTTCCGCCCGCGCTGCTTCCTCAGCCGCTGCTGCTTCAGCTGCTGCCTGTTCTGCCGCAATCCTTGCAGCTTCTTTCTCCGCCTGAATCTGTTCAATCTCTGCCTGCTGCTGTTCAATCAGGGCTGCATACTCATTTGCCATCTGCTGGGCATATGCAATCTCATTATCACAGTCCGCAGAGCTTGCACGTCTCTCATCAATCGCCGCCTGCAGGTTTGCCTGTTCGGCTTCCTGCTCCTGCTTCATCCCTTCCAGCTCGGCTTTCTCCTGCTGGTATTTTTCTTTCAGGTTTTTGATTTCCTTAACCGTGTTTGCATATTTCTCAAGGCTTTCCCGGTCATAGTCATACATCCCCTGAATGTTTTCTGCTTTGTTCAGCATATCCGACAGGTCATCTGATGCGAGCATCATCTGGAACCACGCCGCATCACCGCCGTTTTCATAAAGATACTGAATACGCTTTTTCATTGCGGCATACTGTTTTTTCTGTCCTTTTTCAGCTTTTTTTATGTTTCCTTTTGTTACGTTGATGTCGGACTTCTTGGCTGCGATATCATTTTCAAGCGTCTGTATAGACACCATTACGTTTACCAGGTCAGCATCAAGTGAATTGATTTCAGCTGCCAGCTGCTGTTTCTTTGCATACATATTATCAATCTGTGCATATGCGGCATCAAGCTGCTCTGCCGTCCAGGCCTGTTCCTGTCTTAAATCGTCTTCCCTGTCTGCATACACGCTTGCCGCCGGGGAGATACTCATCGCCAGGGCAAGTGATATTGTTAATATTTTTTTGTGCATTGTTATCATTTTTTATTACCTCTTTTTGTGTAATTTTTTTCTTTGTTTTTTCTACAACACATATAGTATGCTGAATTTTAAAAAAAATGTAACACTTTTTTAACAGAATATGCAAAAAAAGAACAGGCATTTTTTGCCTGCTCTTAATGTTAGATATAGAATTTTTGTTTGGAAATACCACTTTCGTTAAGCTGTTCGAGAATATATGACTTCACTAAAACCATATTCTTCTCTTCCGCCATCGTAAGCATGTCTTTCAGTGTGATTTTTGAGACCAGACCGGTCTTTAAGAACTTAACCGCAAGCTCTTCGTCTCCCTCTTCAATAAACCGAAGTATAATTCGTCGGGAGTTCTTTTTTAGATATTTTTTTGCATCTTCTGAGCCAGAATCAATGTATTCCAGAAGAGCTGTATTTTCCTGACATTTTGCTGAGTATGCAAACTGCCAGAAATCTTGATGCTCTGGCTGTGCACATGTAAAAAACTGCATCGTCTTAACGACAAAATCTTCTGTCTGGCTTGACTTGATAAGCTTTGGCAGATAAGCTGTCTTTCCTGCGAAATCAGCTTTAAGAGCAAAAGCCCTGTTGTTTTTCTGATGTTTTAATGTTACTGGACTTGCCATTATAGCATACACTAGATTCTCATCTACATTTACGGCAGTGATATGTGTCAGGTCTGCCCCAAATGGCTCTCCTGAGAGCTGCGTTCCTTCCGGAAGGACGATATCCGTCATCGGAGTTTCACAAAATGCATGACGTTCTATTTCTTCAATCTGTGGAGGTATTATTATTGATTTGAGACTCTTACAGCCTGCAAATGCATCACGGCAGATTCGTTTGACACCTCTTCCGAGTTCTACAGTTCTTAGCTGTTCGCAGTCCATAAAGACTGCCTGCCTTAGAGTTGTGAGCGAATCAGGAAGCTTCAGTGATGTCATCATACAGTCTTTGAACGCCTCTTTCTCTATTATTGTCACGCCCTCAGGAATTACCACCTTGTCCAGGTTAAGGCATCCTGCAATGGCTGTTGTTAAGTCCGATGTGTAGATGATGCCGTCAATGATTGTATATTTCGAAGACTGGATTTCCAGATTTTCGATATATCTGTGGTGTGCCAGGTCTTGCATGAGTTTATAGTAAACATACTTATCTCCTGCAGCAAAAACCAGATTCTTTGGCCAATTTTGTCTTTTGAGGCTGTCAGCATTATGAATAACAAGTTTTTTGATTTTCGTTAAATCAACATTATCAGCTACCTTTACGATTGCGTTCTCTTCGTCAGGAAGAATTACCTCGTCAGCATCATAATCAACATCCACAAGAATACTTCCAGCCATTTTAACGCCATTCTTAAATGGCTGCTTCAAAAAACCGGAATCATCAAACGCACAGCAGCTTAAAGTGATGATATTTTCGGTTCTTTCCATGTTAACACACTCACATCCGGCAAAAGCACGGGCGCCAATAGCATATATTTGCGACAAAACTATTGTATCATCCTTATCAGGGCAGAACACATTTTTTAAGCAGGTGAAGCCATTTCTTTTAACCAGATATTTCCCACTTGAAAACATTTCAGTATGTGATTCTACCTCGTGAACGTTTGGAAACAATGTGTTTGGAATATCGATATCCCACACATATTCTCCGATAATCAGTTTCTTAACGTCTGGAAATGATTTCTTGCTGTCTAACATTTTCAAATCATATTTTAATTCCAGCTCAGTCACATCAGGCTTTACTTCAATATCAGTAACCGCTTTCTCTTGTACATTGTAGAAATACTTAACACCAGCACTTTCAATCAGATTAATATCCATATTGTTTTTCCTTTCTTTTTTTTGAGTTTCTTTTTGTATAACTTTTCGTATTTAATATGCTGTATTTATCAGCAAAACGAAAATAACCGTTACCTATCTGGCTTATGTGTCGAAAGGATTGCACACCAAAAAAACAGCCGGCGCGAAAGCGCCGGCTGTTTGCAATGGATTATTTCTTACAATTGAAATGTTTGCGATTTTTTTTCTGCATTTTTTTTGTTATCCATGTGCTCCAAAAGGTATGCCTGTACCGTTAACATGTTTTTCTGATTTGCAGTTTCACGCAACTCTTCCAGAGTATCGTCAGGTATTATATTTGCCATGATGAGCGTTGATATACATTCTTCGTTTTTCTCATCAAGAAGCATAGGCAATATTCTGCCAATGTGTTTTTTGATGTGTTTTTTGGCATCTTCGTTTCCAAAATCACAGAATTCCGCAACCGCAACCGCATCGCGGCATGTGTTTGTAGCGCTATATTCCAGCAGAGACACATTTGAAACATTGATATCGAAGAAATAATGTCTTATTTTTTCTTCTATCTCGTCAACTAAACAAGATGTGTCTAAGGCAATACTCCTTGGCATATACAGATGTTTTTTGTTACATTCCATAACAACACAAGCCTCTTCCAATGTATTATATTCAAAAGACTGCATTGAAATTGAAAAAGATGATAACAGGTTTTTGGGTATTGTAGAAAATCTAAGTTTTTTGATATTTGCAGTAATACTGTCGTAGTTCATCCTCTCTACCGAAGAAGGAATATACAATTCTTTGATTTGTGTATAACTGAAAGCCTCCGCTTCAAATGACTTTAATCCTTCATTTAAATTGATATCTTTAAGTCCAGAACCAAAAAATGCACATCTACTAATATGCTCCAGCGAAGATGGAAGGGCAACATGCTTGAGACTACGACACCAGGCAAAAGCAGACCTGCCGATGGCTTTTAATCCATTTCCAAACTTAACACTTTTCAACATTTCACAATCCGTAAACGCCATTTCATCGATAATTTTCAGCGAGGCAGGAAAGATGACTTCTTCAATCTTACACTGGGTAAATGCATTTATAGATATCACCTCTGTTCCATCCAAAACTTTAACATGTTTCTTGGACATAGAGCAAGCAACAAGAGTTTTTCTATCTTTCGTATACACAACTCCATCAATTTCTTCAAAATTTGGATGAATTATTGAGAAATTTTGCAGACATCCTTTTGAGGTGCTATGATGCGCCAAAACTGCAATATCAGAAAAGTCAAGTTCTTTATCGGTTTTCAGGACTATTGTTTCAGGAATATCATTCTTGAAACACAATTTATTGCTGGCATCCGGGTGATGGACTGTCAGTTTTTTAACATGCGACATATCGGCCGTTTCCAAAAAAACATAGTTGTATGGTGTATCCGGCAATTCTATACTCTCTGCTGTCTTATCAACCTCAAGAACAAGAGCTCCGGCAAGTTTTAATCCGTTAACAAACGGCTTAGCGCTGAAAGCGGAGTCTACAAAAGCGTTTGCACTAACCTGATGAAAAGATGTTATAGAATCGCATACCACCATTTCGTCGGCTTTGCACCCAGAAAACGCAAAATTAGCAATTCCGTCAATTCTTGTCATATCGATTACTTCTCCTGGTTTTTGACAAAAAGTATTAAACAGCGTATTGCTTCTGTAAAACGTCCCAACCAGATATTTTCCTGACAAAAAGGCCTCATTTTCTGATTCAACGTATTTCACATTTGGAAATAAGCTGTTCGGAATGTTAATATCAGTAACATATTCTTTAATGATTAATTTTTCTACATTCGGAAAGCTTTTGTTAGTATCGGGCATTCTAAAATTATGCCAGATTTCTACTTCTTTAATATTATCCGCAACATCAATATCCATTACGATTTTGTTATCTTTCATGCCTATTGCAGAACCAACATAAAGTATTACTCCTTTTTGGATTTCTTTTTTTATCAGTTTTTCTTTATCCATTTTTTAAGTTCCTTTCTTTATTATTTTTCTGTATTTAATATGCGAAATCTTGAATAGCAAAAAACCGGTGCCTGAAAATATAATGCGAGCTCAGTTAACAAAAAACAAGCATTTCTTCACGTTTCCAAATTCAGCATACTATATATGAAAAAATCAAAAAGAAAGGAATACAAAAAAATGTCAAAAGAAAATATCCAGACAAAGCTTATCTGCCTGAAGGATTCAGGGCTTTCGCTTGGCGAATGCCAGTTTACCGGGCGTCTTGAATTCCACGACACCCACTCTATTGCAAGTCTTGTCTCAAACACAACATGTGCTGAAATAAGGGCAACAGAAATTTTTCTGAATTTTGATAAGGAGATTGACGAGTTCTTTCTCTTTTCATTGTTCAATGATTCGCAGAGAAGATTTTCCGCCCTCAAAAAAATTACAGTAGCTCAGACAAATCAGTATTACAAAGATATTGACGGAGTACTGTATACAAAAGACGGGGAAACGCTTATTTACTGTCCAATCTGTCATACTGGCGATGAAAACGGAGAAATGTACATACCAGACGGCGTCAAATACATATCGCCAAAGGCATTTGCTCACAATACAGGTATAAAAAAGCTGTATCTTCCTGATTCTTTAAAGATGATATTTGAATCAGCCTTTTTGGACATGAATGAATTACAGTTTGTGGATTTTGGTAAAGGTATCAGACATATTGGAAGTGAGAATAGCCCAGGCATATTCAGGTTATGCCGCAAGCTTGAAGAAATCATCATTACGGAGCAGGTGAAGTCAATAGGGCCAAATGCATTTTATGACTGTAGTAGCCTGCAGCATGTCAATCTTCCAGAAGGCCTTGAATATATCGCCCCATATGCGTTTTATGATACTGGCATCAAAACAATACATCTTCCGACTACATTATATGAGATAGGGAAAGCGGCTATATCTTCGGCGGATAATGTTTACATTGACCGCTCCGTCAATAATCCAAGCGGTCTTATACAAGGCGTAACGTTTAGTTACGAAAATTATAATGGTAAACCGAAAGAAGCCGTTGTAACAATCCACGATAAAGGGCATAATACTTATTATTTTCCGAAGGTCTGGGCATTCCAGTCATTCATTGATGCAGTACGGAAATTCTGTGACAGCGGCATGATGTACAGGACGAATCCGGATTTCGTAATTGAGTACCTTGACCTTTCAACGGTGAAATATGATATTCTTAGCCGGCTGTACAGGGATAGCCCAAAAAACAACCGAGTTTTGAACGAGTTTGCAAGCTTTGGTGACTCAGTCATAGACAGGTATTTGAACCGTCGGACGTTCAGGCTGCCTGGCCAAGAAAAGGACAAACAGACCGAGAAGATGATATGCGAGATGATGAGTCTTGGAATTGTGTCATTTGAGACGCTTTATTATCTTTACCAGCATGCTTTAAAGGATGACAACACCGAGATGATAGCGTATGTATTATCGAGCGCCAATAAGTTTTACCCAGACGAAAGCCTTAATGAAGCTGAAGATATGAATATCTGAAACGTTTTGTCGGCATTACAAAAGCCTTAAAAATATCTCTATTTTTAAGGCTTTTTATTATCTTTCTCTTCCCATTTCCATATCAAGAAAATCCATGGCTGCATCGGCCTCCGGGTCACGGCTCCGGATGAAATCAAATTCCCTTTCAAATACCGGATGCTCGAAGTTGAAGGCTTCATCAATCTTAGTCATCTGCCATACGTCTTCTTTTCCGATTCCTTTGGCTACATTAACGTATGCCTGGGCAATAACGTCTGCACCGTATTTATCGGTTTTGTTTAGCAGCTCGTCTATTCCAGGGTATCCATCTTTAACAAAACCCTTCATCATTTTTTGCACTTCTTTTACGTCGTCCTGGAACTTAAGCTCCTTGGCGTTGTTTATAACACCCTTTACGCTATTCTCAATGCGCATATGCTTTTCAATGGCATTGTTAACTGCCATACCACATGAAGCCAGAACCATAGCCCCACGCATTGTACAATCGTCTCCCATATAATGCTCAGCTGCATTCATTCCCTGGTGTTCAATTTTTCCAACTGTTTTTTTAACTTTTTTTTGCTGCCGGCTCCACCTTCTGCGAAAAGTTTTGCACCAGGCCTTCCACATCTTTCTCGTCAGATTTCGGGCGATTATTTTTAAATTCTTTTTCACGGAAGGGCAGAGTTGGATGCTGCCGGATTTATCCGTGCAGAGGAAAACGACAAACGCGCCCAGTCTTAAGAGTAATTAAGAAGAACAAAGCTTGACATTCTGCACTATTTGTTATATAATGTATATATCATAAATAATAAGTGAGATGATTATAAAATATGAATTATCCAGAAGTAAAAAAAGAATATAAACATTCTTCTCATCTCGTGTATAGTTGTCAATATCATATAGTATTTTGCCCAAAATACAGACGAAAGGTTTTGACGGAAGAAATTGCGAAACGGGCAAAGGAGCTTTTTACACAGATAGCAGAAGAAAACGGTTTTGATATATTAGATATGGAAATCATGTCAGACCATGTTCATATACTGATTGACTGCAACCCAAGATTTGGCGTTGAACATGTCGTAAAATTATTAAAAGGAAAGAGCTCTCGCATATTACGAGATGAATTTCCTGAGCTGAAAAGAAAACTGCCTACTCTATGGACGCGTGCAGCATTCATCTCTTCAGTTGGAACTGTCTCCTTAAGTGTTGTACAGCAGTATATTGAAAACCAGAAGAACGTATAGAAGAATTTAAGAAAGGAGGTCGGCATTATATGGCAAAAAACACAACCCCGTCTTTCGTTGTGACGAGACGAATTATAACTGATGACTGTGGATATGATAAGCTGAATAAGATAATGAGGATTACAGAGCGTATGTATAATGCCGGCGTAAGACATTGTATTAAGCAGCTGAACGAGTTGAAAAAAGATGTCTGGTACAAGTATTGTCTTGGACAGTTCTTCGCATGCAAGGATGAGAAAGAAAGCAAGCGATGGGGCAAAGAAATATTTATATGTGCCGCAGCATATCAGCTTACCGAGTATGACCTTCATACATATTTCGGAAGAGGAAAGGTCTCCGGATATGAAGGCGGAATCGGAATCAACATTGTACAGAAAACCGCTACTGCTCTTTATAGTGCAGTAAAAAGGGCAATATTTGGAAAAAGGATTCATTTCCGTAAATTTGAAGAAACCTTTTCTTTTGAAGATAAAAAAGCAACATCAGGTATTATCTATAAAGCTGAAGCAGATACCGTTACGGTATGCGGCACTGTGTTTAAATTAAAGCCAGTCAGAAAAAGCGATATATGGCTTCAGGAAGCAATGAAATACAAAATAAAGTATTGCCGTATCATCAGGGAGCCTTTCGGGATTCATTATCGATTTTTCCTGCAGATTGTAATGGAAGGCATCCCGCCTCAGAAGCATGCGATTGGAGCCGGAACAATGGCTATTGACCCCGGGGTTTCAACTATGACTTCATATAATGGAAGTAAGCTTTCCTTTAAAGAACTGACTCCGGATATTAACAAATACCAGGATAAAGTTATTAAGGAACAAAACCGCTTTTCAAAGTTGACAAGGATTAACAATCCGGAATGTTACGATAACAAAGGTGTACATATTAAAGGCATGCGGATTCAGTATTCAAAATCTATGAAAAAATCAAAGATACGGCTTCGTACAGCATACAGAAAGCAGCGGGTATATGTAGAACAGTCAAATAACAACCTGGCTAACGAATGGCTTGAAGCTTCAGGTTCTGTGGTGAAGATAGAGACTATGAACTATAAGGGTTTACAGAAGAAGTCTTCAAGGACTGAAAGGCAGGATAAAGAATCTGTTGTGACAGATAAGACCGGAAAGAAACGCAGTGTTCGTAAATTTAAACGGAGAAAGCGTTTTGGCGGCAGTATATTGAAACATGCACCGTCAGGATTTTTATCTACGATTAAGAGAAAAGTTACAGCAACCTGTGGAATCGTGATTGATGTAAGCGCTTCAAAACTGAAGGCAAGCCAGTATGACCACGTTTCAGATGTATATGAAAAGGTATCGTTAAGCGACAGAGAAAAGATAATAGACGGCCATATAGTACAAAGAGACTGCTACTCTTCATTTATAATATTTTATGCAACTGACGAAAATGAACCTGACAGGGAAGGGTGCCTGAACGGTTTTGCAAAATTCTTGGTATGCCAGGATGAACTGATAAAAGAAATGATACATGATAATTTCAACAACCCGAATTTCGGAACGAAACTGATAAATATAAAAAAGCAGCAGCTCCGTGAAGAACCTGCTGCTGCATAACTAGAATTATCCCACAGGCTCAGCTGCGAGCCCGCCTTTGTATATGCAGGGCATATACAGTGTGAGTACAGGGATGAGCTTCATCTGCTTATCTTATGGAAAGCTTAAGAGGTAAAATCCATCGTCCAATATAATCGTCTTATAACCTTGTAACACGGTCATTTCCGTCGGGTGCGGAGGATGAAAAACGGTGGCGTATGGAGGCGTCTAGCCGGTTCTCTTTTGGGAACCCGCCAGATTTATCTGTGCGGAGCAGTCAGTCATTTTTGTATCTCCTCGCCGGCTCCGCCGGCATATATATTTCGGGCTTATTGCCGATATGTACAATATGCCAAATATGGTTAGATATCATTCAGCAGTTCTTCTATTTCATCAGCCAATCTGGTCAGTTCTGTCTCTATCTCCTCTGCCGTTCTGTTAGAGCCTTTCGTATATTCGCTCCATCTTTTTGGATTTTCTCTGAATGTTTCCAAAACGTCCTTGCAAAAATCAAGTGCTGAAAAATTTTGAGCAGTATATACCGAATTGTATGACAGACCAGAACCACGATTAATCAGAAACAATACGTCCCTACCTGATAATACAACATTGACTGGGTTTTCTGTATACTTATTGAGATATCTGACTGCCCCAGCTCCAGTCATTAGCCACGACAAGCACGCATTTAACGTACCATGCATAATGTACGTTTTGTCTGATAACGGTTCATTGAGATAAAACAAGTTATTCTTAACGTCGTTAAAAATAAGATTACAATATCCATTCCACAACTCTAATATATGTCTCATATTAATACCTTTCTCGATTTGAAACTTACCGTTTATATTATACAAATATACAACAGAATTACAGCTCCAACAATCAGTACATTTACATATATTTTTTTCTGTATTCTTGTATTTCTTTTTGAAGCCTTTGTCTTCCTACCCAAGTCTTCGAAAAATCACTTTTTCTTATCGCAGCAAGTCTGAGCAAAGCCATATCTCGCTCTCCTCTTTTTCTGCAACCTTCTTTATTTATTCCCCATTCCATACAAAAACCTCCTCATTTCCTTGCTGGCATATGTATTTCGGGCTTATTGCCGATATGTACAATATGCAAAATCTGGTCAGATATCGAAATCTGTTTTATCTTCTTTCATATACCCCAAAAGATACGCTCGCAGTATCGCATTGTCTGAATTCTGTGTCATTGCAGCAACGAGCTTGACGGTGCAGTCCTGAAACAACGGAAGGCACTTGATGATTTCTTCATAGCGCTCAGTATCTATCAGCCGGTCAGCAACTCTGATATCGTTTTGTATTATATACTCTTTTGGCTCTTCATATCCAGCCATATATGACAATACGGCAGCATCGCACGCAAAGGAACCAACCCCGAGGGCGTATGATTCGCCATATCTTTCAGGATGTATTAAGAGGTTTGACATCGCCTTCTTGTCTGAAACTACACATGGAAGATACACAGTCTTTCCGGCAATCTCCAGTTTTGTAGCATGTATTGAAGAACCTGTCATTCGATTCAATGCTTCCACGCCTGAAAGAGTGCAGTTTTCCACCAGCTGTTTCACAAACGCCTTCTTTGGAATCTCGTCAATGATGATACTTTTTGCTGTGTCGAAGTTATCAGGCCCGAGATGTTTAAGGCTTTTCGGCAGTTTCACGCTTTCCATATTTGCGGAATGAGTGTCAAACGCACCACATGAGATTGTCTTTAATCCGTCATTAAGAACCACTTTTTTCAGGCTTATACAATTTCTGAATGCATACTCACATATCTTTTTTATTTGCTGAGGGAACTTCAGGACAGTCAGCTCCGAACACCACTCAAACGCAGCTGTTCCAATTTCCTTTACTTCACGCCCAAAATCAATCTGATTAAGTTTAATGCAATGCATGAAAGCCTCATATTCAATTTTTCGCAGGGAATCAGGAAATGTTATGGATGCAACTTTGGAGTTAGCAAACGCCCGCTCCCCAATCTCCTGGACTCCATTAGGGATGACGATATGTCCCGTTCTTTCTGGCGGGCATTTAAGCAGTTTCTTTTTGTTCTTTGTGTATACGATACCATCTTCGCTGGTGTAATACTTATTGTTTGTTATTTCTATCTCATGAATGCCTATTCTTCCAAGCGTTACAAGGACGTCTATATTCCAGAACCGCGAGCTGTCAGAAATCACAATCTTCTTAGGCGGATTCCTGATAGAAAGCAGCACATCAACGTTCTGTACTTCAATATATTTCATGGCGCTAAGCTGCGTCCTCGAGCAATAGGCATCAACCCATTTAATCTCCGGCGGAATTACAATCCACTTTGCAGACGGGTTCACTTCCATCAGTGTTAATCCAAATTCCGTCATATCTGTTTTTAAATAATCGTCCACCTGAAATCCTCCTCATTTCTTATATATACAGTATGCCTGATTTTTCTCCATCGGAGCAAAATTTTTCCTGATTTTTTTATCTCTTATGTTTGGTCTTTCCAAGGGATGCCGCACCTGCTGCCGAAAACAGCGAATAAAATTCAGCCGGCAAGCAGAAAAAGCAAGCGCGAATTTTTCAGGCGCGAAAATACGAAGTGCACATTTTCCAGCAGGAGGCATCTTTGTTTCCGGCTTGGCCGGCAAGCGGCCCAGAGCCCAACGCTTCCCGGCCGCCT